>CAACVD010000096.1_pt1 | contig 35349 bp, 47 predicted proteins | sample 2381771 | NCBI WGS metagenome assembly CAACVD01 (sample SAMEA5211965, study PRJEB30684) | marine metagenome | biome: Marine; feature: Epipelagic; material: Water | collected 2015-10-15 | depth 15 m
CAACAAGTGGTCTGTAGACAGAAAAACAGAAATAAGGTAGGATTAAGCCATGAGTTTAGGTAAATTATTAAAAAATTTAGCACCTGTAGCACTTGGAGCATTTTTAGGACCTGGCATAGGCACTGCTATAGCTGGAACTGGAGCAAGTCCCTTTATCAGCAGAGCTGTAACAGGAGCTTTAACATCTAAACTTATGGGTGGTAAAACCAAGGATGCACTTAGAAATGCTTTAATTGCTGGTGTAGGTGGTGCTGCTTTTGATCAGTTTGGTGGTGGTGAACAAGCTGTTCCTACTGGTGGAGAAGGAACAATTGTTCGGAAAGGTCTACCAACTGGCAGTCGAGGAAGTGGTGAATTTTTAAGAACTGGTGAATCTGCATCAGGATCAGCAGTTGTTCCAACAGAAGAAGCAACTAAAAAGATAGCAGAATCATTTAAACCAAGAACATTTAGTGCAGAGTTACTTAAATCTGCTGGTGTGGGTGGTGATAATTTATTTTCTCGTTTGTTAAACACACCATTAGGTGAAGGTTTGACAGCAGGTTTATTAGCTCAATTGCTATCTGGTGGTGATGAAGATGAAGATACAAGGACATCCTTCGAGAGAAGACCTTTTGGCACAGGTGGACCTGGTGGTAAACTAGGAGGAATAACCTTTGCAAAAGAAGGTGGAGAGATGGGATTCCCAAGACGAACAGGTGGCATAGATCCATCAGAGGGTTCAGGCACAAAAGATGATGTCCCTGCAATGCTTATGGCTGGAGAGTTTGTTTTAACAAAAGATGCTGTAAAAGGATTAGGTGATGGCAATTCACGAAAGGGAATACAAAGAGCCTACAACATGATGGATCAATTGGAAGCGAGGGCATAATGGCTGTTCAAACTGTAGAAAATATACAAAGATTACCCCCATTCTTAGAGGGTCTGCAAAAAAGACTATTGCAAACTGGATTTGGTGAGTTTGATGGTGAAGATCAAACCACGCCAGGTTTACTTGATTCTCCCCTTAATTTGCCTCAATTTCAAATTGCAGGCATAGACCCTCTAAGAGAACGTGCAATCACACTCGGAGAAAATTTAGTAGGATCTTTCAAACCATTTGTTGAAGGAGCAAGAGATCAATCTTTGGCTGGTCAACAAGCATTAACATCTGGATTACAATTTTTGCAACCTGAAGCAATACAACAATTTCAAAATCCATTTCAACAACAAGTAATTGATGCTTCTATGAGAGAGCTTGATCGTCAAGCAGATCTGCAAAGAGCAGGAGCTAGAGCGCAAGCAATACAAGCTGGAGCTTTTGGAGGATCAAGAGAGGGTGTAAGGCAAGCAGAGGCAGACAGAGGTCTGCAACAAGTCAAAGCAGATACATTATCTAAATTGTTAGCAAGTGGCTTCGGAACAGCTCTGCAAGCGGCACAGAATGCAGGAAGACTATCTGGAGGTCTTGGACAAGCCTTTGGCACTTTAGCAGGCACTACAGGTGACATAGGACGATTACAGCAGGCATTAGGTCAAGCAGATATATCACAGCTATCACAGTTAGGTGCATTGAGACAAGGACAGTCACAAGCAGAATTAGATGCACAACGTCAAAATTTAATGCAACAAGCACAAGAACCATTCACAAGGTTACAATTAGGACAAAACTTACTACAAGGTATGCCAAGTGCTTCAATACCTTCTACGTTCCAACAAGCAACAACACCTAGTGCAAATCCATTCTTGCAGGGTATTGGTGCTTATACTACATTGTCACAAATTGCACCTTTTGGTGGTGCAAAGTCTCCATAGGGTAGAAATATGGCAAAAACACCAACATTAACCTCTGGATTAACTGTAAGCTCACCTGGCGTTAAATCTACTCCTACAGGTCAAATGGGACTATTAGGTTCTTTACTTGAAAAAATAGGAGTTAAACCTTTAGCTCAACAATTAGCAGAAGAACAAGCTCAAAAAGATAGAGCTATATTAAGTAAAGATTTAGATACACAAAAAGGACAGACTCAATTATCACAACTTGGATTAGGACCTATTTCTTTTTCTGATGATGTGCAGAATTTTATAAATCAAGATGCAATTAATAAACAAAGAATTGCAGAAAAAGAAAAAGAATTAGCATCTAAAAGTTTAAGCAATGTTGAAGGAGCATCTACTATTGATAGCACACAGTTAGGTGATAAATCTGCTGGTATTGATCAAGATGTATCTGGTTTAGGAGCTGATAAAAAAGCACAATTAGATGATCAATTTGAAATAGCAGAAGGCTCTGATGCAGACATAGACTATAGTGATGTCGGTGAGCCTGGCTCAGAAGCTCCAGAAGAGGAAGCAACTCCTGAAACAACTTTAGCTAAAGAACAAAAAGCTTTAAAAGATTTATTTACTGAAACTATGGCAGAAACAGAAGAATTATATAGTGATGAAATTGATAAGGCTCAACCTAAAACTATTGATCAGTATAAAGCAGATTTTCAAAAGGCAACTGGTATAGATATATCAGGAGAGCCTGATAACAAATCAGCTCTCATGGCTCTTGGGTTAAAGCTAATGCAAAACAGAGCTGGTAAAGGCTTTGATTTATCTAAGATACTTACAGAAGTTGGTAGAGCAGGAGAAGAAACACTACCTGCTTTTGAAAGAGCAAAAGACAAAGCAAGAGCTGGTCAATTAGCCGCTGGTAAGTTTGCACTAGGACAGAAGATGGCTGATACAAAAGCATTAGCTGCCCTGAACAAAGAGAGGAGATTAGCTCTACTAGGTCTTGGCAAAGAGTTTAGAGGTAAGGCTGAAGCTAGAAGATTAGAAGCCGCTAAACACTTAAATGATGTTGAATTGAAAGAATTAGAGTTCACTCAAAAAAGATTAGAAGCATTCCGTAAGGGACAAGCAAAACTGTCTGAGATAACAAAGAATCAAGGATTTGCACCTGTTGATGGACAAGCTCAATTAAAGGTATTTAAAGCTTTAAGAAAAGATGCAAGTGTAGGCAATCCTCTTGTTTATACACAAGCACCTGATGATATTAGAAGATTTAAAGATTCTTATGGTAACATAACAAGAGCAAGAAATACGTTGAGTAGTATTGGTGGATTAGTTCAAGATTTAGGTTCTGAGACTGGATCTCCATTAGCAGATCAAGTATTTGATAAAGTAAGAAATGTTGGTGTTGCTATTGGTCTTGATCCAAAACAATTGTTTGGTAAATTAGTTACAGTTGGTAAAGATGGAAAAGCAGAACTTGTTGAAGGTGTATCAAGAGCTGATATGATACAAGTTTTAAATAGAACTTTAATAAATGAATATAAAAAGTTTTTAACACAAGAAACTGGTAATGGTATATCAAATCAAGACGTTCAAAGACTCGAAGAAGCTTTAGGTAAAATAGATTTATTTACCAATCCACAATTAGCATTACAAAGAATAAACGAAATTGATCAGATATTTGCTAAAACACAAGATCAAATAACTAACACACTTACTGGTTTTAAAGATAGAAATAGTTATCTAACTGACGATCAGTTTGATAGGGCGCAGAAAGAACTTAAAGCAGGAACTGTCGAACAGTTTGGTGGGTCAGGACCTAAGTTTAACGTGTCAACTGCTGACGATGGAACACTAACTTATACATTGGTTAAATAATGGCAAAAATTAAAATTAATTTACCTAATGAAAGCTTTAATTTTGAGATTGCAGGTAATGAGCCTACCGAAGAAGAACAGGCTGCTATCAATCAGATAGTTCAACAGAAACTTGCTGAATCAAAAAAAGCTGAAGAAGTAGCAGCACAAACAACTGAACCATCACCAGAAAAGAACAAACAATTGTTCGATGTCGAAACAGGAATTAAGAACAATGCACTGAGAGCTGCACTCGGAGTAGCTGAAACAAAAGAAGAAGAAGAGGCTATATTAAGAAAGTTTGATTTGTCAGATGATGATTTTACCAGAGACAATAGAGGTAGATTAGCTCTAACTCCAACTGGAGCTTCAAAGTTTGGACAAGAGACAGATAAAAATATACTTATAGATGAAGAGGGATTTAGTCGTTACGATTTCTCAGATTTATCTGGGTTAGCACCAGAACTTATAGCTGGTATAGGTGGAGCTATCGCTGGTCAAATAGCAATTCCAATACCTGTTTTAGGTGCAGCCATTGGTGCTGGAGTAGGAGCTGGTACTGGACAAGCTATTGAAGAGGGTGTTGAAGCATTAGCTGGTGTTTCAAAGCAATCAGGAGAAGAGATAGCTAAAGACATAGGTAGAGAATTTGCTTACGGATTTGTAGGTGAGGGCTTGCTTGGTGGAGCAGTAGCTGCCTTCAGGTTTGCACGAAGAGGAGTTACACCTGGCAAAGGACTAACTTCTAAAGAAGCAACCACAGCAGGACAATCTATATCAGAGCCAATTGATGAAGCTGGTAATATAATTAAGCCAAAAGACTTTGCAAAATTGACTGCTGATGAACAAATAGCTGCCACAAGTCGTGTTGTAACAAAACCAGACGGAACAGTTGTTCGTGGTGGATTTGGTGTTAGACCAACTTTATCAGCAATAAAAGCACCATCACTTGTAGCTAGAATACAAGCAATCGGTGAAAAAATATTTAAAACATCTGATCGTTTAAAAAACAACAATGACCAAATTAAAACATTACTTGATGCTTATAAACAAAAGTATGGTGTTACAGATGACGTTATTGATGCAGATGTAGGACAAATACTTAAAGATGGCATGGTTGAAAACAATACTAAACTTTTAAATGTAGAAGAGCAGTTAACAGGTGCAGTCGTTAAACATTTAGAAGATTCTGTAAATGCTTTTAAACAAGCTGGAGTTAGAAACTCAAACGTAGAAGATGATTTATTTGAAATAATTAAAGATGCTTCAGTTAATTTTGATGAAATGATAGCAGGTAAATTTGCTGCAGTTGATAAAGTGTTAAGAAATTCAAGTTTAGGTGGTGATGCCCTCATCACCACTGGAAGATTTAAAGACACAATTAAAAGACTTAAAAGAGATTATGGATCTTCAATAGCTGCTGGCACAGAAGATGGTATAAAAATAAAACAAATCATTGCGGCAGTTGAAGATGTTGGAGGTGCAAGATTTAACAAAGAAGCATCATTTAACCAACTATACAATTTAAGAAAAACATTAAGTGATATAAGAATGTCATTACCACCTAAATCTAAATCTGTTCGTGGAGAACTTGTTACAAAAGATGGTGATGGACTTTTAGATCAAGTTGACAAAATTTTTAAAGAAATGGGTGATGAAAATAGTGCAACTTTTAGAGAGATGATATCCAGAGAATCATTTTCTCCTGATCAAATTCAAAAATTTAAAAATGCTGGTAAAGCAATTAAAAAAGCACAAACACAATTTTTTCTTGGAAGAAAGATTATTGAAGATTTAAATGTTTCTAAAACAATTAAAAATTTAGAAGCTTACAAATCTCAACCTGGCAACATAGTTGATAATGTCCCACAAAATATTGATATTTACGAAAATATTGTTAAAAACAACAATCCAAATTTCATACAACGTGCAAAAGAATTTATTACTGAATATGGTGGTAGGGTTGAAGGTGGTAGAGTTGTAGCAGGCACTGGTAAAGAATTAGCTGATGAATTTGTTGCACGAGCTGCTAATCATACCTTAGAGTCTGCTCTTGAGAAATCAGGTATAAGTAACTTTTCAAATGTTAAAAACTTTAATTCTGAGAAATTTGCACAATCAATTAAAAATTTAGGAACGACTGCAAAAGAATTGTTCGGATCAGAAACAGATCAGATACTAAAATTAGCAGATGAAATAGGATCTGTTAAAATAACAGGTTTGGAATCCCCACAAGTTCTTAGACAGTTTAGAAACATAAAAGGTGATACAAGATCCAATGCCACACTTGTTAGAAAGTTAGAAGCATTAGCAACTACACAAAAAAGATTAGTTGCTAATCAAAAAAATGTAGTTCTTAAAAAGTTAGCTGATGATACTGGTGATTTAGATCCAGTTGAGGCAGCTCGTTTTCTTGTGCAAAAAACAACTAAAAACTCACAGATAAAACCAGTAATAGAGTATTTTAAGAAACAAGGTCAAAATGGCGAGCAAGCTTTAAACAAAATAAGAAGCTATTACATTAACAGTATTATAGATGATTTTGGCGAATCTATAATGACTGATGGTAAATCTCTAAATGCTTTTGCCGACAGGCTGTTAGCGGCTTCTAAAGACAACAAACTTGTTACAGTTTTTGGTAAAGAAGTCGGTAACAATATGAAAAACTTTGGTAGGATACTTAAATTTAATGCTAGAACTGCTGAAGGTGGTGATCTTGTTGCCGCTAATATAGCTGCTTCACCATTTCAAAACGTAGGTAAACTTGTAAAGTTTAGTATTTTAGGTAACAGGCTTTTATCTAATGGATATTATGATGATATACTAAAACAATATAATGGTGTTGTTTTAGATCAATTTAAAAAACCTGCTGAAAGAGCAAGGGAATTGGGATCTATTATAGGTAAATCTTTAAGCATTGGAATAGGACAAACAATACAAGAGACTATTGATACGGCAGAGAATCAAGCTCAATCATTTCTTGAGAGTCAAGGTTTAAATGTTAAATTGCCAGACATAAAGGCTGAAGATTTAAAGACTGGCAATCTATCTACATTCTTATCACCAACTAGACCTAATGTGCCTCTGAGTCAGTTGAAAATACCAGAGCCAGTATCTGGCACAACATTAGGAAATATAGATGTTACGAATCCAGCTAACGCTTTTTCATTAGGATTAAATCCTACTGACATAGCAATAGCACAGAGAAGAAGAGGCACACAATGAACGTAGAACAGCTAAGAGACACCCTTAAAGTTGATGAGGGCTGTGTAAATTCCATTTATTTAGACCACCTTAACCTACCCACGCTAGGGATTGGTCATCTCATAAACGAGTGGGATGAAGAGTATGGTAAGCCAGTTGGTACACCAGTATCAGAAGAGAGAGTCAATGAATTATTTGACAAAGACATCCAGATAACGATTGATGAGTGCGAACAATTATTCGGAAACTTTCAGGATTTGCCAGAAGAAGTAAAACAAATTTTGGCAAATATGATGTTTAATCTCGGCAGACCTCGTCTATCCAAATTCAGGAAGCTATGTAAAGCTGTGGCTGAGAGGAACTGGAAAGAATGTGCAATTCAAATGGAAGACTCGAAATGGCATAAACAGGTAACCAAACGCGCTGATCGTTTAATCTCTCGTATGAATGCTGTTGATAGCACCTAATCCTAAACTTGTAACCTTAGTTTTATATTTATTATATTCTTCTTTATCAAACTCTTGATCAATCATAAGACTTAATTGTTGCCTGATGTTTCTTCTTTGATGTTCACATATCTTAATTAGTTTATCATAACTTTTACGATCCAAGCCAACAGACTTGAATTTTGCTATATCTGTCATTATACTACCTCCATGACCCATACATACCCATTTATACCCAAAAAGACTAGAACAAGCAACAATAAGTATTTTGCAAAAAAAACTATTGCTATGGGTTTAAAATTTGATTCTAGGTGGGAAGCAGAAAGATGGGGACAACTTAAAGCTATGGAAAGAGCTGGTGTAATATCTGAATTAGAACGTCAAATTAAATACGAATTATCTATAAATGATGTCAAAATTTGTAATTACATAGCTGATTTTAGATATTTACAACAAGAAGAAGATGGCTTTTCAAGATTGGTTGTAGAAGATGCAAAAGGCGTGCTGACACCTGAGTTTAAGCTCAAAAAAAAGATGATGAAAGCCATACATAATATAGACATTCATCTATCATACAAAAAAAAATGATAGTTTAGCTATTGACATTGTTGTAATCATCGCTATATTAGACCTTGCAAGTAGAAATTTTAACGAAAGTGAGGTTAGTATGGAACAGAATTTCTATGACATGAGTGATCACGAACTTTTACAGGCAAAGATGTCTATAAAACGTGAGATTGATCGATATAAAAAGAAAATGGAAGAGCTTAACGGCTATCTTACCGATAGATACTTTAGTATTGCTCGTGAAGATTTGCAGAGACAAGGCAAAGATTTCGGTACGACTACAGTATTTTCTGATCAAGAAGATAAAGTTAAGGTCTCCATAGCAAAAAAAGTAACATGGGATCAACAAGCATTAAGAGATGCTTTTGATGGTATGAACGCTGATGATGCAAGACACTATGCAAAAGTCACATACTCTGTTGACGAGAGGAAATATACAAATGCTCCTCCAGCTATAGTAGAAATGCTTCAACCAGCTAGAACTGTCGAGCAAGGTACTATTAATGTTGATCTTGTACAACAAGAGGAGGCTTAATTGGCTTTAGAAATAATCACTGCCGAACAACGTATGGCAGAAAAACGAGGTCATAAGATGGTCATCTGTGGTCAAAGTGGTGTGGGCAAGACAACTCTTGCCCGTACCCTTGATCCTGATAAGACTTTATTTATTGACCTTGAGGCAGGTGACACTGCTATAAAGGATTTTCCTATTGATGTAATAAGACCAAAGACATGGCAAGAGTGTCGTGATTTTGTTTGTTACATTGGTGGTGTTAATCCATCTCTGTCAAGAGAGCCTTATGACCATATACATTATGAGAGAGTAATGCAGGAATTTGGTGACAAGTTAGTCCAAATGCACAAATACGATACTATTTTTGTAGATAGTATTACAGTTGCAGGACGTTTGTGTTTTCAATACTGTATGTCTCATCCCGATAATGTCATTGAAAGATCAGGTAAAGTTGATACTCGTTCTGCTTATGGTATGCACGGAAGAGAGATGATGTCATGGCTCACTCATTTACAACATATTAGAGATAAGAATGTTATTTTAGTTGGCATACTTGACTCTAAGGTAGATGACTATGGTCGAACTAACTACGAGTTACAAATAGAGGGTTCTAAAACTGCACGAGAACTGCCTGGTATTGTTGATGAAGTTATCACAATGACAGTCATGGGTGGTGCAGATGGTGTACAACCATACAGAGCTTTTGTTTGCCAAACTCTAAACGAGTGGGGATACCCAGCTAAAGATAGATCAGGTAAGCTTGATGTTATTGAAGAGCCACATCTTGGCAAACTAATTAGCAAGCTTAATGGATCTGCACAGAAAAAGGATTTAACATTTGTTGATCCACAATCACAACCAACACAGAAGGGAGAAGTCCAGTGATTGATTTAAATAATATTGAAAGTGGGGGTGGATCTGATTTTGATTTAATCCCTGATGGTACTATAGCAAGAGCGTTTATTACCATTAGACCACACGCAGTAGTAATTCCTGAATTAAGTAATACACCTATATTCAAGGACACGCCATCTTCATCAGCTAAATGGCTTGATGTTGAGTACACTATAATTGGTGGTCAATTTGATAAACGTAAGTTTTGGACTAATCACTTTTTTGATGGAGATGCCAAAGATGATAATGGTGTATCTAAATCAAAAAAGATTGGGTTGCAATGGTTGAAAGCAGTTGTTGAAAGTCATAATAATATTTCAGCAATGGATGCTTCACCTGAAGCTCAAGCAGTTAGGCAAATAGATATGCAGAAAGGTGGAGTTGCATCCATTAATGGCATGAACGTATGTGTGAAGATCGGTATTGAAAAATCAAAAAATCCTCAATATGCTGATCAAAATAAATGCAAAGTTGTAATGACTCAAGGCATGGAGGGATACATACCAAATGGATCTGCACCAACTAATACACCATCACCTGCACCTACCAATAATGGTAATGCAGTACCTGATTGGGCTAGGTAATGATGGCAGGCATAGCAAGGGCTAACTGACCTTAGTCTACTTGCAAGTCGCTTGGGTAGTGCGATGCCCTAAAACTACCCACCATTTATAGCCAATGAGGGACAGATGATTTTAAGACCATATCAAGAAATAGCAGTACAAGATGCTTCTAATGCACTAGACAAGCATAAGAATACTATTGTTGTAGCACCAACAGGTGCTGGTAAAACAATTATGCTATCTGCATTGATTGGCAAACGATACAAAAAAGGCAAAAAGATTTTAGTTTTGCAACACCGAGATGAGCTTGTAGGACAGAACAAAAACAAATTCTCTCGTGTTAATCCAAAAATATCTACATCTATCGTAGATGCTTCAGAAAAAAATTGGGATGGTAGTGCAGTATTTAGTATGGTGCAGACACTATCGAGACCGAACAATTTGGCTAATATGTCTAAAGTAGACATGATGGTGATAGACGAAAGTCACCATGCCATAGCCGATACATATATGAGAATTATCAACAAGGTTAAGGAAGCTAATGAATCCGTAGAGATTGTTGGCTTTACTGCTACACCTAATCGTGGAGACAGAAAAGGTTTAAAAGGTGTGTTCAATAACTGCTCACATCAGATCGAGATAGCTAACCTTATACGAGAGGGTTTCCTTGTGCCACCAAAGACATTCGTGATTGATGTCGGGGTACAAAAAGATTTACAAAATGTTCGTAAAACTGTGTCAGATTTTGACATGGGACAAGTCGAGCAGATTATGAACAAACGTGCCATTAACGAGAAGATTGTTGAAGAATGGCAAGAGAAAGCAGGAAACAGAAAGACAGTTATATTCTGTAGCACAGTGGTTCATGCACAAGATTTATGTGATGAGTTTAGAAGATCGGAGATCCGTGCAGAGATTGTGACAGGTGAGACACCATCGGAAGAAAGAAAACAAATATTACATGATCTGGAACATGGTGACGTACAAGTCGTAGTCAATGTTGCAGTATTAACAGAAGGCTTTGATGCACCACCTGTCAGTTGTATTGTGCTTACAAGACCATGCTCATACAAATCTACGATGGTGCAGATGATTGGTCGTGGACTACGAACAATAGATCCTGAAGAACATCCAAACGTAATCAAGAAAGATTGTATTGTGTTAGATTTCGGTACGAGTGTATTGACACATGGATCTTTAGATGAGGGTGTTGATCTTGATGGCAAAGATAAGATGCAACAAGGATCAGCTCCTGAGAAAGTATGTCCTAATTGTAAATCTCTTATACCATTAAGTGTTCGTGTATGTCCTATGTGTGGACATGAGATCGAGATGCAAGCAAAAGAAATGCTTGAAAAGTTTGAGATGACAGAGGTAGATCTTATCGACAGATCACCATTTAGATGGATTGATTTGTTTAACAATGGCAGATGTATGTCAGCTAGTGGATTTAATGGTTTTGGTTTGGTTGCACATTTAGATGACGTTTCTGTAGCCTTAGTTAAACGTACAAGGGGTAAACTTAGAGTTGTGGGTGTAGGCACTAAAGAACAAGCTTTGGCTTCTGCTGATGATTTTTTGAGAGAAATAGAGGATAGTGACGGAGCTAAGAAAGGTAAGAGGTGGCTGAATCAAGCTATGACAGACAGACAAAGAGAAGCTTTGGCAAGAGAAAATAAGATTGTAAGTCAGTTGGATCTTAGTTTTAGCAAGTACAAAGCGGCGTGTTGGTTAAATTATTTGTGGAATAAGAAAGAAATTGATGGCAGAGTTTTAGATTATTACGAGGGAGATGAGAATGCAGCGTAATGTATTAGTGGCAGACATTAAATTTTATAAAATAGATAGTAATGGTAATGAAATTTTAACAAAAGATGGAAAGAACATACAACTCTATGAATTAAAAAGAGATATAAAATCTAACTCTCTAAAAAACTTATGTAAAGATGTTGACGAAGGAATGTTGCAGGAGATTGAAAATGCAAAGAAGTGAAGCTTTACAAAAAGCAGAACAATTAATCAACGGAGCTAGAGCAAGAACACATGGAGATGCAAAAGACACACATGAATCAATAGCTAGGATTATGAATGTATTGTGGAGACACAAACTTAAAGCAGAGCTTACTTATGATGACATATACAAACTTTGCATAGTACAAAAGCTTGTACGAGACTCTCAGAACCCAAAGAATATGGACAATCCAATTGATGTAATAGGATACGGAGCTTTATGGGCAGAGGGTAAAAGTGGCAAAAATTAACGTGAATTATCAACTCAACATGAAGTCTGAGAGTAACGTGCAATATGTTCGTGAGGGCAAGATAGTTATACCTATTTTTTTAGAAGATGATAACGATCATGTATTAAATCACATTGATACATATATTGAAAAGGCTATTGAAGATATAGAGGATGAGTTGTTAGGTGGTACGATAGTGGCTGAATTTTTAGGAGTCAGTCATTATTTTGATTTTATGGTAATGGAAGAAGGAGAAAAAAGATGGACGAACATGGTAACGGGGACAGACACAATACATTAAAGATATTGTCCGAACAATTTGCAAAGATAGGCTGGGATAAAAAACTACAGAATTTGACACAAGATGAAGCTCTTGCCATAATTGATGCCATTCAATCAGCTAATGGAGACAATAGTGGCATTCTCGACCTTAATCCAAACTCAGTCGTACCCGAAGACGAAATACCCTTTTAAAATGTTAGAGCAAGAAATATCAAATATAATAGATAAAGCTATCGTTGATCGGAACAAAGAGGTCAAGAAGAGAACCTATATTGGTGCTTCCAGTCTTGGTGACTCTTGTTCTCGTAAAATACAGTATCGTTACATGGGTCAACCAGTTGATGATAATCGGGATTTTGATGCAAAGACACTTCGTATATTTCAATTTGGTCACGAGATAGAATTTAGTGTAGCTGGATGGCTCAGACAAGCTGGTTTTGATTTACGAGTGGAAGACAAGAATGGCGAACAATTTGGTTTCAGCATAGCAGAAGGTGAGGTTAAAGGTCATATAGATGGTGTTATATGTAACGGACCTTTAAAAACTGCATATCCTATGTTGTGGGAATGTAAGTCAGCCAATGAGAAGAAGTTTAAAGAGTTTCAAACAAAAGGTGTAGCAGTAGCTAATCCTGTATATGCAGCACAGGTTGCTTTGTATCAAGCTTATATGCAATTAACAGATAATCCTTGTTTATTTACAGTATTAAACAAGAATACAAGTGAGATATATTATGAGTTTATACCTTTTAACAAAGCTTTGGCACAGGAGATTAGTGACAAGGCAGTAGTAATATTAGAAGCCACAAAAGCAAATGAGATGTTGCCAAGGATTGCACAATCTCGTGATTACTTTGCTTGTAAGTATTGTGAGTTTCAAGATAGTTGCTGGAGTAGTTAATATGAGGAGGAAGGTAGCATCCCCCTCATATACTTCAGCCAATGAAGTGAGGTCAGTATAATGAACATTATAAAACTTGGCAATAAGAATAGGGATATGTCAGCCAATGAATTAGTCGATATGATTAGTCAGAAAGTCCCAGCCAGTGTGCAAATAGATGAACTTAAAAACACATTCCCACACGGAATTGTTCGGGGTGACGTGTTTACAATCGGGTCATTAGATGGAGAAGCTGGTAAGTCATTAAAGATAGATATTAATCCCAGATCACCATATTTTATGAAGGGATCGGATTTCAACGGATCACAAGGAATCGGGGGTATTGTTAAGATATTGATGGAAGGTAGAGGTATGCGCCTTCCTGAAATCAAAGAATTGTTCGGAAACTATCTGGATGATAATGCTCCTCCACCAGTTGATCAGGATATACCACAAGAGCTTGGCATTACATTTAAAAGAGCTATTGATGTCAATACACCATATGACTCCGAACATTTATACCTGTCTAGTGATGGTGAAATCCTGTGTCGTGTTAGAAGATATAACATAAAAGACAATGCTGGTAATCCAGTTATGGACAGTCATGGTAAGCCTAAGAAAGAGTTTAGACAGTTTACAGACTCTCCATATCCAAGGATACCTGATGTAAGACCATTGTATAATATACCTAACATTGTGGCTTCTGAGAAAGTTATATGGGTTGAGGGAGAGAAGTGTGCTGATGCTTTGAATGAGATTGGTTACACTGCTACCTGTACTATGGGAGGTGCAGGAATGTTATCTCGTAAGTCAGCCAGTCGTTTTGATTTTAGCCCATTAAGAGACAAAGAGTTAATCATATGGGGAGATAACGACAATGCAGGTCGTAAGGTAGCTGAACTGGTTCAGGAACTGGCATTAAATGCAGGAGCTAGATCGGTTACTACATTAACTCCTCCCAGAGGTAAGCCAGAGGGTTGGGATGCAGTTGATGCCATATCGGAGAGCTTTGATGTACAACACTTCCTAAACACAACAGTTAAGCATACTAAACGTAATATTAATTTACTGGATGATAGTTTACTGGTCAGCAGATTTGAAGGTAATGCACCCGAACAAAAGTTCTTAGTCGATGGTACATTTCCGTTAGGTGTGCCGATTATATTTTCTGCAGCAGGAGATGCTGGTAAAGGTATGATGACATTAGATCTAGCAATGAAAGTAGCATCGGGTCAGCCTTTAGCAGAGAGTTTTGGTAGCACTATAGGTGAATTTGGTAATGTTGTGATCTTTACAGCAGAGGATGATGAGTCAGAAATGCACAGGAGGATTGAGAGATTAGATCCGAACAATTTGAGATTTTCGTACCAGCATGAGCTTCGTGTGGTCTCATTACCTAACGTGGGAGGTGTATTTCCAATACTTCAGGACACAAGAGATGGTTATAGTACCAGTGATGAGTTTGATAAACTTTACGAACAAATCTTGCAAATGAATGATTTGAAGTTGATTATCTTTGATCCGTTAGCATCATTTGTTCATGCAGATGTAAATGCAGATCCAGCAGCAGGAGCTGCCTTAACTGGTTTACTGGCACAAATTGGAACTGAAACTGGAGCTTCTGTAGTCATGTGTCACCATATGACTAAAGTTAAAGATGATACAATTATTAATACTCCTGAACAAGCAAGGTTGCTTATTCGTGGTACGTCAGCACTGGTTGATGGTGTCAGATGTGCTTTTGCACTATGGCAAGTTGATGAAGCTACTGGTCGTAGACGTTGCATGGATATAGGCACAGAGTATGAAAGAAACAGATGTTTTGATGGTGCAGTTGTAAAAAGTAATGGACCTGCAAACAGAAACATTAGACATTTCGTAAGAAATAGTTATTCTGGATTACTAGAAGACAAGACAGAGGAAATCAAACGATTACACTCTGGTACAAACAGAGAAATTAAGAAAGATGCTCTGTTTTCTTGGATTGCAACCTGTGAAAGGGAGGGCAGAGCTTTGACACAACAGTCAGGAGCAGATGCAATAGGACAAAGATTAGCATCAGATCACGATGCACCACAGGTCTTGCAGAACTTAACTCAACGTAGTATTGACGGAATTGTTCGGGAACTTATTAGAGAAGCACGGATTGGGAAGTATGCCTTTTCAACATCGGGTGGTCGTAAGTGGCTCGGAACAACGGATGGTGTGATGTCCCGTGGTGAATACGAAGCTACAACAGCAACGGATAATGTCTAAGAAGTTTAGATATAGCAAACAATCAAAAGATTATAACGAATTACGCGCCTTCACAAAAAAGATATTAAAACAAAAAACTGTGCCAGATGAGTCCGAACAATTATTCGAGGACGATCCCAGAGCTGCAAAAGAAATCGAATATGGTAGAGTCAGAAAAAACTCTACATATGTATTTTCCAGAAATATTTTAAGTGATTTGTAAAAAAATTTATTTTTATGCTTGACTTGTATGTAATGAATACTATATACAACTATTATGAACTATCATAACAGGAGCAAGTAGATGAAAAAATATGTAGAAAATATGTTTAGAGTGACACAACATGATGGCATGGATGCCGAGGCTTTTTGTTGGGCAGTGTTCCCTGCAAAGTGGGATGACGAGAAGATATTTAGCTTTATTGATTGGGCTGAGTATCGTTACGACATGATGGTTGGCATTGGCAGAGATGGCTATCATGGGGGTGCAGGACAAGGCTACTCCAATGGAGCAGTAATCAAGAGATCAAAGACTAGAGCTTTGGTCGTACAACGTCATGGTTATGACGTTTAGGGGGGTGTTAAATGGAAATAAATGATAAGCCATTGATGGCAAGTGAAATTATTGGTGCTATGGCTCAACCTAAAAGAGCTATGGCAAAATATCAAGGTGGGTCTATTGCCGAGGGTAAGATTAGAGAAACTCAATCTATGCTTGTCAATGCTCAAAAGTTTAAAGTCTCTAATCAATTAATTGATCATGCAGGTGAGGCATCTATGTCCAAACCTCATGTATTGCTTGAGATGATTAAGACTGCAATACCACCATTTAAAAATATGTTTATAGAATGGGATGAGCATTATCGTGTTCATCTTTTAAAAAATCTTTATCATAAATATTTGCCACAGTATGTGGGCAAGATCGAAGAGCCTACAGATTATCTAGATCGTATTGGTTATCATATATATGAATATAAACATCCTAGTGGGGATAGTTGGTATATGTACGATATGTGGTGCATGATTGATGGTAAGTGGTTTTGTTCTCCATTGTCTTCCGTTGTTCGTAACGAAGAAGAATGGGATATGAATATAGCTTTTTCTAATTATGTTTTAAAGGAACAAACATCAAGAGAAACTACTCCTAGTTTTAGAAACTATATGATGGATGCAGAAAACTTTATTAAAGAAACTTCTCATCAAAGTATTAAGATTATTGGGCATCCTTATTCTTTGGCTCACTTTAACAAATCAGATGAATTGTTTAGAGCAAAGCCATTGGATGGTAATCGTGATGATTATAAAATTATGCACGATATATATTCAAGATTTACGACTGTGCAAAGTAGGTCAATGCACTGGCTTATTCCAAAGCAAAAGTTTTTGCAAGGTTGGAGTAATGAAGAGATGGAAGAAATATCTAAAACTCATTTGCAGTTGATCCAAGGTGGTGACATTAGGTTTATCATTAGTGTGCTTTCCATACTTAATTACGATTTAATCGTCAAGGAGACACAGAAACCTGCAAGTCATAAGGTAAAGCACGTTAGATTTGGAAGAAGTGTTCCTACGAATGAATATAGCCTTTTAAATATAGAGTTACCTAAACCTAGAGGTAAGACTGTCTATGAAAAGATATTTACAGGTCAAGGCACTCCAAAAAAGTGGCATATGAGACGAGGACATTGGAGACGTTATCGTGATAGGCAAGGTAATGTCACTAAAAAGGTGTGGATTGATCAATGTGAGGCAGGCAGTAAAGAGCATGGTCAAAAGATCAATGATTACAATTTGCAAAAGAGTAGTTAAAAATGAGAACTGATTTAAGACATTTAAAAGAAACAATAAATCAACTTGAGAAAACCTTAAAATATCTTAAGTCTTTGAATTACTATGAGGATAATTGTCTAGAATGTAATGAAATCATGCAAGTCAGAAATTTCAATGGTAATAAAGAACGTAAGAGATATTGTTCTAAACTTTGTAGATCAAGAGCATATGAAAGAAGAAAAAGAGAAAGTAAAAAATAAAAAGTAGTTGACTATGCAATCAATGCAATGTAACAATATCAATAACTATCATTTTTTATAGGAGCAAGTAGATGACAGTGATTAAACTTAAGGGTGTTTTTAATGAACACAAATCAATAGTTGATAAGATTAAAAATCATATCAACATCGAGATGAAAGAATATGAGGAATATCTTAATTCTGATTATGGTGACAGTTTTCAAGATGCTTTATTTGAGGGCAGAAATGAATATGCCGAGAATTTACTTAAACAAATAGAAGAATGGGAGAAGTCATAAATGAGTGCATATAAACATAAAATGCAAGGAGTGATGGAAGAGTTTTACTCCTATCTTAATGATGATGGTATGACGAATGAGCAAGCTATCGTTAAGATTAAACAATATCATGGTGAGCATTGGGAAGAATATGTTCGTGATGAGATCAAACGTGAGGAGCAAGAATATGGGGGAGTATGAGTGTATAGATTGTAATGAAATGTATCACTTGGATGAGCCACCTGAAGGCTATTCGATTTGTTGGGATTGTAAAGAGGAGAGGAAAAATGAGACCATTAGTGAAGAGAATTGATATGGCAATGCACATACAAGAGTTGTGTGCAGTGCATAATATTACTGTAACTTATCAATCGCTTGAAGATGAGATTCCAAGATACTATGCTAATCCTAGTAGAAAGCATATTCATATTAGACCAACTAAGAACACGGGATATTATGTTTCTGCTTTGCATGAGATTGGACATATACTTGGAGATGATCAAACTTACAATAATACTGTAAAGGAGAGAGAAATTGGTGCATGGATTTGGGCAATGCTTAATGCAAAAGTTTGGACAGATACGGCAGATCGTGTCATGGCAAGGGCTTTATCGTCTTATGGTGTTAGTCAAGAAGAGAGTAGGGAAATCCAACAAAGGTGGAATCCCTGCCACAGAGACGATGAAGAACAAATCGCAGTTTAATAAAATCTTTATGAGGAATTTAATTGCTCATATCAACAATGCAACTCCCACAAGGGAGTTGTCTTTGTTTGAAAAGGTATATGTAAAGGTCGTTAAGCTATGTCGAAGATGATCGTTTACATATGTGTTATTTGGATCTCAGCCACAGAAAATAGTGACGGATTAACTCGTTGTATGTGGCATGAGAGCCAAGTAAAATATCAGAGTATTGCAGATTGCCAAGACGATTTGGAATACTCTATGGAGCTTCTAAGGATAAGAATACGTCAAGAGTTTGGTGGTGTGCCTGAGAAGATTTTTATTGAACCAAAATGTGTGGTGAGATCGTAATGATACGAAGAGAACCAAAGAAGAAGTTTGTTATACATTGTAAGGAAGTCAAATATTATAATGTTAATATAGAGGCTTATAGCTACGAAGAAGCTGAAAAGAAGTGGAAGTCAATTGCTAAAAGACGTGACTACACAACATTACATAATGAATTTGAAGTATTAAGTATTAGTGAGGAATGATGATCGACAAATATAAGTTTCCATTACTTGCAGAATTAATAAGTAAAATTAAGTTTATTGGACCTCCTAAAACACAATCCAAAAGAATTAACAAAGCATTAAAAAGATTTTATAGGAATTAATATGATCAATATAAAGATCGGAGATTGTAGAGAAAAGCTGAAGGAATTACCGAACAATTTCTTTCATACAGTCATTACATCACCTCCATACTGGGGACTCAGAGATTACGGAACTGGCAAATGGATCGGAGGAGACCCAAATTGTTCGCATATTGCTGGTAAATCCCGTAATGATGCTGATCGGGAGTTTGGTACAAAAGAGACGCTTACTGTACAATATCGTGACGTTTGCAAGGATTGTGGTGCAGTCAGGGAAGATAATCAGATTGGTATGGAAGCCAGCCCTGAAGAATATGTCCGTAAAATTGTTCGTACTTTTCAGGAGGTCAAACGGGTGCTTCGTGATGATGGAACTCTTTGGCTCAACTTGGGAGATAGCTATTCTAGTGGTGGCAGAACATCAACAACTAATCAAACTGTTAGAGGAGATAAGGATTACGGGGTCACTAGACCTCCCGTATCGGGCAGTATAAAGCCTAAAGACCTTGTAGGGATACCTTGGAGGGTAGCACTGGCACTTCAGGAGGATGGATGGTATCTCAGGCAGGATATTATATGGCACAAACCTAATCCTATGCCTGAAAGTGTGAAGGATAGATGCACGAAGGCACATGAATATATATTCTTGTTATCTAAGTCAGAGCAATATTACTACGACAGTCAAGCTATAATGGAAGAAGCACAGGACTGGGGAACTCGTGATCGTGCTAATGGTAAGTATCACAACGAGGGAACTGGACTTAATCCACATACTGGTCTTGAAAAGTCATATACTCACAGGAATAAAAGAAGTGTGTGGACTGTACCAGTTAAACCATACAACGAAGCACATTTTGCAGTATTTCCAACTACTTTGATTGAGCCAGCGATTCTTGCTGGTTGTCCTCCGAAGATTTGTTCGGAGTGTGGGACTCCATATGAACGGGATATGGTGACAATTGAAGTACCTGAACGGGAAACTAGGGATAATATGGTCGGTGTTATACCAAAAAGAGATAAAACCAGCCGTATGAATAGCAAAGATATGAAGTCACTGGTTCAGGAGGATAGAGGATTTACGAAAAATTGTTCGTGTTCAGGAAGCAAAACATCTGCTGGTCGGGTTCTTGATCCATTCGGTGGGTCAGGTACAACTGCACTGGTTGCTGATAGACATGGTAGAGATGCTACCATTATCGAACTTAATCAGAAGTATGTGGATATAGCTGAAAACAGGCTAGGTTCAGATGCACCTTTATTTACAGAACTTAGGAGGGAGGTTGTAAATGAGAGCTAAAGCAAAGAACTGTTGCAACTGCAACGAAGAAATTGTTCGGGGTATGGCATTCCCGTTAATGGAAAAAAGCATATGTATGAGTTGCTTTGTTCACTTTGGACTGGCACAGAAAATGGATATTAGTATGCTTCATTACCAAAATTGTTCGAAGGAATATTGTTTTGACTGTGAATATGCCTTCATAAAAGCACTATGGGCATTGGACTACAAACAGACACAAATGGGCAACTGGTACAGGAGGACTCCAGACCCGAAAATTGTTCGGATTTATGATGATTTACTTACCAACATACCAACTTACTCGGTAAGTAGATTAGAGGGTAAGTTGTAAGTTGTTGATTTTACTGGATAAAATTAGGTTACTTACACTGGTTACCAAAGGGCTTGGTAAGTATTTTATGCCCTGTAAGTCATTGATTTTATTGAAACTTACCAACTTACCGAACTTCCCCCCCTATAGGGGGTATAGGGGGGTGGTAAGTAACCACCACCCCCTATCCCAAATAACGTAACGACAAGGAGTAAAAGCTAATGCCAAAAGTAGGCGAAAATTTACCACAAGAACAAAGATCAAAAGGGCTTAAAAGATTAACTCAGAAACAACAAGCTTTTCTGGATAACTTCATGCACAAGGATATGACACAGACTAACGCAGCTCGACAAGCTGGATACAGTAATCCGTCAGTAGATGCAGTTAGGTTGCTCCGTAACGAAGTCGTGCAGGAACGATTTCAAGAGATGCAGGAGGAAAACAGAAGTCGGTTCGGAGTAACGATAGATAAGTCTGTACGGGATTTGCTCAAGATCCGTAACGAAGCTTGGGAGTCAGGAAAGTTTGGTGAGGCTATTCGGGCTGAAGAACTCCGTTTAAAGGCTACTGGATTGCTTGTAAACAAGGCTCATGTACTACATGAGAAAGTAGATAGCATGACGAAAGAAGAAATACTGGCTGAACTACAGAACTTGCAACAAAAAGCACAGGATCGGATGAAAAAAGCCAACGTCACCCACATACACCCAAAGAAGATAGGCAAAAGTAGTTAAATATGGGTATTTATGGGTCTGCACTTGCCGTGGTCTGGCACGGGATCTCCGAACAATTTCTATGGCGCACAGGTAATCGGGCTGTGATCGGGCTGTAATACGAGCAATTGTTCGGAGTTGCGCTGCTAATCGGGCTGGTATCGGGTCGGGATCGGGCTTCCTTCGGGCTACTATTTGGCTTCCAGCTTGGGTTTCCTTCAGAACCAGCTCTGAGTCAGGAGGCGGATCGGGCTGCGCAACTGCTGTCCAGAACTGAATACGCACAATTGTTCGTACTCACGCACGGGTGAGTCTGGCGCGCTGTCCCTCCCTGATTCCGAACAATTGTCCGCGCTGTGCTGCTGTTGACAGCAACAGCATCTGAAAAAAAAATTAATAAAAGTTAATATTAACAGTTGACAGGTAGAAATCATTACTATATTATATATATATATTCAGCCAAAGGAGATTAAAAATGGATATTAAAAAAGTAGAAGCAGTTGCTGACTTCATGGAGCTTAACGAAATCGGCAAGGCAAACATCACACATCAAGATGACCATTACTACACTTACGGAAATGAAGAGTACATGGTTTTGACTGATGATGAAGCAGACGATAAGGTAAAAGAATACATCAAGGAAACAGTCTGGGCATTCAATCCAACCTTCTTGTCTGACCACTCAGGTATTGATGAAGAGGTTTTTATAAAGTTGCAAGAAAGTTGCGAGACTGCAAATGATGCAATTTTTAAGTTGATTAAAAACTTTGATAATCTTGTTAAGGATGCCATCTATGTAGATGGAAGAGGTCACTTCCTAGCTGGTTATGATGGCAACGAAAACGAACAAGGGGACTTTTACCTTTATCGTACAAACTAGATCGGGCAGGTTGCCCAGCAACAATCGGGATCGGGGAAACCTGCTCCCGATTTTTTTTGTGCTGGTGACGGCTGGACTTCTTTTGGTTATGGTAATTGCGACTCGTCCTGAAGGACTCCGCACAATTGTTCGGACTCCCCAGCTCCAGAAGCCAGACAAAAAAAAGAGCCGAGATGGAAAGGATTCTCGACTCTTCTTTCATGCTTCCGCATTAACTGGGGGAGTTGCTATTTTAGGTCTGTGAACCCCCTACCCCGAACTTTCGACCTCATATTGTTGTGGTGGGATACTGTAAACCATTACTGTCTTGCCATCACATTTATATATATAGCAATCATTACAAATAGTGTCAACACTTAAAATAAAAAAAATTAAAAAAAAGTTATTGACTTATATTATGTAATGATTACTATATAGTTATGTTAATCAGCCAAAGGAGATAAAAATGGTTACTGAAGTTAAAAAACACAATTTTAGATTTGGCACACCAGCTTTAGATGGTCTTGTAGAATTGTGGCACTCATGGTGTCACAAGCACAAGGTTTATGACAAGCCTGATGTCAATGATTTTAAGCCTGTAACGGGTGAGAGGTTCGTACCAAATGCAGAAGATGTAGATTATGATCCAAGTGCTTATGGTCTTGATTCAGATCAAATTCGTTTTGTTAAATCATTTATGTGCTTGTATGAAGTTGCAAGAGATATGGAGGATATGTAATGGATAGTTGGGAAATAGCATTGGCAGTAGTTCAAACTATTATTTTCTGGGCAGTGCTTTGTGCTGTTGTAATAATCGTACCATTTTAAGAAGGGAGGAGCTGAAGCTGGGTTAGAAGCCCAGCTTCTTTTTTATCCTGTAACCGAACAATTGTTCGTATTCAACAAGGAGGCAAAGTTGATTAAAGAAACAGAAGGCAGATTCACCTGTACAAATTGTGGTCATGTTTATAGCTCGATGCTTGGAGATGATGAAATACCTAAGAATTGTAATGAATGTATTGATATTTTGATTGACGGGCTAAAGCTGGAGATAGATTCCTGTGAGGAATTTATTAGGTGCTGGGATTACAAAGGTAATGAAAATGATGAAGATGTCGTTGCTGAGAAAAAAAGATTAAAAAAAGCAATAAAGTTACTTGACATCCTGTGTAGCAATGATTACTATATAAGTATATCAAACAGCCAATAGGAGATAGACATGGCAAATTACTGTTTTACAGATGTTCCTGAAGAGGACAACAGGTTTAGGGTAGCAAAGATCATAGAGAATGAGTCAGGTTACTACCCTCTTACCAAAGCCAATCCCAATGATCCACATGAGATCGATAAGTTTGTAGGAGACGAAAATCACGTCAGGTCTATAGTCGATAATTGGAACAAAGAGATTGGTGTAGATAGTGACAGAGAGTGGGAGATTAAGTTTTCCACCATGCACAACATAAAATAGCAAAAACAGGCTGGGTTCTCCCAGCCTTTTTTACTGGCTGTTTCCGAACAATTGTTCGTACTCCTGAAGCCCGATTCAGGCTGTAAAAAAAATAAAAAAAAATAAAAAAAGGTGTTGACTAATGTAGTAATCAATACTATATATATATTAAATCAATTTCAGCCAAAGGAGATATTAATGCAGAAAAAGATTTATTTTGCTTACGGAGCAAACACAAACAAACAAGCTATGGCACGAAGATGTCCTAAAGCTAAACCAATTGGTGCTGGTCACATTGTTAACTACAAATTAAAGTTCAACAATGTAGCAGACATCGTAAAGGTCGAGGATCATATCCATGATGTACCTTGTGTAATATGGGAGATCACACCTGATTGCGAGAAGGCACTTGATCGTTTTGAGGGATTCCCATCATTGTATAGGAAGATTGATGTAGAAGGTTATATTGGTTGTCAGTATAACACAGACTACAAAGGTTTTGCTTACAAGATGAATTACTCAGGGTTTCATACACCGAGTCCATATTACGTCAAAGGGATTCGTGACGGATTGAAAGGATTCTGGGAAGAGTTCTACCATGATGATATTGATGCACACATAGATCAAGCCATCATTAAAAGCTTTCGTCAGAGTGAGAAATTCACTGTCCAACCAAGAATGGTCGGAGGTAAACAGTGGAGATAGTTGTCTCCTAGGCAAAAAGCCCAGCTCTTCGGAGCTGGGTTTTTTCTTGTGTCGGGTCGAACAATTGTTCGGATTGGCATCGGATCGGGTATGACGCTGGACTCGAATCTTTGGTTTGAGTCACCTGAGTTATAAATATAGGGTGGGTGAAAAAAAAATTTTTTTTCGAAAATTAAAAAAAATCTAATAAAATCAATAACTTAATCGCAGCTATAAAAAAAAATTACATTTGTTCGTATTTAGGTATTGTAATGATTACATAAAAAGATTATATATATACTATATTATGCAAAGTTAAATTTTTGGAAAGGTAAAACAATGCAGAATTTATTTACAAATAAAACAATAGCAATTGGATTAGAACCTGAATTTGTTGGTGTTAGTCCAAACCAAATGAACAGTTTTAACACTCGTTCAAATCTTATTAATGGCTTATCTTATAAAAGCGATCCTAGTGTAGGAACAGAAGCAGATCTTCCCGTATTGGCTGATTGTGATTTTACACATGATTATATGGATAGAGTTTATAATCAAATCCAATCGCAAGGTGGAAGAGTTAATGTTAAATGTTCTACACATATTCATTTGTCTACTATGCCAATTAAGGCAGGTTTAACAAATGAAGAATTTTCTAGAAGATCTACAGAAATGAGACAAGCTGATAGAAATTACTTATTAGATCAAAATAAACTTAATCAATTATTTGATACTAATACATCTTCAAGAATACCATTAGATGTTATGAAAGATATTCTTTATAGAGTATCAAAGCATATAGATTTCTTTCATTCATGTTTTGCTAAATCTAGAAGAGATGATGGTGGTTTTTGTAGATCTGCAAATAGACCAAATGGTTATTGGTCTCGTAAACCTGCTAGTGTTACTCAAATTCTAAATGCAAGAGTTACACAGCATGATTTAGAACGTGTTCAAAATCATACAAATGGTACAAGAAAATATAGTGCTGTAAATCTTCAACACTATAACACCAAAAAGACTGTAGAATTTAGATCACATGGTGGAACATTAGAAACCAATAAAATATTCACTTGTATTAACTTTTTACAGAATATGGTTAACCATAGTCTTCAAACACGTTTTAAGGCTCATACAGTGCAGGAAGAGTTAACTAGTCCTAGTTATATAGGAAGATCTTCAAACACTGTTAAATCACGTCTATGGTCTTTTTGTCGTGTTGATGGTGGAAGATCTGTTGAAGAGATTATGGCACATTGCAATATTAATAATGCTCAAAGTGTTAGAAGAACCATTTCAGAAATTAGAGCTGAAGAGAGATATGAACCTTTTATTGTTACACATAACCAACAAGAATATGGTGTTAGATATGGTACATCAAATGCTTATTCTAATAATGGTTATGAGGTTCTAACATCTGCAAATATTCAAAGACCATCCAACAATATTGAATTTATTTCTAACAATGAAGAACGTGGTTCAAGTGAATTAATTGCAGGTTTGGATGCACAAACTATTGCAGATCTAAATGAAAGAATTGCTTCATTTAGATAATTCTAAAATAAAACTTTTAAAGATAACCTGCTTAATTTAGCAGGTTATTTTTTTTGTCTAAGTTATTGATTTTATTGTATAAAATCGGGGGGTTATACCATAGTCCCCACCAAAATTTATATATTTCTGCAAAAAAATCTCTACACCAAGTTCACCTCAAACGACCCCCTTGTGTTTGAAACACGACCTCAAAAAAAATTTTATAAAAAAATTCTTGCACTTTTGTGCAAAGATTACTATATATAGTATGAAATGAGGTAAAAATGACAACATATAGGTTACGACTCTCTACAACGAGGGAGTTTAAGGTCAAAAGTACCGATCATTTACTGCAAGAGATAGCATCTGTATTGATGTGTAGTGGTTTGGAGATGTCTTCACTGTTGAAAAACATAGCCAACGTGTGTTGTGACTGGAATGGTTTACCATATCGTTACAGTGACAAAGACGAATTGCTTGCAGACATGATAAAAAACAAAGTTTTGGTTAACATGAACGAAAGGAAAGCCAATGAAACGAACTGATTATGGGTATGCAGACCTGACAAAGAAGGAAGTTTACGATTTTCGTAAAGCTTTGAACCTGAGTCAGGCAAAATTATCCAAAAAATTAGGATTAAGTCTAAGAACGTGGTGTCACTACGAGTATGGCACACAAAGGATGCCAGTATCTGTGCATATGGCACTACAACATTTGCAAAATGGAGGTGGTGAAGCAGAAAAAGTGCATGAAAATGTAAAAAAACATCAAGAACCACTGACAAAATACGACATGGATAGAATTTTTAGGCTACGAAAGTCCATGAAAGACGTTTTGACATCCGTTACGACAAGCTTAGAGCCTGTACCAGCTAAGATTATAGCTCAAAGTGACAAAGAAATGGGCTTCCTGTTGTCAAAAATAAATAATTGATATAATATCTCTACAGAAACAAGTTTTTTGTGGAGAGATACATGGCAAACGGACCTCTTGGGGGATTTATGCCGACCCCACCATCACCAGGTCAACCACCACAGGTGAAATTGGATACATCGGCTGAAAGCAGAGGCACTTTTAACAAATTTTTAGGGACTTTGCCAAAAAATGGAGCTATAGCTCCGATACAGACAGGAGTTATGCAATCCTCCACAGCTCCTGTCTCCCCTATGACAAGCAATGTGAACATTTTCCAACCACAAATGTCACAGATGACTCCTATGCCGATGATGCCACCTGCACAACCTGTGCAAATGATGCAGCCACCCACGATGATGGCTGATGGTGGCAATGTTGCTCCAAGACAGACTGAAATTATGGGTCAGCCACATATGTTAGCTTATATTACGCCACAAGAGAGTAATATATTAGAGGGTTTAGGTGGTGCAAACGAGCCAGGTCCTATGGGTATTCCGAGTTTTTTTGTGGATGATTTTGGTGATTTTTCAAGTGTAGGAGATGATGCTCCTAGTGTTGACACAGGATTTGATGATAGTGGCAACAACTTTGACGAAGGTTTTACTGAAGAAGAAGATCCTAGCAGAGCTGGTGATTATCAAACGGATGACAGTGGCATCTTTACTGGCACAGGTGGTGATGATAGTCCTGCTCCAGTAATTGACACTCGACCCCGAACAAATATTCGGAATGTAGGAGCTAGATCAAATTTAAGATTTGATCCACAATTTACAGCAAACTTGTTACAGCAAAGAGGTTTAGATCCACAAGGGTTCATGTCTCCATCAGACTTTCAGCAAACCACACAAGGTGGTGGGACAGGCACTGCACAGACATTATCTAGTGGATTACCTTCACTTGGTCTTGGTCAAAACCTTTTAGGTGCAAAACCGACAATATCAAGACAAGATGTTTTAACTGCACAAAACAGATTATCTGACATAGCTCCTGCAGCCACTGTGCCATTAGCACCTGCATCACCATTCTTTGATCGTGATTTATTAGACGATCCATTAGGTCTTGGTGTTAGAACAGGTTTTGGACCTGCCGTAGATGCAATCGAAGAAGGTAGAGCTAGAGCAACAGCATTTCCAAGTAGAGGAACTCAAGTTGCTGGATTGCCAAGTGTTGCTCAAACAATTGTGCCAAGTGCAGGAGGAGTTCAAGAAGAACCAGGTCTAGCTGCTTTTGGAGGGTTTGGAGATCCAGTAAGACCAGTGGAATCTATTGAAGATGATCTTATAGCAGGACGAGGTAAGGGAACTAACATTAACAATCCTGGCAACATTAGAGCTGGAGGTGGCTTTGATGGTGAGATTGGCACAACAAAAGATGGTTTTGCTATATTCGACAATTTACAATCTGGTGTAAATGCAATCAACACTTTAACAAATACATATGGATCAAAAAGAAATGTTGACACTGTAAGGGAATATGCAAACAGATACAGTCCTGTAGGTGAGAATACAGCAAAAGAAGTAGCTGGTAAGATCAATGTTTTAAGTAGTGCTTTAGGTGTAGGACCTGATGATAAAGTTGATTTTACAGATCCTGCTGTACAATCAAAGCTAACACCAGCAGTTATGACAACTGAGATAGGTGCAGATAAGACAAAAGATGTATTAAATGTTTTAAGTGGCTTTAGCCCAACACCTTTAGCAAGAGATCAGGTAACAAACTTTAATCCTAACCTAACGACACCTGTTAATCAGTTAGGCACGTTAGATCCAGTTGATCCCATACAAGAAGCTTTTCGAAGAGCTAATAGAGAGGGTGTTGAATTACCTTCTAATATTAGTTTTAGAGATTTAATTCAAGCCACAACACCTGGCACACCTGAATATGAAGCAACTAAAGGTGGTGATTTAACTTCAATTATATCTCCGCCAGGTTCAAGTGGTGTTTTTGGCACTCCATTAATGGAAAGAAATCTTCAACAAACGACAACATCACCAGTTGACCAAGGCATTGTACCAGTTGGTGAGTTTGATGTTGCTTCTCCTGCTCCAATATCACGAGGTATGCAAGATTTAACAAGGGAAGACGAAAACCTTGCAAGAATTGAAAGAGAGCAACAAGCAATACAAGATGCAAGAAATACTGGAAGACCTACTTTCAATCTTGGACCTGGTCAGCCTGGTGTTGACATAAGAGGACCTTTAACAGCAAGACTTGCTTCAGTATTACCAGATCAAGCATTAGAAACTTTAGCAGGAAGAAGAGATAGACTTCCCGATCAAGTATTTGACATTGACACAAGAGATACAAGAAATTTTGTTGGAGATGACTTTGCTCCTGCATTAGACATTGCTGATAAACGGCTTGAGGATTTAAGACAGAGAGATATAAATGTAAGAGAAATGGATGCTATAGACAGATTGACTGCTGGTAAACCATCCGATAGATTTGCACCTGAACCACCTCCTATTGTTGCACCAGGTATTGAAGCTCCAAATTTAGATCCTAACGTATCAATCGTAGGTGATGATGAAGCTTTTGCTGAATTAAATCTTGCAGATATTCAAGGTAATATAAATCAAGAACGAGTAGCTGATATTTTAAACAGACCAGATCGTTTTAAAGAAACATTTAAGATAGGTGATGCAGAGTTTCCAAATTTAATTGCAACATTAGCCAACAAAGCTGGATCTTTTTTTGATAGACGATTGTTTGATGGGATTGTAAGCAAAGGATTAGATGCAGTTGTTGATCCAGATACTGGCAGGATTATTGGTGCTAAAGATGAGTTTGGTAACTTAATTGAGGGTCGTGACTTAGAGCAATTCCAAGCAGGTGACGATAATGAAGATCCTGTAACAAAGTTTTTAAAGAAGACAACAGAAGAAAAAGACGAAGAAGAAGATGAGAAGCCACCGAATGTAATTGGTGGAACAACTCCGACAGAACCCACTCCTCGCTCACCAACAGTTGTTAAATCTACAGCTCCTGCATCGACTGCAAGCTTTACACCTGTAGATTTTAATGCTGGTAATTTAAATGATTTAATTGCAAGAATTACAGGAGTGCCTACACCGAGAAGATTACAAGATGGTGGACAGGTTGAAGCAGTGGATAGATTTTTAACTAAGGTAGCATGACCAATTTACAATATGCTGAGTTTTTAAGTGATGATGAGTTACAAAAAGTAGCTCCTTTACTTAAACGACTAAAGAAGCTTGAGGATAGATCTGAGTCTCAAGATGATTTTTTACGTTTCGTCAACAAGATATGGTCTGGTTTTATTGAAGGTAAGCATCACAAGATCTATGGTGAGAAGTTACAAGCAGTTGCAGATGGCAAGATTAAACGTCTGATTGTTAATATGCCACCAAGACATACAAAGTCTGAGTTTGCAAGTTACTTATTTCCTGCATGGCTTATGGGTAAACGACCAGATTTAAAGATAATACAAGCAACACACACAGCAGAGCTTGCAGTAGGCTTTGGTCGTAAAGTTAAAAACCTTATTGATAGTGAGGATTTCAGGGACATATTTCCTGATATAAGATTAGCAACAGATGCCAAAGCTGCAGGACGTTGGTCTACCAATAGTGGTGGTGAGTATTACGCTGTTGGTGTTGGAGGTGCATTGGCTGGAAGAGGTGCAGATTTATGTATCATTGATGACCCTGTTTCTGAACAGGATGCCTTGAGTCCAACTGCACTTGACAGTATTTACGAGTGGTACACATCAGGTCCACGACAAAGATTACAGCCAGGTGGATCTATAATCATTGTGATGACACGTTGGGGTATTAAAGATTTGACTGCAAGAGTATTGCAGAAACAGACAGAAGGTGGTGCTGACAGGTGGGATGTCGTGGAGTTTCCTGCTATATTTCCTGACACTGGTAACGTATTATGGGAAGAATATTGGTCAAAAGAAGAATTAGAGGCTGTTAAATCTTCCATACCTGTGTCAAAATGGAACTCACAATATATGCAAAACCCTACTGCTGAAGAGGGTGCGATTATAAAAAGGGAGTGGTGGAATGTTTGGGATCGTTCTGAGCCGCCTGTGTGTTCCTACATCATACAGTCCTATGACACAGCTTTCACAAAGACTGAGCGTTCTGATTATAGTGCTATTACTACTTGGGGTATCTTTACACCTGTTGAAGGAGAAGGAGATGCCATCATCCTGCTTGATGCCGAAAAAGGCAGATGGGACTTTCCAGAGCTTAAAGAAAAAGCACACGAGCTGTGCGAAGCATATGATCCTGACATGATATTGATAGAGCAAAAAGCAAGTGGTACACCACTGACACAGGAGCTAAGACGTATGGGTATACCTGTCACTCCGTTCACACCGAGCAAGGGTGCAGATAAGTTCGCAAGAATGAACGCTTGTGCGCCTGTGTTTGAAAGTGGTATGGTTTGGAGACCAGATGCTAATTTTGCAGAGGAGGTTGTTGAGGAATGTGCCAGTTTTCCTCATGGTGATTATGATGACTTGGCAGATTCGATGACACAGGCTATACTAAGATTTAGACAGGGTGGTTTTATCACTACTCCTGATGACGATGAACAAGAACCAGTTTATAGAAGAAAAATGGAGTATTACTAATGGCAGATAAAGTTACTAAAAATATTAGAAAGGCATTGTCAAAGACAGATGCTGATAAATTAGCAGAAGCTATAAGAGATATTAAACCACCAATGTCAAATGGATTTGATAAGGCTATGATGAAAACAATAGCAGCCATGATGAACAAAAAAGAAATGGGTGGTGAAGTTGTTGATATGACAAAGGCACAACCTGTTGGCATGATGGATGGTGGTAAAGTCAAAAAGATGAACATGGGTGGTGTCATCGGTGGTCGTGGTGGTAAATTCAAAGGTATGAGATAATGTCATTAAGGTCTGCTGATCCTATTGGTGATAAGAGAAGAAAAGAAGATGCTGCAGTTTTAAGAAAGCTAAAAAAAACTGGTAAAGCAAAAAAGATTAGAACAAAGCCAATAAAGATGACTATTAAAAGTGCAAGCATAACTAAACCAACAAGTATGAACATAGATAAAAATACGATCATGCCTAAGATGATGAGTGAGGGTGGAGTTGTAGATATGACAAGATCAATAATAATTAATCCAGAAACAGGAGAGTAAAATGGCAAAAACCGATAGACAGCCAGGTGTAAAAATGGGTGCGAAAATACCTGGTGTAATTAAAGATCCAGTTAAGGTAAAGCCTATTCCCATGAGTGTTTTAAAAAAGATTATGGGTATAGATGTTCCATTAGTAGTAAGTAAAAAGAAAGATGGTGGTTTAGCACAAGCTATTGAAAAAGTTAAAGCTAAAGAAATGAAAGTTGGAGGAGAAGCAGTTCCTGCAAAATTTAAAGGTTTTTCAAAACTACCTGAGTCTGTGCAACAACAAATGAATCCAGATCTAGCTGAAAAGTTTGGTATGGGTGGTGATGTTAAAGGCAAAAAAGGTAAGAATATATGTCGTGGTAGAGGCATAGCAAGACCAGGCACAGGATTTACAGTAAGGTAATAAAATGGCTATTGAAAAGGTAGACGGAGTAGAAAACTTAGATGCACCTAAAGGTGTTACATCCATTGAGATAGAAGAAGCACCAATAGGAGATAACATCACAGAGATGGATGATGGTTCTGTTGTTATTGGTGAAGTAGAGGAAGAAGTCGCTCCAATACAAGTTCCTTTCAATGCAAACCTTGCAGAATTCATTGATGAGGCTGAACTTGGTCGTATATCATCTGAAATGGTAGCAGAGGTACAAGAAGACATAAACTCTCGTAGAGAGTGGGAAGATCAATACAAAGGTGGATTAGAATTACTTGGTATGAACTATGAAGATAGAGCAGAGCCTTTTGAAGGTGCTTCTGGCATAGTCCATCCATTACTTGCTGAATCTGTTACACAGTTTCAAGCACAGGCTTATAGAGAATTATTACCAGCAGGAGGTCCTGTTAAAACAGCCATCATAGGTCAAGAAACTCCTGAAATAGTAGCACAGGCTGAACGTGTTAAGAATTTTATGAATTATCAAATAACCTACGAAATGGAGGAGTATGATCCAGAATTAGATCAAATGTTATTTTATCTTCCAATCGTTGGATCATCGTTTAAAAAAGTTTATTTCGACCCTACGTTGCAAAGGGCAGTATCTAAATTTGTTCATGCAGAGGATCTTATTGTTCCTTATAATGCTACAGATTTAAAGACTGCTACGAGAATATGTCATGTTATTCGCATGGACTCGAATGAAGTAAGAAAGTTGCAACTATCTGGGTTTTACAAAGATATTGAGTTGCCTACATCAGACTCCGATGGAGTTACTTATGATGAGGTTAAAGAAACAATCAAAGATATTGAAGGCATACATTCAGAGTCAAGTTACAACGAAGAATTAACATTATATGAAATACACACCGATTTAGACCTGCCAGGTTTTGAGGATCAAAGCCAAGCAGGAGAAAATACTGGATTGAAAATGCCTTATATCGTCACAATCGTGGAGAAATCTGGTGAAGTATTATCGATCAAGAGAAATTTCAACGAAGCCGATCCGTTACGCAGTAAAATACCTTACTTTGTACACTATAAGTTTTTGCCTGGTCTTGGCTTTTATGGCTTTGGTCTTACACATATGATAGGAGGCTTATCAAGAGCCTCTACATCAATACTCAGACAATTAATAGATGCAGGGACATTATCAAACTTACCTGCTGGATTTAAAGCAAGAGGTGCAAGAATAAGAGATGATGAAACACCTTTAAATCCTGGTGAGTTTAGAGATGTTGACATGGTTGGTATGGACTTACGTCAAGCTATTATGCCGTTGCCATTCAAAGAACCATCACAAACTTTATATTCTCTGATGGGAACTTTAATTGATTCAGGCAGACGTTTTGCATCAATGGCTGATATGAAAGTTGGTGAGATGCAGGGCAACGCTCCTGTTGGAACTACAATGGCTATTATGGAACGTGGTACAAAAGTAATGTCTGCAATCCATAAACGTCTGCATTATTCACAAAAAGTAGAATTTAAAATACTTGCAAGAATATTTGCAATGGGTGTTCCGATGTATCCGTATCAAGTACCTGGCGCACCACCTGAAATTAAACAAGCAGACTTTGATCAAAGAATAGATGTGCTTCCAGTATCAGATCCAAACATTTTTTCAATGTCACAAAGAATAGCTTTGGCACAAACACAACTGCAACTAGCTCAAAGTAATCCTGATATTCATGGAGCTAATGGAATGTATCAGGCATACAGAAAAATGTATGAAGCTTTAGGTGTGACAAATATAGATGCTATACTGCAACCACCTCCACAGCCAATGCCTATGAACCCTGCAAAGGAAAATCAAGAAGCATTGAGAGGTGCAAGATTACAGGCATTTCCAGAACAAAATCATCAAGCACATATATCTGCACATTTAGCTATGATTGCCACACCAGTTGCACAATCAAATGCAGCCATAGTTATGTCACTTCAAGGTCATATATCTGAACATATTGCAATGATGTCAGAGCTACAAGCACAGCAGGAGATAAGTGCTAATATGACACCTGAACAACAGGCTATGATGCAACAAGATCCTAATGCAATGAAACAATTTCAAGATCAAGTGGCATCAAGATCTGCTGAAATAGCAAGTGAAGTAAGTGAGCAATATGCACAATCAATTACACCTCCACCTTCAGAAGATCCACTTGTGTCCATAAGAAAACAAGAGTTAGCATTAAGAGGGCAAGAGGTAGCACAAAGACAACAACAATTTGAAGTTGAGCAAAAATTTAAAGAAGACAAAGAAAGAAATGACGTATTATTAGACCAGCAAAGACTTGATCAGCAAGACGAAATAGCCAATCAAAATGATCAAACAAAAAGAGATATAGCTTCTCTTAAACAAATGAAAGGGTAGATTATGGTTAGCTCGATTAGAGAAAAAATAAATGAGGTTGAAAAACAAAAGAAAATAAAAAGAAGACTTGCAAAGGAGGGAATTGTAGATGCCGTTGAAGAAAGGATCGAGCCAGAAAACAATCAGCAAGAATATTCGCAAGTTGAAGAAAGAGAAATACCCACAGAAACAAGCGATAGCGATAGCGTTGTCCAAAGCGGGAAAATCAAAGAAAAAATCAACAAGCCGAAAAAAAAGTCCAAAAAAGCCACAAAAAAAGAGTAGTGGTGGCATGATTAAGAAATTTTCACCAATAGCCAAACCACAAAGGTTTCAGGGCGTATTTTAATGGAGTTTTGTTATAGATCCAGTAACTATATCATTAGCCGTAGGAGTGGCATCAAAAGCCTTTGATGCAATCAAGAAGGGATTTGCCGTAGGTCGTGATATTGAACAAATGTCTGGAGATATAGGACGTTGGATGGGAGCTGTGTCTGATGTTGACAATGCTGAGAAACAAGCGAAGAATCCTCCCCTGTTTGGTAAGTTGTTCAAAGCTGGTTCAATTGAGGAGGCAGCTCTCGCTGCTTATGCAGCCAAAAAGAAACTTGAGGAACAAAGGTA
>CAACVD010000097.1_pt1 | contig 35340 bp, 50 predicted proteins | sample 2381771 | NCBI WGS metagenome assembly CAACVD01 (sample SAMEA5211965, study PRJEB30684) | marine metagenome | biome: Marine; feature: Epipelagic; material: Water | collected 2015-10-15 | depth 15 m
ACCTGATGATATCAGAAAAGATGTAACCTTAGTCATGCCGAGTCTTGATTTATTTGGTAAAACCGAGTAATATTGAACATTTACAGGATTCCATACCTGCTCACTTAACAATTAACTTAAAGAGAATATGGCTATAACAAGAGGACAAATGCAAAGACAATTATACGGATTAGGAAGCCTGGTTGATAGAGAAAAATTTGGACTAGGTAGTTCCCTTAAAAAATTTGTTAGAAAAATTATACCTAATGAGGTTTCTAAAGTAGCAACAACAGTTGCTCCTTTTATTGCTCCGTTTGATCCAGCAACTGCTGCAGTATTATCTTCTGTTGGTTCTTTTGATCAAACAGGAAGAATAGGAAGTTCTTTAAAAAGAGGAGCTTTAACTTATGCAGGTGGACAAGCTGCAAGATATATTGGTGGGGCAGGATTTCAAGCTTTACCAGGTCAAGCAGGATTTACAGGTCAATCTTTATTAAGTCCTCAAGCATATAGTCAAGGAATTATGTCCGCTCTAGATCCAAGAACATCCACGGGATTAACTTCTCCATTAAAAGCAAGACCTGTTTCAGAAGTTACTGGAGTAGATAAAGAAGTTTACACAGTAGGATCAAAAGCAGATCAAGCTGCTTATGAACAGGCAGTGGCCGCAGGAGATTTAGCGGAAGCAGAAGCAATTAGAACTTCAACGGTTTATGGTTCAGATATTCCTGGTGCTATTACGAAGACTGCAACACCTACTATTAGTGTAAGAGACAGAGTTTCTAGTATCATGAAGGGTGATGATATTTTAGGTAATGCATTCGAACTTGCAAAATCTGGAGCAAAAGCAGCTTTCACGAATAAAGATGGTTCAATAGATAAAAGAGCTGTCATTGCTGCGATTGCAGGTGCTACATCTTATATGGAAGCAAGAGCAGCTGCTGCTGATTTAGGAGTTGATATTACTGAATCAGAATATGATGAAGCGACAAAAACTGAAAAGTTAGGAGAGTATCAAGGTTACTTACAAGATTTCTTTAAAGGTAAAAAAGATGGTGGAAGAATACCTTTTGCAGATGGATCGGAAGATCCTGCTCCTATATCAGGAGATGAATTAAAAAAGATTATTGAAGAATTTATGAAAAACCAAGAAAAAGAAGAAGAGCTTAGAAAAAAATATAGAGACGGTACGGGTAACATGGGTGTGGTTACTAGAGGTTTACCAGAAGAAGCTTATGAACAAGAAGATCAATCCATTTCTTATATGGATCCAAAAGCAAAAGAAAAAATATTTGAATCTATGGCTACAATGGAACCTGGTTCACGAATGAGTGTGATTGAATTTATGATGAAGTCAGGCAAGATGTCTGAAGATGATTATAATGAATTTATCAATAGACTTCAAATGGGAGTTGAGGAAGAAGAAACAAGGATCACTAAAGATATGGGTGGTAGTGCTTATACTCCAGAACAAGTTTTAAAAATGAAAAGAATTTTATTTCAGTTAGATGATAATCCGGACATTTTAGTCATGGATGATGAAGAAATTGTTCAAATGTATATGCAATTAGCTGAAAATGAAAAAAGAGCTAAAGGTGGTAGAATTGGTAAAGCTGTAGGAGGAGGCATCATGGGTGTTCCAATTAGACAAAATGCTGCTGGTGTTGAAGAATTAGACTACAGACAATCTGGAGGTTTTGTTCCTGTAGGTATTAAAGAGAGAGCAGATGACGTTCCAGCAATGTTATCTAAAAACGAATTTGTAATGACAGCAGACGCTGTTCGAGGTATAGGTAATGGATCCGTTGAAAATGGAGCTAAAAAATTATACAACATGATGAAGGAAGCCGAAAAAGTCGGTAGAGGAGTAGCATAATGGCTGAAACAACTTATACTACGATACAACGTAGAGCACCTTTTTTAGAAGCAGGTCAAGAGGCTTATGTTGATTTATTAACTCAACAAGTTGGAAGAGCTCCAGGTACAGAAGGTGTACCTACATTAGCAGAACTTGCACCTCAAGTTGCACCTACAGATATTTTATCACAACAAGCAAGACAAGCGGCTGCAACTCAAGCAGGTTTAGGAGCATTAAGTTTTGATCCAACAACTGGAACGGTAACAGGAGTTGGTGCTGGTACAGGTGTCGCTGGTTTTGAACCTTACTTAGAAGCAGCTGAAGCACAGCTTGGACCAACTGCATATCAACAATACATGTCGCCGTACCAACAGGACGTAATTTCAACTACGCTTGCAGAGTTTGATAGACAAAGACAAATTCAAGAACAAACTTTAGCGGCTCAAGCTATTGGAGCTGGAGCTTTCGGTGGTGGAAGAGAAGGTGTTCAAAGAGCTGAGTTTGCAGCACAATCAGATTTAAACAGAGCTGCATTACAAGCGCAATTACTAGGTCAAGGATTTACACAAGCACAAAACCTTGCTCAACAACAATTTGCTGCTCAAAGAGGTTTAGCATCGTTACAACCTTCATTGGCGGCAACTACTGTTCAACAATTAGGTGCAGCAGGAACTGCTGAGCTTGCTCAACAACAAGCTCTTCTTGATGCACAAAGACAAGCAGCTCAAATTCAATATCAAGAACCCCTTAGTCGAATCCAGGCCCTTGGATCTGGTCTTGCTTCTATTGCGGGTGGTGTTCCAATCACGACAACTCAACAACAACCTGCTGCTGCAACTCCAGGTGCATTATCTCAAGCGGTTGCAACTGCTGCTGGAGCATATGGTTTAGGCAGTATATTTGGAGTTAGGTAATGAAAATTCTTAATCGTCCCATGTTCAAAAAAGGAGGATCAAGCAAAGGCACAGGTGTGATGTCTATGGTTGAGCCTAGAGAAAATTTTAATTTTGGAACTACTATTGAAAATATTAGAAAACTAGGAACTGAATATGAACAAGCATTAAGAAAAGCCTCCCAACCTTCTGGTGGTGAAAAAGCTGCATTGATTGCACAAATTGCAAGCACACCAGGTGGACTATATGAAAAGATTACAGCTAGTCTTCCAACGCAAGCTCAAATATTTGCAAAGCAAAGAGCTATTGAACCTAAAATTTTAGAATCAAAAATGAAACAAGAAGCCACTATTGCAGGTTTAGAAGCAAAAGCAAAAGGTACAACTTCATCTAAAATGAAAGACTTTCAAACAAGAAGAGATTTTTTACTTAATCAAAAAGAACAAGAGGTAGGACGACCTTTAACTCAAGCAGAAAAGAATGCAATTATTAATCAAGCACAAGAAGAAACGATTGCTAAAATGCCTAAATCAACAAGAGCTAAAATGCCTTTATCAGACAAATTTACAGAACTTGCTTATGGTAATTCTGCTTTTGCTCAAGATTTCTCTACTGCTAGAAGTAATTTCAGGAAAGCAGTTTTAGCGTTACAGAGTAGTAAGGATCCAAAAAAATATAGTGATAATTATAGAGTTGTACAACGAAGATCTAAAGAACTTAATGCTTTCTACAAGCAACTTAAAGCAGAAACAAATATTGATCCAATCACAGACCGTAGCTTAGAAGATACTGGTCAAGTATTTCCAATGAATTACCAGGAAGCAAAAAAACAAGGGTTTCTTGTTGTTACAAAAGCAGAAGGTGGAAGAGTGATGAAAGCACAAGGTGATATTGTAACTGGTGCTATTGAAGAACAAGTTGATACTACTTATGGTCAACCGGAATTAAAATCATTTGGTTATGAAGAACTTAGAGGAAAACTTCCTCCAGAAGTTGACGATGGTATTGTAAGACTATTAGCAACAAGTGAAGATGCATTAAGAGATTTTGCGTACATTACAACACAACAGGATATAAATCAGTTTAATCAGAAATACGGAGTCAACCTTACGCTTCCGGTTTCTGGCTAGGAGGTAAATGCCGTATTTTGACGTATTACAATCAAGATTAAAAAAATACTTTGAAGAAAAGAATGAACTAGAACCAGGTACTTTACAAACTCCAATTGATAGAGGACTTAATGAAGCTGTACCAGTAACAGAACCTGAAAAGGTTATTTTAAGTGCGGCTACAAATATTGCATCAGGTATTGGACAAATTATTGGAATGCCTATAGATTGGGTTAATCAAAACCTTATATCTCCTGATGAAGATGTAAGTGATGAATCTGTTTTAAAAGCAATTAATGAAGTATGGCCTACAGTTACACCTGACACAACTGTAGGTGAAATATCTTCTTTACTCGTTCAATATGGTATTCCTTTTAGTGGTGCAGTTAAAGTTGCAGGACCTCTTGTTAAGTTACAAAAAGTAAGAGCAAAAGATTTTGTTACACCAGGTAAAAGATTATTTGCAGCTGGTAACACTGCAAAAGGTGCTTTCTTCTACGGTGGTATAGGCGGACTAACTGACTTTGTTGTATCAAACGCTGGAGTTAATAAATCTATTATTAGTCAATATACAGGAGACACAGATGTTGATCGTAACGATCCGGCAGATGTATTTAAAGAAAAATTAAAATTTGGTGCAGAAGGAACAGCAATAGGCCTCGTACCTTCTCTATTGCCTGCAGCAGGTGCTGGAGTTAAATATGGTTTATGGAAAGGTATTGATTCTCCTGTTGGAAGAATTGGTATCCAACCAACAATCAAAACTTTATCCGATCAAGTTGGGGCTCCTGTCTTAAGACAATTAGATCAAAAAGTTTTAAATCCTGTGTTTGAAGCTCTTGCTTCTGAGAAAGTAGGTATATCAAAGGGATTGAGAAAAGTCAGAGACAAGTTTCAATTGTATACTAAAGATGTTCCTAAATATGAAGAATGGAGAATGTTTGATCCTAACTCAACAAACAAAACTCAAAGGTATTTAAAAAAATTAGATAACTTTCTAAATTATTTTAGATCAAACAAAGAGCTTACACCTTCTGCTGCAGCTTTAGTTAGAGATGCAGATAAAGCAACACAATTAGATATTAGAACAGCGGATAAATTATTAAATCAAATTGATAAAAAAGTTTATGATTTAGGTGTGCAGTTTAAAAATAATATGTTCGACAAAGGCCAGTCTGAATTAATTATGAATAATGCAAAAGAGAATATTTTTAACTTTTTAAAAGGCACTGGTGACTTAAAGGTTGTAGAAAAAGCTTTGAGACCAGAAGCAATTAAACTTAAAAAATTATTAAAAATTTTAAATAAACAATATGGTGAAGCTTTAGATCCAAAAGTAACTAATGAATTAGGAGAAACAATTATTCAAGATATGGATAGTTATTTAAAACAAAGTTTTTCTTCTTTCTATAATAAGAATTATAAAATTAGTTCAGATGTTAGACAAAGAGCAGTAGAAGGTTTTAAAAAACTTATCATGGCTCCTGGTAATGGTTTACTTAAAGGACAAGTCTACGACAGAATGGGTGGAATTGTAGCGGGTGCAAGGACAAGTAAGTTTGCAGATAATGCACCTGAATTTCAAAAAGCATTGAATGATTTAGCAGAAGACATGGTTGATGATGTTTTAATCAGAACTAAAGATACAAAGTATAGTCCTGATCAAATTATTAGAGGTATCTCTAAAGACATACTTAAAATGGATAAAAAAGTTTTAAGACCTGGTGAAAAATTTCCTGACTTCATGAGAGAACTTTTAGGTGAAACAAAAGATTTAAGAAACTCTGTAATGAATACAGTTATTCAAAATTCAAAGGCAATCTATAATAAAAGACTCTACGATGAATTAGTTAATGATGGTTTAAAAAATAAATGGTTGTTTGAGAGTCCAGAGCAGGCTGCTTTACCTATCGCTAAAGGTGGTATTGCTATGAAAAATGCATCTGGTCGTTTGCAGCAAATAAAAAGGACCAAGGACCAATTATTTCAAAGTAAAATGTTTGGAGATCAAAGACAAATTGGAACAGGTCAATATTATTCTACACCAGAAATAGTTAATGCTATTGAAAAGAATATTGATGTATCTGTGGGTCTAATGGACCAGGCTTGGTACAAGGCATTGATGACTTTAAAATCAGGAGCACAGTTTTCTAAAACAGTATTGTCTCCAATGACTCAAATTAGAAACGTGACTTCAGCTTCTATGTTTGCAACTGCAAATGGACTTATAGGAGGTAGAGCTAATATACTAGATAGTTTTAAATTAATTGCAAAAGATATCGCGGGAACAGACGGAGTTATTGATGCAAGAAAGTTTCAAGAAGTTATAGATGATAAGATTGCACGAGGTGTATTAGATGAAAACGTTGTAACTCAAGAATTAAAAGCAGTATTAGATAAAGCCAATAAAGACAGTTTTGGTAACACAGAACAATTTTTTGATTTCTTAATGAGAAATAAATTTATGAGATCGGCTACAGATTTATATCAAGGTGGTGATAATGTATGGAAATCTTATGCTGATGATTTTTATCAAAGCGCTTTAACTCCAGCGATCAAAAGTATTGATGATGTAAGAGCTTGGTTTAAAGATATTGCAGGAACAGAATGGGCTGAAACAAGTCTTAGAACAAATAAAATTAAAACCGTTGAAGAAGGTATTAAAGATATATCAGCATACTTAGTAACGAATACCATGCCAACTTATAGTAGAGTTCCAAGAATAATTGAAAAAATTAGAACATTACCTTTGGGTAACTTTATTGCTTTCCCTGCAGAAATGTTCAGAACAAGTATGAACATAACCATGCTTGGTGCTAAAGAAATGACAAGTAAAAATCCATACATTAGACAAATGGGTGCAAGAAGACTTGTTGGATTAATGGGAACAACGTACGGTGCAGGTAAAGTTACAGAAGAAGCTGCTAAGTTTGTAACTAAAGTTACAGAAGAAGAACTAGAAGCATTTAGAAGATCGTTTGCACCATACTATGAAAAAAATTCACAGCTTATTCCTACTTCATCTATTAATGCAGATGGTACTTTTGATTATGTTAACTATTCTTATTTTAATCCATATGACACAATTAGTAGACCGGTAAGAGCAGTTTTTAATGCTGTTGCCTCTGGAAAAATAACAGACAGAAGTGCAATTGAAAGTGCCGTATTGGGAGCTTTCTTTTATGATCCTACTACAGGTACACCAGGTGCATTGTATGAAATTTTTTCTCCGTTCGTAGGTGAGTCTATAGCCACAGAGAGAGTATTAGATATAGGTTTAAGAGGAGGTCAAACTCGAACAGGTAAAAAAATATTTACAACAGGTGTTGATAGTGGTCCTGATATTGCAGCTAAAAGTTTAAATCATATTTTTGGTGCATTAGAACCTGGTGCTTTTAGAAGTGCAAAAAGAATTTATGATGGATATATGGGTAACTATTCTGATTATGGAACTTTGTATGATGGTCAACAAGAGCTGACAGCTTTATTAACAGGTCAACGTATTCAAAAAGCAAATCCTGCTTCTAGTATGCCTTTTATTGTTAACTCATACAATAAAGACAAATCAGCGATTAACAGATCTTTATCTGGTCCTCTATATTCATCATCGAATACTTTAAAAGATAAGATTGAACACTATCGTAAAATGTCAAAAGTTAGTTTTGCTTCTCAAAAAAAGTTAAGACAAGTTTTAAAAGATGCAGAAACTTTAGGTTTAAATGCAGGATCTAAATTTGAAGATGTTTTGAAAAAAAGATTAACTAAATCAGAGTCTAGAAGTATTATTACAGGAAGCTATAAACCTTTAACTATATCAGAGGATAGAATTAAAGGAGCCATTGAACGTATGGAAGATGAGGCTCTTAGAGTTCAAGGAGCTTTTCCTGATCCCGAAAAACTAAGAGCATTACAGGAATTAGAGGATACAATTAAATCTATTCAATCAGATGCAAAAGGATTTAGTTTAGATCAAAGTGTTGAAGAGTTTGATGAGAGCTTGGACACTAATATTGACTTTTTATTACAGCTAGAAGATCAAGGGCCTACATTCTTACAAGACCAGTCAAGTGCACCTAGCAAACCTGACCTAGGACCAGGGATTACACAGGATATTCCCCCTTCACAACAGGTTGTAAATGTAGTAAACCCATTACAGGGTATTTTACCTACAGGACTAACTAGAACTGAAACAGCTCTTTTAAGTCCATCTGAGCAAGCAATAAGATTAAGACAAAGAGGATTAAGCTAATGAATCCAAATGAACTATATCAGTATTATTTAAATGCTTATAGCATCCCACAGTCTACGGATATGGGTGTTCCGTCTGTTGCTCCTATTGCAGATTTTCAAGTAAGAGATTCTGGTATTGCAACGCTTCAACCTACTACAACAGGAACAGGAACAATGCCTACGATTTTTGGAGTACCAGTTGATCAGTATGCAAAAAGTTATGTGAACAATCCTGTTAATGTATTGGCAACTATAGCAACTCGTGCAATTAATCCTCTCGCAGGATATTTAACAACACAAGCAGGCTATGCTGCTCAAAGAAAAGGTATTATACCTCAAAACTTTACAGATATGTTTGGTAATGTATTTAATCGTCCAGTCGGTACAACTTTTGGTGACGGCATAGATGAGGGTATATCTAATGTTCCAGGGATGAATTTTGGATCAGGAATGGATGATCCTAGTTTAGACGCTGGAGATTCAGGCGGAAATGGTGTGGGCTCAGGAGCAGATGAAGGAGGCAGTGGAGCAGATTCGGGTTCAGGATCTCATTCTGATCCGGGAGATTAATATGACAAAAGACCCAAAAGTAGGAACAGGTAAAAAACCAAAAGGATCAGGCAGAAGATTATATACAGATGAAAACCCAAAAGATACTGTAGGTATTAAGTTTGCAACACCTGCAGATGCTAGAAAAACAGTGGCAAAAGTTAAAAAAGTAAGCAAACCTTTTGCTAGAAAAATTCAAATCTTGACGGTAGGAGAACAACGCGCTAAAGTGATGGGTAAATCACAAGTCGCAAGTATATTTAAAAAGGGAAAAGAGGCGATAAGAAAACAACATGGCAAAAGAACCTAAAACAACTGGTGAACACATTGTAGCTTTGTATGGTTATATTACTGGACTCAAAAAAGATATTAACACTATTAAGAATAACCATCTCAAACATATGCACCAGGACATTGATAAGACATCTAAAAAGATAGATTACATCCTGGGACTGATTATTGCTGGACTAGCTTTTTTAGCTGCAAAAGGCCTAGAACTACTTTAAAAATCCTTCCTGAGAGCTTCAATTTTTAACGAAACGACCTTGACATGACCTGTGGTACCTCCTATATATTACGCAGGTGCAACATTTTGTTGGCCTATTAAACTTGCTTAATAATAAGGAGGATAATTATGACAGCACTAGATTTAATTAATAAATTTAACAAAGATGTATGGACTCAAGGAGATAAATTCTTTGAAGACGTATTTGATAATATGTTTACAAATATGTCTGTGGGTTCAGCAATGAAATCTTTTCCATTTTACAATGTAGTAAAATATGGAAAAGGTGAATACGGTCTTGAAGTAGGACTAGCAGGCTTCAACAAGAAGAATGTAAAAGTTCAATACAAAGACGGTGTTCTATCTATATCTGGTCAAGTAGAAGACTCTGAAAAAGAGTACGTTCAAAAAGGACTAGCTGCTAGAAAATTCTTTAAACAATTTGAATTACACAAAGATGTTGTGGTAAATGAAGCTGAGATGAAAGATGGCGTGCTATCTGTAAAGCTTGGTGTTAATGAACCAGAAGAAATTAAAGCACAAGACATAGAAGTTAAGTAATGACATTCGGTGATGATCCCTTTGGGCATAATAAAAACCTCAGAGGGGTCAAGCCAATAGAGTTTATAATTGTTTTTTTACTTGTCTGGTATTTACTAGCTCACTAAATCCAATCTTTAAGTTCATCTCCTGTGATTTTACTAGCGATATCCATTTTCTTACGTAAGGCTTTTACAATTTTATCATCTACGGTGTCTTCACAAATAATATCAACATAAGTCATTTTTCTAGTTTGACCTGCCCTATTAATCCTAGCTTCTGATTGAATTCTTTTTTCAAGATCATAACCATTAGAGTAATAAACCATAACATTTGCTTCTGTTAATGTAATTCCATAGCCACCTGTTTGAGGAGTACCAATTAAAAATCTTACAGGACTATTTGGATCCTGAATCTTATCAATATTCGATTGTCTGATCTCCTGTGGTGTTTCACCATAGTAAGTGACATATGATTCTTTACCATATTGTTTTTCTACTGCCGCAACAATTTGCTTGATGTCATGTTTATAATGAGCCCATATAATGGCTTTACCTTCCACTTCTTCTAATGTTTCCATTAACGCAGTCAATCGTTCATTTTTTACATCTTTAATAGTTCCATCGTCTGCAGTAAAATGACCACAAGTAATTTGATGAAGTCTCATTAATTGAACTAATGCAGTTGCTGTTGTCATGAGTTTGCCATCAAGTTGAGCAAGAGCAAGTTGTTTCATTTGAGTATATATTTTCTTTTGCTCTGGTGTCATTTGAATAACACGTTTAGTAAAAGTATATTCAGGCAAATCTAAACAATCTTCTTTTAAACAACGATATGAAAACGATTCTAGTTTCATAGCTAGTTCTGGTAAGTTCTTATGACCTACAACAATTTGAACAGACCTACCACCAAAATTAGCGGTTCGCATAATAGAATACCTGGTCCTGAAAGTGTAATAAGAGCTATGGCCAAGTAACCAAGGATCAAGGAACTCACATTGTTTATATAGATCAAGTGGATTTTTTGTAACAGGAGAACCTGTTAGAATTCTTCTGTATTTTGTTTTTTCTCCTAAGGCTACAATATTTTTAGTTCTTTTTGCATCCGGACTTTTAATTGTTGTAGACTCATCAATAGCCATTAATACATTGTGTGTACGAATAAATTTAGCTGCAAACTCAACACCTTTATTTGTGGATAAAGCTTCAACATTCATCAATAAAATATGTAAATCTTCACCTGGTTCGAATAAAGTTTTTAATTCTGTTTCTTGTTTTTTATTGATTAAAGCCTTCCAGAGTACCATTTTTTTTTCAATATGTTCAGGCATATGTGTTGGAATTTCATTATTATACCAGTTTGAATAAACACCTTTTGGTGCTATAATTAGCGCCCCATTTATTTTACCTTTATCATAGAGCATAGATATATTATCAATCAGGACTTTTGATTTACCGGTTCCCATTTCCATAAAGTAGGCATAAACCTCTTTATTCCATGATTTTTCAAGCGCTGTAATTTGATGCGCATATGGTTTAGTTTTGAATTTATAATTCATAATTTTTACCTTTGTTTATTTTTATCTTTCTATTGACGATTATATAATAAATGTTATTTACTTGTCAAGAAATTATGGAAAGTAAAGTTTACATATTACAAGAATTACCAGGAACTAACAAAGGAACGCCAAAATTCAATGTTATTGGTGCTTCGAAATACGGCAAATTAAAAACATTATTGCCTGAATTTAGTCAAATTATTATGTCACCAGGTCCCCTTGTGTTTAAGTTAAGAAAATTATTAAAAGATTATACAGAAAAAGATTATCTTCTACTTACAGGCGATCCTGCAATTATTGGAGTCGCGTGTTCAATTGTTTCTGATTTAACGAACGGAAAATACAATCTTTTAAAATGGGATCGTCAGGAACACACTTACTATCCAATAGAAATTAATTTATATGAACAGGGAAAGATTGAAGAATAGACTTGACATAGGATATTATGGCATTATATTAAACACAATTATAACTCAAACTACGAAAGGCATAAAGCAATGAGTATAAACTTTGAAGAAGATAAACAAGATCAGCTAAAGTTATCTACGGATGCTGATAAAAAATCTTTAGCAGAACAAGTTGACAAACTTTCTATGCTAGAAGATGAAATTGCTAGAGCTGAAGAGCAATTAAAAAAATTAAAACAGCAAGCAGAAGTTCTTTCAGGAGACACCATTCCAACAATGATGACTGAAATGAATATTAAAACAATGAAATTAGCAGACGGCTCAGCTGTAGAAGTAAAGCCCGTCTACGGTGCTTCCATTCCTGTAGCAAAAAAGGAAGAAGCATTTAAATGGCTTCGTGAAAATGGCCTGGGTGATCTTATTAAAAATGAGGTTACTGTTTCCTTTGGTCGTAACGAAGATAACAAGGCGGTGCAGTATGCATCCCTTGCGCAAGGTCAAGGGTATGAACCTATCCAGAAATTAAAGGTTGAACCCATGACACTTAAGGCTCTGGTCAGAGAGCGTCTCGAATCTGGAAAAGAGATGCCCTCTGATCTATTTAATGTGTTCGCAGGAAGCCGAACTAAAATAACGAGAACATAGGAGGAAAAAATATGTCTCAAGAACAATTAAAAAAGAAACAAGAACAAAATGCAGTAGTCGAAAAAGAAAAAGCTGGTGCATTGTCTGTAAGCTTTCTTGAAAGCGATGCAGACCAAGGTTTGAGTAATATAGGTCATGATGATCTTGCTTTACCATTCCTTAAAATCCTAGGTCAACTATCTCCAGAAGTTAATAAGAGAGATGGTAAATACGTTAAAGGCGCTGAGCCTGGAATGATTTACAACTCTGTTACTGGAGATTTGTTTGATGGGGAAGAAGGTATCCAAGTCATACCTTGTCATTACAAATTAGAATATATTGAGTGGCAAGATAGAGGCGAAGGTCCTGGTGCTCCAGTAGCGATTCACCCTTCATCTAGTGACATCCTATCACAAACTACTAGAGGAGCTGACTTTAAAGATAGATTATCAAATGGCAACTATGTAGAAAAAACTGCTAGTCATTTTATAATCATTAATGGTCAAACTCCAACTACAGCTTTAATTGCCATGAAATCAACGCAATTAAAAACTAGTAGAAAGTGGAACTCAATGATGCAAAGCATAAAGCTAAAAGGAAAGAACGGATTGTTCACTCCTGCATCGTTTAGTCATACTTACAAACTTAGAACTATTCCTCAATCAAATGATAAAGGACAGTGGTTTGGATGGGAAGTTAGCAAAATTGGTCCAATCGAAGATCAAGGATTGTATCAACAAGCTAAGTCTTTCTACGAAAGCGTTTCAAAAGGTGATGTTAAAGTAAAACATGGTAATGGATCTTCTGAGAAATCAGATGATTCTATCATGTAATTTACATCACTTTAAAACTACGGGTGGCTTCTTGTTTAGCAGCCACCCGTAAATAGTTAGGGGAAATATGTATACAGATTTATTTATAGAGATCTTTACAGGCTTAAAAAGAAACCATGGACAAGCTCACATGGATCAAGTTATTATTGATCCTAAGACAGGAAAGAAAAGACCCAAATATGATTGGGCACATAAAGAAGTTACAAAAGAAGATTACATTGCTCACTTAAATGGAAAGCAAGCACTTGGTATTCAACCTTGTGATGATGAAGGAATGTGCAGCTTTGCTGCAATTGATATAGATGATAAACAGCACAGCTATACAAATTTTCCTTACCAAACTTATTTAGATTTAATTTCAAAATATGATTTACCAGTTGTACCGGTTAAATCAAAATCAGGTGGATTGCATTTATATGTGTTCACAAAAGAACCTGTTAAAGCAATCTTCTTAAGAAATTTTTTAGAGAAGTTATTACTCTCTTTATCTTTACCATCCAATATTGAAATTTATCCAATGCAAACGGAATTAGGACAAGATCCTGATGGTGAATGGATTAATGGTAAATTTATCAATCTTCCCTATTTTGGAAAAAAAGAAAGAGTTTCAATAACCTTTGAAGGTAAAGAAAGAACCTTTGAAGAGTTTATGGAAGTTGTAAAAATTAATAGATATTCAAAAGAAGAATTAGAAAATTTTGCAAACCAACACGTAAAGAAAATGTTGATGGGTGGTAGTGCTGAATTTGAGGATGGTCCACCTTGTTTACAAATATTAACCAAAGATAAATTAAAAGATGGTCGTGATCGTTTTTTATATAATTATATGGTGTTTGCTAAAAAGAAATATCCTGATGAATGGGAAACTAAAATACTAGAAGCAGCTCGTGAATATATTGTTTATGACAAAGTTTGGGGTGATGCTAAAGTTCAACAAAAAATAAAAGCCTGGAAAAAAGAAACTAAAGGATACACCTGTGAGGAAGATCCTATTTTTGGTGTGTGTCAAAAACCAGTATGTAGAGAAAGAACTTTTGGTATATTATCTGATAAGAAAAAGAACTGGCCTCCATTTAGTAATTTAACAAAAATAAACTATCAACCGGATCCTCAATATACATTTGATGTAACCTTAAGGGATGGTAAGGTTAAAGAAGTTAAAGTTCCAAATCAAAATATATTTTACAACAAAGCTTTACTCAAAGGTTGTGTTACAAAGTATGCAGATATTCATTTGCCTGACATCAGACCTTTTCAATATGATGATCATATTAATAAATTGTTTCCACCAAAAAATATTTATGATCCACCTAAAAGTGCAACATTAGAAGGTCAATTTGAAAATCAATTAAAAGAACATATTAATGGAACTAAAGCAAAAACATTTGCGTCATTTAAGACAGGATCTATTCTTATTGAAGATAATGTTGCTTTTTTTAAAATAGATTCTTTTCATAAACGTTTAAAAAACCAAGAAATAAAATTTACGTTACAAGAAACTATTAAGTTTATGATGGATCATTATGGTGCAGAAGAAATGGGAAAAAGATTTCCTAAAAAAGATACAGATAAAAAGTCTAACCCACCCATTACAGTTATTCAAATTCCAATTAGTAAAAAATTAGAAAAAGAAAATGAGACAATTGAACTTGTACAAATGAAAAAGAGAGAGGAGATATTTTAATGATTAAAAAAATATTTGGTCCTCCTGGTACTGGTAAAACAACAACTCTTCTTAACTTAGTGGACGATTACATTCGTAAAGGAACTCCTCTTCACCGTATTGGTTATTTTGCATTTACAAAAAAAGCTGCAGAAGAAGCAAAAGAACGAATGAAAAAAAGAAACCCAGGTGTATTTAAAAATAGAGATTTAAGATTTTTTCAAACATTACATTCTCTATCTTTTAATTCTTTAGGTATGAGTGAAGATAATGTCATGCAGCCAGTTCATTATGAACAGATCGGTGAGGAACTTGGTGTTAGAGTCCAGGAGACCGATGAAAGTTATTTTTTAAATTCTAATAATGAATATTTTAAACTTATTAATAAAGCTCGAGTCAAAAAGATTTCTGTCGAAGATGAATATAATACGAATGAATGGAGCTCTAATATTGATTTAACCGTTCTACTTTATATTTATAAAAACTTTTGTCAGTTTAAAGAAGCTTTTCATTTAGATGACTATACAGATATGATTGAAAAATTTACCAAGCATCCAGAAAAATGTCCTGATTTTGATGTTGTTTTTATTGATGAAGCTCAAGATTTAGCTCCCATACAATGGGATTTATTTGATATTTTAAAAAAGAAATCAAAAGATATTTATTTAGCAGGAGATGATGACCAAGCTATTTTTGCCTGGGCAGGTGCAGATGTAGATCGTTTTGTTAATGAGCCCGCTGATGAAGACATTGTTTTAAATCAATCGAGAAGGGTTCCAAGGCTTATTATGGAACAGTCACAGATTATTATTGATCGTATACAAGGTGTTCGAAAAGAAAAACAATATAATGCGCGTGATGTTGAAGGACATGTTCAACATATTTATTCTATTGATAGTCTAGATTTATCTGAAGGAGAATGGTTGATTTTAGGAAGAACTACTTATCGATGTCAGGAAATATGCAAGCAGTTAAAAGAAAATAAAAATTATTTTAAATATGATAAAAAACCTTTTTTTGGAAAAAGTTTTGATACAAAACTCTTAAAATGTATTGACCTTTGGACTGACATGACAAAAGGTAACTCAGTTTCTATTTCTGATTTTAAAGATATTTGTGAATATTTAAGTATTGATTTTGATGAATCTAAACTAAAAAATAAAACAGAAGTTTTCATATCTGATATTGGATATAGAAAACAAACACCATGGTTTGATGCTTTTACAAATGCACCTCAGGATGAAAGTTATTACATCAGAACATTGTTAGCCAATGGTGAAAAACTTAGAGAAGAACCTAGAATAAAAGTTTCAACAATCCATGCAGCTAAAGGCGGAGAATGTACAAATGTTGTTTTAATTTTAGACAACACTGAAAAAATTCGAAGAGCAATGGAAATCAATACACAAAAACAAGATGAAGAACATCGAGTCTGGTATGTTGGAACGACTCGTGCTAAAGAAAATCTTTATCTACTTAAACCAAAAATAGACAGGAAAGGCTATAACTTATGAGCAGTAAACAAGACTTAGACAGAATATTTCCATCCATGAATCAAATTGGTGGTGAACATTATAAACTAAAAATTCAACCTTTTAAATTTATTATGGAAAACAATCTTAATTTTTTTCAAGGTAATGTTATTAAATACGTTGTGAGATATCAAAAAAAAGGTGGTATTCAAGATTTAAATAAGATAATTCATTATTGTGAATTAGAAATCGAACGAATGAGAGAAAACTGGGATAAAGAATAAATGAGAGTACCAATATTTGAAGCACAGACAGAATGGATTGAACCTGACGAATTTCCAGATCTAAGATCATATGATGAAATTGCAGTTGATTTAGAAACTAGGGATCCAGATCTTAAATCCAAAGGATCGGGGTCTGTGATAGGTAATGGTGAAGTGGTAGGAATTGCAGTAGCTGTGCCTGGAAGAAAGTTTTACTTTCCAATTGCACACGGCTCGGGTCCGAATATGAACAAACAACATGTCCTAACATGGTTTAAAGATACCATGAAAACGCCAGCTGACAAGATATTTCATAACGCAATGTATGATGTGTGTTGGATTAGATCCATGAATATACAAATAAATGGCCGTATTTTTGATACCATGATTGCTGCAAGTTTGATTGATGAGAATAGATATGCTTATACATTGAATGCATTGTCCTGGGAATATTTAGGTCATGGTAAAAATGAAGCTGCATTGAATGAAGAAGCAAAGTCAAGAGGTTTAGATCCCAAAGCAGATATGTGGCAGCTTCCTCCAATGTATGTTGGAGCCTATGCAGAAAAAGATGCTGAACTAACGTTAGAACTTTGGCAATGTTTTAAAAAAGAAATTATACATCAAGATATTGAGTCTATTTTTCAGTTAGAAACAGATTTATTTCCTTGTCTTGTAGACATGAAATTTAAAGGAGTCAGGGTCGATGCCGAAAGAGCTCAAACATTGAAACAACAATTAATTTCACAAGAAGAGCAGTTAATGCTAGAAATAAAAAAAGAAACAGGACTAGATGTCCAAATAATGGCTGCAAGATCGATTGCCAAAATGTTTGATAAACTTGGTTTAGAATATACAAGAACCGAGAAATCAAAAGAACCTTCCTTTACTAAAAATTTTTTACAGGAACATAAACATCCCCTGGTACAAAAGATAGCAAAAGCAAGAGAGATTAACAAGGCTCATTCTACGTTTATTGATTCAATATTAAAGTTTCAACATAAAGGTAGAATACATGCAGAAATTAACCAGATTCGTTCTGATGCCGGAGGTACGGTGACAGGTCGTTTTAGTTACAACAATCCCAATTTACAACAACTTCCAGCCAGAAATAAAGATCTTGGTCCCCTAATCAGATCCTTATTTCTCCCGGAAGAAGGTTGTACTTGGGGTTGTTTTGACTACTCACAACAAGAACCAAGACTTGTTGCACATTATGCATCACTACATAAGTTTCCATCTGTATACGATGTTGTTGAAGCATATAACAGTGATTCTTCTACAGACTTCCACAAAACGGTGGCAGAGATGGCGGAAATACCTAGAGACCAGGCTAAAATTATTAATCTGGGATTATTTTATGGTATGGGTAAAGCAAAGTTACAAGCTGAACTTGGAGTATCAAAAGAAAAAGCTGCAGAATTATTTGAGCAATACCATGCTAAGGTACCTTTTGTAAAACAACTTACAAATTCTGCTTCTAACCGTGCACAACAACGTGGTCAGATACGAACACTTCTTGGGAGATTGTGCAGGTTTCATTTGTGGGAGCCAAACATGTTTGGGATGCACAAAGCCTTGCCTCATGAAGATGCACTCAGGGAACACGGACCAGGGATTAGAAGAGCTTATACTTACAAAGCTTTAAATAAACTTATTCAAGGATCTGCCGCTGATATGACAAAAAAAGCAATGTTGGATTTACACAAAGAAGGTATTGTTGCACATATTCAAATTCACGATGAATTAGATTTATCTGTTGAATCTCCAAAACATGCAAATAAGATTGTTGAGATTATGGAAAATGCTGTTAAACTAGAAGTTCCCAACAAAGTTGATTATGAATCAGGTGAGAATTGGGGTGACATTTATGATTAAGGAGAAAATATGGCATATCTTAACGCAAATATTCCACCTATTTATTGCAAAATTAGGACTGAGTATCTCTATGACATGGACATGTCTAAAAAAGGTGAGCAAGACTGTGTGGTCTTTGGGATCGCAAGTATTACAGGACGCGCCTTATTATTTCACATCATGCTCCCGAATGGTGCGGTCTACTATCGGTTGCCTATCTCAGCTTTTTTCCAAAAACATTTACAAAGAGCCGAGGTGCCGGATATGTCGGTCGACGAGTTACAGTTGTGGAACTGTTTTAGTTATTGGCCTAGCGTTCATTGCTTTGATTGGCTGGCTGGTGTAGACGGAAAATTTAGAGGAAAAGATAAAAAATTTTATCATGGATCTTATTTATTTACTGTGGATTGGGCTCATCCTGACACCAATATACTTAATACTGAACACTCAGAAATCCCTCAAGAGCATAAGTGCGCACATATACTTCAACTTAGAAATGGCAATTTTGCAGCTCAGCCTAATAATCGTTGTTTGTGGCATATCAATTCTTTTACTACCGATAAAAGTTGGCCAGATTATAAAGTCCAAAATACTTATTGGGATTGCGAAAGCTCGAACTGGGTTACAGAAGATTCGGACAAAATGTTCTACGAGATAGAACCAAATAACACTTCTCAAAAAGATTAAAATAGTATATAATCAGTCCACTATGGACTACAAAGATTTTATTAAATTAGTTAAATTCAGGGATTCTGAGGCTAAAAAACAGGCTCAGATTACTTATACTTTTAAAAATAGACAAAGTAGACCTAGAGCAAAAAATAATTTAATTGCACCTCACTTAAAAAACATATAATATTATTTAAATTAATAGGGGACTGAATGAGAATATTACTCACAACAATCGTGTGTTTATTTGCATCTTTGGCATATGCGGATGTCGAACAAAATAATGTATCTGGCGGAAATACTTCGATACAGGGCGGCTATAGTGCGTCTACGACGTATCAATCTGGCTCTAGTAGTAACAGTAACACTACTAATAATTCTACTTCTAACATAAAATCAGCTCCGCCTTCAGCTTATGCACCTAGCGTAAGTAGCTCAGGTAATGACGTTTGTTCTGTTGGAGCAAGCGCAGGGGTTCAAACTTTTGGATTAGGTATATCAGGTGGTAAAGGATTTAGAGATTTAAACTGTGAAAGAATAAAACTTGCAAGAGAACTAAAAGCAAATGGTATGAATGTTGCAGCTGTTGCATTGCTTTGCCAGGACCCACGTGTTTTTGCTAGCATGATTTCTGCCGGCACTCCATGTCCGATTGATGGAAAGATTGGAAAAGAAGCTATGAAGCAATGGAAGAAATATGGAAAACTTAGACCAGACTATGATCAATATGTAAAACAATTAAAAGTTGTTGAAGAAACTGAAAAGAAAAGAGAGTTAAAGTTTGAAAAAGAATATAATAAAACTATTGGTAACAACAAGTCTAAGTAGTTTTGCTTATGCTGACACGACTAACAATCTTGTTTCTCAAGACTTTACAACAGGTTGGACGAATACTGGAAATACTTATCACGGTTCTAGTGTCATTGCTGGCCATCATGACGGCACTGTGGTTAGTGATTCTGTTAGTTTAAATGCAGAAGGTATTAACAAAGAATCTTTAAACAATGGTTTTAGTGTTACAGGATCAGCAGAAGTTTGGTTTTGGAATAATTATTCTCAATCTGTCACCCAAACTATAGAAACAGTTGATGATAACGGACAAACTATAACGCAAAATAGAACGATATCAGGGACTTGTGGAACATGGAATGGTTGTAATTATGGTTCCATGACAGACACATTAATTATTGGTTCAAACTCACAACAAGATTATAATGTTAATTTAAAATATAGTTTTGATGTACCAGGAACATCACCAGCAGGTCATTTGGGTGCAGACCTGAGAAATCCTTATTTATCAGTAACTTATACCTATGTGCCGCCTTTAGATAGCGCAACACAAACGGCATTGTTTGATTTAAACGAAGATATAAAAGAAAATTTAAAGTTTGATGATTTTAAATTTGAAGAAGAAGTAAAGATAGAAGAATGGAGTACATTAGAGCTCCAAACAGATACAGAAGAAATGAATTTTCAGGAGACATTTACAGAGATGCCAAAATTTGAAACAAATGAATCATTACCAGAATTGAAAGAAGAAAATAAGCAAGAAGTTCTTGATACCAATTCATTTACAGAGAATTCGGAGCCTTCCGATGAAAAAACTGACGCTCCTCTTTCTTCGGCTGAAGATTCTCAGGATCCTCAGGGACCACAAAGTGTGGAACAGGAGCCATCATCATTACAGGCTGAACAGAAATCGAACGAGGAATCAAGTACAGAGACAGAAACATCGACAGAAGAAGAACAAACAACAGAAGCTGTAGCTGACAGCAAAGGCAACGTTTCAAATGAAAAAAAATCGATTTCATTGGCGAAGAGTATGGATAAGATTGATGCTGAAGTCAAGGACATCGGCAAAAATTTACAACTTAAAAACCTTGTAAAATTAAAAATAATGATAGATAATTCTGCGCTTCAAGAATATGCAAATGTTCAATTTTACAAACCAAAAGCTATTTACCTGGATCAAGCAAGCATTGGAGATAATAGAGTATTATATCCTGATTCTTCCCTCGTATCTTACACACAAAATGACCCAGTTTATCAAAAAGAAAAGGCTCTTTTTGATATTAGACAAAAAAAACAAAAACTGATAAAAGAACTGCAGGTTTTAAAAAATGGTTAATAAAATAAAAGAAAACGCAGCAAATATAGTCGCTATCATCGGTGTCGTTGGCACGATTGGTGCAGGGTTTACTGTGTATGGACAAATGCAAGAGCAATTAAATTCTTTAGCAGGATTAGATTTAAATCCATTAGTTAAAGAAATTGCAGAGCAAAATGTTAAAATAGAAAAACAAAATCAAAAAATAGCAGTCTTAGATAAAACTATTCAAGTTTTAGAACTTGAAATCAAGGAGTTAAAAGCATCGAATAAAAATCCACTAGCGAACTAACATGCGCAGAGATTGTATTTATTATACAAACTTTGGGTGTGTTTTACTAAAGGAGTGTAAATGCAATGAAACTAACCACCAACTTCAGCCTAGCCGAGTTAACAGCGAGCCAGACAGCAGCGAGAAAAGGGCTAAACAATAATCCAACTGCTGGTCAAATTGAAAATTTAAAAAGACTTTGTGAGTCTATCTTACAACCCATTCGTAATCATTATGATTCACCGGTCATTGTATCATCAGGGTATCGATCTGCTGAATTATGTATTCATATTGGTAGCACCATTCATTCACAACATGCAAAAGGTGAGGCCGCAGATATCCAGGTCATGGGTGTTGATAATAAAGCTCTAGCCAAATACATCAAAGAAAATTTAGATTTTGATCAACTTATCTTAGAATTCTATAAAGAAGAAGAAGGTCCACATAGTGGCTGGGTACATGTGTCTTATGTCGGTAAAGGAAATAGGAAGGAGTCGTTGACTGCAACTAGATCCGATGTTACTAAAAAGACAGTGTATTCACCATGGTAAAAGATAATAAACTTAGTCAATTTCTAGAATCCATAGACACGGTTCATGGACATTGCCCTCATTGCGGAGAAGAGTCTATTTTAGTTGCAATTGTGACCGACTATTATAGATGTACTATTTGTGGAGAAGATACAAAACAGTATATGAATGGCTCCATTAAGTATTTAAAAATTACAGAAGAGGATGAGAAATGGCTAAAAAATCAAAAGGATTCGGTGTCGACAATTACAAAAAGCGTAAAAGAGTAAAGCGCAAAGGCCGTCATTCTAAATCACCTAATAAACAATTTACTAAAAAGAAATTAATCGGCCAAGGAAAACCTAGATAGGTTTATCTTTTCTATCAATACACCACACAATGTGTTCCATAATTTCAATATTTTCTTGCCTAAATTTTGCCTTAATTTCATCGCCTATATTTTGTGCTCTTTCATAACAATCTTTAGCAACATATTTTTTGCTATCTTCCCAATAATTAAAACAACTTATGCCCTGTTCTAAGTCAGAGTTTTGGATACAAAGTACAGCAAAAATAAAAAAAGTTTTCATATTGACAAATTAAAATAAAATCCTATATTCTTTATTATCATATAATGAACAAAAATGAAAGGAAGAACATGACAGATATCACTAAATTTAAAAATGTATCTTTATCTAAAGATACATACACAAAAATAGATAGACTAAGGAGAGTAATGGTTCCCAATACGACTATCAGTCGAAGTCAAACTATTAATATTTTAGTTAATGAAAAAGTGAGTAAATTAAATGGGAAACTCGCACATAAGTAAAGTTACTCCATTAGGCCTTGCTTCTTCTCCAGAATTAAAATTATGGAGAGCAGTATTAGCTGCTGCTGCAGAAGATGCAGTGAGTGAAGCAGATATGGATATTAAAGGTAATATGAGATTTGTTCATCACAAAAAAGCAGATCGTAATTATTTTTTACATCCAACAAGATCTTTTTACACGGTGTGTAGGAATGCAGGTTATGACCCTGAATATGTCATAAGAAAGATGAGGAAAAAATTATGCGTGGATCAATTATCTGCCCAAAATGTCAAGGCAATGGATTTCGTAAAATTTTTAAAGACGAATCAGAAACACAAAAAATAGAAATTGACTGTGCTTATTGCAATAGCGAAGGTGAAGTTGATATAACAGAAGAGGTCATGACTGATCTTTTAGCATCCAGGAGGAATCAATGAAAAAAGCAAAAGAAATAAGAATTAAATTAGCTAAAAGAAAACAATTTATAAAAAAAATATTGCCGTATTTGTCGGTGATGTTTTTGGTAGTTATTTTAATGTTACTTGTGGGGTGCGCCAAACCCAAAAAAGAAAAACGAGATATCACACAATATCGTGTGGAGCTTGGTAAAAAATGTCTTATTAAAGAAGATGGGTCCGTAGCCTGGAGTTATGTCTGGATTGCAGATCAAAATGTAACTTTGGTTAAGTGTAAGTAATATGCCAGATAAAAAAGGAGATTCAGAGATTGTCCTTCCAACTTACCAGGGCATGGAGATTGTTTCAGCGAGAAACGAAATTAAAATAAAAATTATATCAACTAATGGCACCATGACCATCAGGTGCTATCAACATCATTTAGAAGATGAAAAAAAAGATTAAATGGAACACCACCGAGTGTCGAAGAAAGTTAAATGAACAAACTTTATATGGACATTACTTATGGTGTAAGAAAGAGGGAAGAGATATAAGCTGGTATGAGAAACAAAATGGCAAAAGAACTTTGGCAAGATAAGCGATACATGAAAAAAGTGTGTAAAAATAAAAAGGAACGCAAACATTATGAGAAAGTTTTAAAACGTATGGATAAAGAATATAAAGAAACTTTTAAAGGATACATACAACAGTATGAAAAAGACTAAAAAAGAAAAAGATATTGCTTACATGAATATTGAAAAGAATTTTATTCGTGGCACACTAAGACGAATTTTTAAACCAAGTACCATCAATCCTAAAAAATATAAAAACATTTCTTATATTCGTAAAGCTTGGGTTCCAGAAATTACCCTTGAAGAATTATATGAAGAACTGTTTTTACATATTCAAAATATGAAAGATAAGTTTCCAGAAAGCGACGGTAAATTATGTCGTTATTGTGATCAACCGTGGACCTACATTCGTAAGGGAGACAATATCATCAGGAAAACCACCTGGACTAATTTTTCTCTCGATCGTTTTAATAGCGAACAAACGTATAAAAAAGGTAATGTTATTTTTTGTTGCAGTAAATGTAATAGTTTAAAAAATGGTTCGACCAAAGCGATGTGGATTCGCTGCTTAGAAATTGATAAAGAATTAAATAATGAAAAAAATTAAATGGAATAAATGTTTTGAGTATCCAACGTCGACAAGATCCCTGATCCAGGGTCAAAGGCATTATGATGTTGGGACCGAGGAGAAGTTACCGTCGGTCACGACTATACTATCAGCAACTCAGCCTCCGGAAAAACGAGAAGCATTGAGAGCATGGAAGGCACGTGTTGGAGCGGAGGAAGCCACAAGGACCAAGGACCAAGCGGCTGCCAGGGGAACGACAATGCATAAATATTTAGAAGGATGGTTAGAAGATAAACCTCATGTTGATTTAACAGATACGGGCCAGCTTGCGGAGAAGATGGCCTATCAAATATACGACCAAGGTCTGCGAGATAAGTTGAGTGAAATATATGGCTCCGAAGTCACTTTGTATTATCCTGGTCTATATGCGGGTGCTACGGACGTAGTTGGAATTTACAATGGCTGTCCATCCATTGTTGATTTCAAGCAGTCCAATAAACCAAAAAGAAAAGAATGGATTCATGATTATGGGCTACAGCTCGCAGCTTATGCAATGGCCCATAATTATGTTTATGGAACAAAAATTACCCAGGGTGTAAATTTAATTTGTACGAAGGATTTAATGTATCAATATTTTATATTTGAAGGTGAAGAATTTAGAAAGCTTCAGTATGAATGGTTAAAAAGAGTGGATCAATTTTACAATGAAAGGAGTGTTTCACGTGAAACATAATGCATATATAGAACACAAAATGAAAGACTTATCTAGTATATACAGGATGTATAATACAACTGAAGGTGAGGTTAAAATGATGTGGTGCAACAAATGGTATCAAATGGTCAGAAAAATTGCAGCAGAAATCAGGAAACAAGGCAGAATAGAAGCTAAATTAAAGCAGAATTATGGCAAATAATGTCTGTATAGAGTATTTCTAGGGTCAAATGTTTTTTATTTTTTTAAAGTTTTCAAAAAAGGTCGTTTTTAGACTACAAAGCCTTGTTACGTTGAATTAGTACAATGAAAACAATAACTTATTCTATTTTCTCTGTAGTTGCTTTGTACTACAAGCAAAAACAGACCGCTATTTTATTAGCTTTTTTGAACTACAGCTGTAGTACACTTAAAATACCGCATAAAAAGGTTACGTTGAATAAATTTGTTTATGGACGACTGGGGGCGATTTTTTTTGATTTTTTTAAAAAAAAATAAAAGTGCTTCAACCTAGAAATACTCTATATAGGGATATATGACTAAGAAAAAATCTAAATACCAATCACTGGTTATAAATAAAAAAAGATATTATTTTTATAAAATCACTTGGTTAGATATTTATGGTGATTCAGGACACGCTGACGCATATGAAATGGATAAAATGAAGCCAGCTGTTATGGTTTCGCATGCTTACGTGTTTTTAAAGGATAAAAAACGATTGATAACATTTGCAAGTTATGACACATCGCAAGAATCATTCTCGGATCGAAATGTATTCCCGATAGGATGTATATTAAAAATGGAAAAACAAAACCTATAGGAGGGATATATGAAAAAAGAATGTGCAATATGTAAAAAAGAATTCGAAGCTGCAAATGAATTTCAAAGTATTTGTAGTGACGAATGTAAACAAGAAGCATTATCAAAACTCGACAGAGGGACTGACGAATGCTTATCATGTCAATAAGGGGGACACATGGCTGAACGATCACTTAAAGACCTAGTAGCAGAAGCGATCAACGAAGTAATCACTGATGGAAAATTACAGATCCAAGATCTGAACGGTGATAAAATCGAAGATTTAGAAATCGCTTATGTAGAGGACGAAGTTGAAGATGAGTTAGAAGATGACTCTGACGACTCAGAAGATGATTCTGAAGAAGACTCTGAGTAATCTAAAATTTCTGTTGTTTTATGTCTTTGCTTAGAATCTAATCTTATAGATTCTTGTTCAGACTTAACTTTATCTTTTAAAGATTCAACAGACTCACTTTCTAGGATAGGCGAATACTGATCCAATACTTCAGCTATTCGCTTATCCAGTTCTTCTTCAGATAAATCATCTAACTTACCAGTTCTAATAATTTTTTGTTCTACATACAACCCAGCTGCCTTACCTCTTGCAACTTCCGCATTAACTGCAGCACTCCAGGCTTTAGAGTTTAAAGCTTCTTGTCTAATTTTAGCCAGCTCTGATATATGTCTCTCATAAGTCACATCATACTTCTTTTGATACTCTTCTCTAAGTTCTCCAATATACTGAACTACAAGCGGATGTTTTTTTGGGTTAGTTAACTCTGAGGCTGTTTGTCTAGCTCTGTCTTTTGCATAACCTGCAGCTATGGCGCATTCGTATTTAGTTAACCTGCCTTCATTGGTTACTAACTCATATGCAAACTTTCTTTGAAGTTCTGTTAATTCTTTTGGTCTCCCCATTACTTTTGACATCATTGACATTTAGCGTAACATTAAGTAAAAATCAACCTATACAAACAAACTGTTTGTTGGTTTTATATGATACCGCACTGTGGTGGTGTCATCAACGGTGGGTTTAAAATGAACGTAGTGTCTTCCTTTTAGTACCCACCATGAAAAAGAGTTAGATGATAAACGGGAAAAATTTAAGACAAGTTCTAGATAAATTTTTAAAATCAGAAGTTGCTGGTAATGCCAGAGTTCAAGTGGTCCTGCCAAATGGTGAGTTTTACGACATTGACGGTGTTAAGTTAATGGAAAATAAATTGATTGGGGTAAGAGAAAGTCACCGATTAGTGATCACAATATCACCTGAGACGTGGCGTATGGGTAAAGTTTTGAAAAAGCTTTAGTTACGTCGAAGTTATGGCAAAACCCGAGTCTATTTTTTGGAAAGAAGTTAAGTTAAAACTGAAAGATTTTTCGCTTACAAGGCTTGAAAGTTGGGCCTCTGCGGGTGTGCCGGATGTATTGGCATACAATAAAAATGGTACATTTTTTACTATCGAGTTGAAAGTTACAACGGGTAACAAATTAAGGTTCTCACCGCATCAAATTAGCTTTCATATGAGGCACACTGACAATACTTTTGTACTTGCCAAGGTCCTTGGTCAAAGAGCCCCAAAACTTTATGCAGGAATCCAGGTCGAGACACTTGTGGACTTGGGCCATGAGCCTGTGGCCCCGGTTGCTGATTCCTGGACCAAGATCATTTCAAAATTTAAAAATTTATAAAGCTGAGAGAAGAGCTTGTGGGCGGGACCCACCCAAGCTTGTGAGCTTGTGAGCTTGTGAGCTTGTGACCTCAGCTTGTGCGCTTGCGCCTTTTTTCCAGGTACCGGATCATGCTTGTGAGCCAGCAATAATAAAGGTTTTCCCCGAGCTCGTCAGCGTCTTTACGCTTTGGAGCTCCGGGTTCCATGAGCCTGCGAACTTGTTCAATGCTTGCGAGTCGCATTCTTTACTTTAGTAATGCCTAGTAATCTCATCTGAGATTTACTGAGCGTGCGGCCTTTGTTTATATTTAAAAAACTTTCAGGCCTCATTAACGAACCGTCCGCAGCTCTATACAAAAATGTATATCTACTTGGTTTCATTGTCCTCACTTTCTAAGCTTGCGCCCTTTTTAAAGTCTCGACTGTCCAGAGACCAGGTTACAAAACCGTCTTCGACTTCAGGTTGTGCTCCCATGTCCTCGAATAATTTTTGGAGGTCTTTTAATGACCTACAAGTTTTTTTAGTGTTTTCCATACGCTATATTTTTAACCTTCCTGCTCCAGCATTTTCTACAGTCCATACATTTATTGTCTTGCTGTGGAGCGGGGCAAGTGGACCTTTTTTTATCGCTAACAGTAGAAGTCCAGGGCCAGAACTTAGCCGCTTTGCCGTCTACTTTGGTAGCTGATAATCTGATAATTAAATTTTTAGGAACCCGGGCCGCTGGTATTTTTGAGAGCATGCCAGCCTCCCTGGTTGGTAACCAGTGCGCAACGTCCGGGGTTAATTTACAAACTTTAAAAATTTTTAATAAATGTTTTACTGATTGGATGTCCCCCGAATCATGCCATCTAAAAAATTTTGATTTCTTAGAGTTGATTTGAACCGCCATTGCTTTGGCCCATAATGGATGCTTAATTGCTTCAAGGCGCTTGGCCCCTGCTTCTTTAAACGCTTTAAATAAATAACAACCTTTAAGAGCGTAGCAGCCGTGGCAGGTTGTGCCTTTAATTTGAGCTAGCTTTGCGCCAGTCTTACAAGCTTGCGCCGGTAGGCCGTAAGTAAAACCAGGCATCTTAGACGGCTTGCCTAAAGTATGCGTAATTTGTATTGCTTCTTTTGTATTCATAACTTCCTCACTTTCAAATCAAGTCTTATAATATCCTAGAATCAAAGTCAATATAATAATTTCACTTTATACGCGAACCAAGAGAAGAGCTTGTGGGCGGGACCCACCCAAAAAAAAAAAATAAAGCTTGTGGACTCGAGCGAGCTCGCCGCCCCCCCCCACAACTTATGCTTGTGAGCTTCTGCCTTACCAGGCTTGTGACCTGGTAAGACTAGGAGTTAGTGATGAAAAGGAACCAGGGACGTGTGTCTGTTTCCTCGAGACCTGGATCCAGCGGCCTAATTTCGTGTTTCACTTTAGGCTAATTTACTTAACTAGGCCACTGCATCCAACTGGTCCAGACTAGCGCGCTCTTTAGCGAGGCTTTTTCTGGACCGCCAGACCCCGTTGGCTCTGGGGCACCTCGGTCTGGATGGACCAACGATCCCAGAGTTATCTCATCCCTGAGACTTGAGAGAGCCAGCGCCGTACATCGTATCGCGACCTCGGATCCCTTAGGTAACTCACCTCAAGTCGGGTAATCTTTTATCTACATTACAAGGTTAATAAAAGATTAATTACAATATAATCATTTAAAATCCTATGTCAACTATTAATTAAAAATAATTTTCACTTTATAGTTGCATGGTAAGTGCATGTGGGCGGGACCCACCCCAAAAAAAAAAAAAAAAAAAACAAATTTTTTATTTGACATTAATCTTATAATATCCTATAACTAATTAAATTTAACAACGGAGGAAAGTATGAGTAAAACTATGACAAAGTATCAGCTTGAACACTTTAAAGATAAGATAAAGAGACAAGTTGATCCTTTAATCGAAGAGCAAGAACTATTAGTAAGACAATTTGAAACTGTCGAAACTAATAAAGCCATGAAAAACTTGTCTAAAAAAATGGGAGCTGACAAGATACTTAATCGCTTTAAAAAATTGGAAGATGAGTATAAAGAGTTGCAATCCGTTGCAAAAACTTTTTTCCAAACTAAAGCGCCTAAAGATCAAAAAGAAGATTTGAGTTATAAATTTTCTGGTCAAAAAAGTAATAGCTGGAGGACAAGCGACGATCAAATAACTTTGTCTGATTGTGAAGAGCAATTAAGAACTTGGGCTACTAATCTCGCTAAAAGGTATATTGAAAAAAGACCTGAAGGCAAGCGACTTTCTGAATTAAAACAAATTAAGAGAGTTGCATTAGATACAGTTATGGAAGCGCAAGCGCCAGCTGATCTAATTTCTAGCTTGGATAAAGTATTTACCAAAGCAATAGGAAATACTTGGAACGAGAAAGTACCTCAAATAGAAAGTAGATAAACTAATAATAGATCCGTTGTCCCTGTTTCAGGGACAACGGCACCTGATAAGTGCATGTGGGCGGGACCCACCCAGAAAAAAAAAAAAAAAAAAAAAAAAAAAACAAATTTTTTATTTGACATTAATCATATATTATCCTATAACAAATATAAATTAACAAAGGAGAAAGAAATGAAAAAAATAAAAGAAACATTTGGAATCAATGTTGCAGGTCAAACAGTCTTGGTTTTTCATGATGGTTATAAATTTTTATGTGATCAAGAAGACGGCATCAAAGAGGTTACGGAGGCAATAAAATTTTCTATTGAGAAAGATGGAAACTCAGATGGTTTTATGCCTTACGATAATTTTGAATGCTCAGTAAAATGGGAGGTCGTATAATGAGAAAAGCTGATATTCACATTATAACTTTGAGTCATAAACATGGTGAGGATTTTATCCTCACCAAGGATGCTCCAACTAAAGAACAATTAAAGATCATGAAGAAAGACTATGAAAAGGCTCATGATATAGAAATCTTTGATTGTCATTATCATTCATATGATTATTTCAATGAACTTATGACAACTAAAGAAACTTTAATTAAATTAAAAAATATGTGTTGACACTATTATAGGATAATATATTAATATAATAAATGAAACAAAGGAGAAAGAAAATGTGGTATGTAATCAAAGCAACGTTCTTTTCATTCATGGCAGTTATGTTCATGTTGTTAGGAGCATTTAATATTTTGCCAGATGTAGTCGCAATCATATGTGGTGTAGGTATGTTTGTCTGCGTGGGTTTAACCGTGGCACAACTATTCTGTGAGGATCTATGAGTTATTTAAATAACAGAATAAACACGACATGGAAAAACTTAAAAGCAAGTGCAAAGTTAAAAAAACAATACAGAAAAGGTTATTGGGAAAGACATTATCATGACAGATGTCTTTTCTTATTAGGTTTTTTAAATGCACTAAAAGAAGTAAAGGAGTATAAACGATGAACTGGGTACAATTACAATTAGATCTCAGACAAAGGGCATATGAAGATGCTGAGATCCTTGACTATGTTAAGGCATGGCTCAATACTAATATAGATGAAGGATCACCAGAAAGTATTGAGGAGGATAGTTTAAATCTTTACAACAAAATAAAAGAAATGGAGGAAGAGTACTATGGATAAAGAACTATTAGTTGAGATCAGAGAGATATATGGAGTTAAAAGAATATATCCATTAAACGAAGTGGCTAAGAACTTTTTGTCCTTGGTTCAAGCTGCATATCCCCAGGCTAAGAAATGTTTAACCGAGTTGGAATGTAAACGCATCAAGGCTCTAGGATACAGCATCAAGGTCCAAGCACAAGAACTGTAGCAAACAAGCAACAGGTGTTGCATAAAAGCAACACCTGTTAAGTGCATGTGGGCGGGACCCACCCATGAATAGAGGTACCAGGTGGTTTTGGTTTTTTGAATTTTTATATATGTCGATGACCCATTTACAAAAAGGGATCCTAACACCTACCCCTTTATTGCTTGATTTATATATTCATACACCATAAATAGTTTATGGTTCCATAAAACCTTAAATATGCTTGATATTAATAAAATAAAAAATCTTAATAGAATTAAAGACCCTAAAATCAGAAAACAGGTTAAGTTAGATTTTCTTACAAAAATAAAAAAGCAAAAGGAGTCTCAGATCCAAACTGATTTTTTGACTTTTGTAAAACACATTTGGCCAGATTTTATTGAGGGTTCCCATCATAAAATTATTTCAGATAAATTTAATAGATTACAAACAGGAGAATTAAAAAGATTAATTATTAATATGCCACCCAGGCATACAAAATCAGAATTTGCATCCTACTTTTTACCAGCCTGGATGATTGGAAATGATCCCAAATTAAAAATTATTCAAGCTACTCACACAGCAGAACTTGCGGTAAGATTTGGACGTAAAGCAAAAACATTAATTGACTCACAAGAATATCAAGAAGTTTTTACAACAAGGTTAAGAGAAGACTCAAAAGCAGCGGGTCGTTGGGAAACTGACAAAGGTGGTGAATACTTTGCAGTTGGTGTTGAAGGAGCTGTGACCGGAAGAGGTGCAGACCTTTTGATTATCGATGACCCGCATTCAGAGCAAGATGTAAATTCACCTACAGCTTTTGACAAAGCATACGAATGGTATACGTCAGGTCCACGTCAGCGTCTACAACCTGGTGGAAGAATTGTTTTAGTTATGACCAGGTGGTCCACAAAAGACTTGACCGCTCAGTTATTAAAAGCTCAACAAGATGAGAAAGCAGATAAATGGGAAGTCGTAGAATTTCCTGCTGTACTCCCCAGCGGCAACCCTGTTTGGCCAGAATATTGGAAGTTAGAAGATTTAGAAGCAGTAAAAGCTTCTGCGGGTATTGCAAAATGGAATGCACAGTACATGCAAAATCCAACTGCAGAAGAAGGAGCTCTTTTAAAAAGAGATTGGTGGAAGAACTGGGAAGAAGATTATATTCCACCTTTGCAACATGTTATTCAAAGTTATGATACGGCTTTTACAAAAAAAGAATCTTCTGACTATTCTGCTATTACAACTTGGGGAATTTTTTATCCTGATCCAGATAGTCCAGCACATTTAATTTTAGTCGATGCCATTAAAGGTAGGTACGAGTTTCCTGAGCTCCGAAGAATGGCCCTTGAACAATATAATTATTGGAAACCAGAAACGGTCATTGTTGAAGCGAAAGCTTCTGGACTGCCCCTGACCCACGAACTTAGGCAAATGGGTATTCCAGTGGTTAACTTCACACCTTCAAAAGGAAACGATAAGCATACGAGAGTTAACTCTGTATCTCCTTTATTTGAATCAGGCATGGTCTGGGCTCCTTTGTCCAAGACTTTTGCTCAAGAGGTTGTTGAAGAATGTGCATCTTTTCCATATGGAGATTACGATGACTTTGTTGACTCTACCACCCAAGCATTGATGCGCTTTAGGCAAGGAGGCTTGATTGATCACCCAGAAGATTATATAGATGAACCTCAAACTCAGAGGAAGAAAAGTTACTATTGGTAATGGTGAAAAAGCTCACAACAACAGTGCCCCCGAAACAAGGACCAAGTTCCAAAGGCTTGAATGTTGACTATAATACTGTTAAGAATGTAGGATCGGAGAAAAAATTAAATGGCAGTAGACAAAGGACTTCCAAACGAAGTTAAACAATCAATTGAATTAGAGTCACCTGAAGAACTTAATGAAAAAGTTGTAGAGGTACAAGAAGACGTACCTAATATTGAAGACACAGAGATTACCCCTTTATCAGATGGAGGAGTAGAAATTAACTTTGATCCAGGAGCATTTAGCCAGGCTCAAAGTCAAAATCATTTTGACAACCTAGCGGAACTACTGCCCGAGGAAATACTAATGCCGCTTGGATCAGAGTTATATTCAAACTACATGGACTATAAATCTTCAAGACAAGATTGGGAAAAAGCGATTACCCAAGGTTTAGATTTGTTAGGATTTAAATACGAACAAAAAACAGAACCCTTTCAAGGAGCAAGTGGTGCAACGCATCCTGTGCTTGCAGAAGCGGTGACTCAGTTTCAATCTTTGGCTTATAAAGAATTGTTACCAGCAGACGGACCTGTAAGAACGGCGATTGTTGGAAAACCAGATCCTGCAAAAGAACAACAATCTCAACGTGTCAAAGAATTTATGAATTATCAGATTATGGATGTGATGAGTGAGTACGAATCTGAATTTGATCAAATGTTATTTTATCTACCATTACAAGGTTCTGCATTTAAAAAAGTCTACTATGAAGCAACGATGGAAAGAGCGGTTTCAAAGTTTGTACCTGCAGATGATTTAATCGTACCTTACACGGCAACATCACTGGATGACGCAGAAGCAATTATACACCGCATCAAAATTTCTGAAAATGATTTAAGAAAACAACAAGTGGGTGGTTTTTATAGAGATATCGACCTTACTCCTGGTTATGACAATGAATCAGATTTAGATAAAAAAGAACACGAATTAGAAGGAACAAGACAATCTGGAAGACAACAAGATGTCTTTACAATTCTTGAATGTCATGTCAATCTAGACCTTGAGGGTTTTGAAGATCGCAGACCCACTGGGGAACCTACTGGTATTAAATTACCTTACATTGTAACGATCGAAGAAAACTCTCGTTCGATATTATCTATTAGAAGGAACTATGAAATACAAGATCCTCAGAAAAAAAGAATTAACTATTTTACACATTTCAAATTTTTACCAGGTCTTGGCTTTTATGGATTTGGTTTAATTCACATGATTGGTGGACTATCACGTACAGCAACCGCTGCTTTAAGATCATTATTAGATGCTGGTACATTATCAAATTTACCAGCAGGTTTTAAAATGAGAGGAATCAGAATTAGGGATGATGCACAATCGATACAACCTGGCGAGTTCAGAGATGTCGATGCTCCGGGTGGAAATATCAAAGATTCATTTATGACACTTCCATTCAAAGAGCCAAGTGCAACATTGCTTCAACTTATGGGTGTCGTTGTACAAGCCGGTCAGCGTTTTGCATCTATTGCTGACATGCAGGTAGGCGCGGGAGATTCTAGAGCTGCAGTGGGAACGACAGTTGCGCTCTTAGAAAGAGGAAGTAGAACAATGTCTGCGATTCACAAGCGATTGTATGCTGCTCTTAAAAATGAATTTAAATTACTGGCACGTGTATTTAAACTCTATTTACCTGCTGAATATCCTTACGAAGTAATAGGTGGACAAAAACAAATTAAACAAACAGACTTTGATGATAAGGTGGATGTATTACCTGTTGCGGATCCAAATATTTTTTCACAAACGCAAAGAATATCTTTAGCACAAACCGAACTCCAACTGGCTCAATCCAATCCACAAATTCATAATATCTATCAAGCTTACCGACACATGTATGAAGCATTGGGTGTCAAAGATATTGATAGCATTTTAAAAAAACCAGCTCCACAAGGACCCATTGATCCTGCTCAAGAACATATTCGAGCGTTGGGTGCACAGCCGTTCCAGGCTTTTAAAGGTCAAGATCACAGAGCTCACATTACCGCTCACTTAAATTTTATGGCAACGAATATGGCAAAGAACAATCCTGTCATTAATGCGGCGTTAGAAAAGAATATTTTTGAACACATTAGTTTGATGGCGCTTGAACAAGTTGAAATTGAATTTATGAAAGAGATTCAAATGGTACAACAGATGCAACAAAATCCACAAGCCATGATGAATCCAATGATGCAACAACAATTACAAGCTTTAAATGCTAAAATTGAAGCTAGAAAAGCAGAACTCATTGCAGATATGATGGGTGATTTCAAAGACGAAGAGAAAAAAATCAACGGTGATTTTGGAAATGATCCTATTGCGAAGTTAAGAGCAAGAGAATTAGACATTAGAGCTAAGGATGATGCGATTAAAGCGAAACAAAATGA
>CAACVD010000081.1_pt3 | contig 35236 bp, 27 predicted proteins | sample 2381771 | NCBI WGS metagenome assembly CAACVD01 (sample SAMEA5211965, study PRJEB30684) | marine metagenome | biome: Marine; feature: Epipelagic; material: Water | collected 2015-10-15 | depth 15 m
CAACGATGTCATTATGCTGTTCTTTACTGATGGCATTAACAATCCTAGAAAGATAAATGTAGATAAAGCAAAGCTGTTTACTGCTAGTGGTTTTTTAGAAGAAGAGATCACAGTAATTAAGAAACCACCATTATCTCCACCTTCTTTAAGCTTACAAACTACACCAACTGCAAAAGAGAATAATATAAAGGAAAAGTTTATTTCTTTTGCTTACAGATGGGAATATGAAAGTGGTGAATACTCTGTATTGTCACCATTCTCTGAGGTTGCTTTTAAACCTTTTAATTTTAGTTTTGACTACAACATCTCTTCTAATGAATCTATGCTGAACCAGTTTAATTCGGCACAGATTACTATGGATACAGGTTCTGATAAGGTAGACAAAATAGATTTAGTATTCAAGGTATACGGTGATGATACTATATTTTTAGTAGAGAGTTTTGATAAGCAAAAGAAAAGCATATCAGATAACACTACCTATCAATTCACCTTTGACAACAGTAAGATATATAAACTCTTAGATAGTAGAGAGTTAAAAAGATATTACGATAACGTACCGTTGACTGCAAGATCTCAAGCGATTGTTGATAATCGTGTAATGTATGCAAACTATACAGAGAACTTTGATTTAAAAGATAGGAATGGTGATAATATCAATATTGATTTTGATCCTGCTATAGTTTCAACTCCATCTCCTACAACTGGCAATGTATACACTACAGTAAAGACAAATAGAGACTACGAATTAGGTGTTGTTTATTTGGATGACTTTGGAAGGTCAACAACAGTTTTAACTTCTTCTGAGAATTCTATATATGTAGACCCTAGTTTGTCAAAGAGTGAAAATAAATTACAGGTTACTATAAATAACCAACCACCAAAGTTTGCTAGTAAGTATAGGTTTTTTGTAAAGCAAACAAAACAGAACTATTACAACATTCTTCCATCTACATTTAAAAAAGATGATGATACTGGCTTTGTGTATATCCTACTAAATGCTACAGATGTAAACAAGGTAAAAGCAGACGACTTTATTATAGTCAAATCAGATACAGGAGGAGTAAAAAATTCCTTAATAGAGACAAAAGTTTTAGAGGTAGAGTCTAAAGATTTGAATTTTTTAGAAGACGAAAACTATCCACAAGGAAGTGAACCACCAATTGCACAACCTGCAGGTGTCTATATGAAGATAAAACCAGTTGGTTTTAGAATGAATCTTGAAGATTATGATACCTATGAAAATAGTGATTATGATGATAGCTCTAATGGCAGAAACAATCCCTTGCCATCATACAACGCATTACCTGCAAAAATTACTGGACCTTTTTACTACGGAACAACTTCTTCAGCAGGTAATGATATTACAGTTGCAGGAACTTATAGCGGAAGTGTATATGCAAGACTGGAAATTTCTGTTGATGGTACTGGAGATGGCGTAAGCACTTTTGACACATTTACATGGTCTATTGATTATCTAGACGATGGTGCAACACCAGGAGCGTCCGCAACAGGAGTAACTATGACTCCAGGTGTTCCTATAACTTTAGCAGATGGAGTAACAGTTGATTTTGCTGCAGCAACAGGTCATGATACTAATGATGTGTGGAACGCTACTCTTAAACCAGCAAATCCTAGTTATCCTAGGAACAGTAAAGCCTTCTCGGTATTCAAAGGCATAGATCCAGTTGAAGATGAGGAGATTAGAGCTGGTACTGTCATAAATTTAGAATATGATGAATACAATGAAGCAACTCAATTTTGGACTTATGAGTTTGTATCATCAGGAAACTATCCAAACTTAGAAGAGTGGTATTTTAAGTCTGGAGCTAGAACTATATTTGAAGGTGAATTTGGTCAAAGCAGAGTATTTTTTGAAAGAGGTGTGTATGGAGGTAGCTCAACACCGATGGAAACATCAAGAGCTAATACAGAGCCTTTACATTTAATAATAAGAAGTTTAGGAACACAAAACAATGACATTGATGCACGTGTAAAAGTAAATAATAGTATACGTATAATCAAGAGATCATCTACTGATGAACTCTGTTTCGAAACAAAGCCAGTTGAAAACACAACTGAATTGTACTATGAAATACCTAAGACTTATGATATTGTTAATGGGTATCATACAGGTGAAGGATCAGATATAAATCAAACGAGCATTGATTCAGCTATAATAACTTTACCCTACTACAATGCCTGGGGTTTTGGTAACGCAGTAGAGAGCACAAGTATCAGAGATTTATTTAATGCACCAGTATATAAATTAGATACAAAGCCATTAACTAACTTACAGGAATATAAAAAATCTTTTAGAACTACTTCTATAACATGGAGTGGTGTATACGAGCAGTCAACACAATTCAATGGATTAAATGATTTCAGTCTTGCTGAACTAAATTATAAAGATCTAGACGATGAGTATGGAGACATCAATAGGATAGTGCCAAGAGGAGCAGATCTTATAAGTTTCCAGGAAAACAGAGTTTCTAGGTTACTGATTAATAAGAACATATTATTTAATGCAGATGGCTCTGGAAATGTAGGAGCTTCAACGGATATAATAGGAACTGTCGTACCATATGCTGGAGAGTTTGGTGTTACACGACATCCATTCTCAGTTTCGTTATGGGGTGGACGTTTATATTTTGTTGATGAGCGTAGAGGTGCTGTCTGTAGGTTGTCACAAGATGGCATAGAGCAGATATCTGATTTTGGAATGGTTGATTACTTTAGAGATCGACTTAAAAACCAAGATCCATATAGAGTTTTGGGCGGATACGATCCTCATGACAGGGAGTATGTAGTATCTTTACAAGGCTCTTACAGTGAATGGAGGCCAGATACAATAACGTGTGAGTTAATCTATGACGATGATGCTCCACCTACTTCAACATCGTCTACAAGTAGCACGTCATCAACGTCTACGACCAGTACAACAGCTCCTCCAACAACGTCGCAAACGACCTTTTTTTTTTGATACCACTACCTCCACTACTCTTGAGCCTCTCCCTGGCCCAACAACTAGTACTACAAGCACATCATCTACAGCATTTGTTTGTAAGCCATTTTATATAGGTACAGATAGCGAAGGTAACTACGTCTGTACTACAGATCCAGATCCTTGCGATAAATACGATTATTTTGATGAGGCGTTTTGCCATAACGGTTCTGGAGCTTTACCAAACATATTTGACACTGTATACAGAATAGTAGATGGACAGTATACTCCTTTTGTTGGTTTTAACTGTTGGTATTCTGCCTCTGAAACAAATACATATAGAAGTCAAACTGCAGCCTTACAGATAGGTTACAATGGATTAGTAACAAACAAACAATCCTGTACTGCAAGACAACTTCCAACATCAAGTACAACCTCAACCTCTAGCAGTACAACAACTTCAACGAGTAGCACATCTACAAGTAGTACTTCAAGCACAACAACATCAACATCGTCTACTTCGTCTACTTCGTCTACAACATCAACATCCTCTACAACGACATCATCTACTAGTAGTACAACTACGAGTACTTCTTCTACAAGCTCAACATCGTCTACTAGTACTACCTCAACATCGTCTACTAGTACTACCTCAACATCATCAACATCATCTAGTACATCGAGTACTTCTACTACTTCAACAAGCAGTTCTACAAGTTCAAGTACATCTAGTAGTACATCCTCGACTACATCTTCTACATCATCAAGCACATCTAGTACATCAACAAGTACTTCATCGAGCACATCGTCATCGACAACCACACCAACGTGTAATCCTTTTGTGTTAGGTACAGGTACAGGTACATCTGTGCCATATTGTAATTCAGATCCAGCAGTTGCTTGTACTACGTCTACTAGAATGCTTGCAGATATGTGTCACAATGGTAGTAATACTTTACCTGAAGTAGGCGATAGAATTAGAACAATTAATGGAATAGCATTACAGGGAGGTAATTGTTGGTTCCACTCAGGAGCAAACACAAATCCTGATTTGTCTACAGAATATTACGAGGAGATAATACAAGTAAATAATAATGGTTACGTTATAGATATATATGACTGTAACCCACCTACAACTAGCACGTCAAGTTCTACATCTAGTACAACAACATCTAGCACAAGCTCAACAAGCTCGTCAACTACAAGTACGTCAAGCACATCAACGTCTTCAACTAGTAGTTCGACTACATCGACAAGCAGTACCTCAAGTACTTCAAGCACAACTAGTTCCACTAGTTCCACAACATTGTCGCCTTTTACAACAACAAGCACTAGTAGCACCTCTTCTAGCACGACAAGTACTTCTAGCTCTACAACTTCAACCTCGTCTACTACGTTACCACCTTTCACAGAGATATTTAGAGGTCAGTTTCATTGCGGAACTTCTACGTCACCAACGTGCTCTACAGCTTGTACAACTGCTGTTCAGTTTGATAATCAAACTTTATATTTTGTAGGTAGTTTATCACCCAATCAAGGAACCATATATTCAGATTCAGGATTAACAATACCATATTTTACAGGCGTAAATACATATGTAGGGTTTTCATTATCATCGTCAGATAGAAACCAGTGTGTAATTGCTCAGTATACAATGAGAACGTCACAGACTGGTGACATCTTAGATATATGTGCAGCATGTCCAACTACAAGCACTAGTTCTAGTACAACAAGCACAAGTTCGTCAACATCCAGTACAACCACCTCGTCTACATCTAGTAGTACAACTTCGACAAGTTCGAGCACAACAAGCACAAGTAGTTCTACGACTTCAACCTCTAGTTCGACAAGCTCGTCAACCACTACAAGTACCAGCTCGTCTACATCTAGTTCGACTAGTTCTTCTACATCTAGTTCGACTAGTTCTTCTACTTCAAGCTCTACCTCTAGTAGTACTTCTAGTAGTACCTCTAGTACATCCACATCTAGTACTAGTTCGACAACAACATTTGGATGTCCTGTTGGTTCATATCCTGATGGAAATAATCCATATCCAGTATATTTGTTACGAAACGTATCTAGCGGAACTTATATTTATGCAGATGTTTTTGAAGCTGTACCATATCAACCTGGTGATATTGTTACTTTGTTTGCTGGTAACACAGACTGTTGGTATGTACTTTGTTATTATGCCTCATCAGCATTTGTTGGTAATCAGAATACTAGTGTAGCAGGACCATGTCCAACAACAACAACAACTTTACAACCAACAACTAGTACGTCATCAAGTACATCGTCTAGTACGTCATCAAGTACATCATCTAGTACGTCATCAAGTACATCGTCTAGTACATCCAGTTCAACAACTAGTACGTCATCAAGTACATCAAGTACAACTTCATCTACAAGTAGTTCTACGTCTAGTTCAACTACATCAACAAGTTCAACATCGAGTACTACAACAAGTTCAACATCGAGTACTTCATCTACAAGTAGTACTACATCAACATCTAGTTCTACTTCTAGTTCAACTTCTAGTTCGACCTCTAGTTCTACAACAAGTACAAGCTCAACTACCTCAACTTCTAGTTCGACCTCTAGTAGTACCTCTAGTAGTACATCTAGCTCTACAACAAGTACGAGTTCTACATCAAGTACTACTTTAGAGCCAACTACTTCAACGTCAAGTACAACAATAGACCCTGGCTTGACCTCAACAACAACATCGAGTACTTCTAGTACAACTAGTTCAACAAGTAGTACATCAACATCAACGTCATCAACATCTAGTTCATCTACAACTAGTACTTCGAGTACAACTTTAGTTCCTACAACACAGTTTTATTTAGGAACTGATCATTTTGGTTACACTTGGTTTGCAAAAGAAAACTATGAGTTTGCTCAAACATTTGGAGGTCCAACGCAATGGACTCATGATTTCTTATGTGATATAGATACATTTAAGATGTCCAAAAGACATAATGGATCAGGTGTTTTACCTGCTATTGGCGACACTGTATATAATGCCAATGTATCGATATTTGATGGCTCATTAAATGAAAACCAGGGAGCAACATACAATTGGTTTATTATGGCACAAAACTTCTCCCATGGATCAACTCCAGAGCCTAATAAATACATGATAAAAATAGATGCTTCAGGTGAAGTCCTAGATGTTATAGATTGTTCTGTAGGATCTACAACGACAAGTACAACAACTATAAACCCATCTACACCTACAACGACTGTTAGTTTTGCATCTCAGAACTGCCCAGCAAGTTTTAGTTATGGTGCTTCAGGAGCACAGCAGTTCCCATCTACAACAAAAGTAAACATGGGAACAGGAGTAGGTTGGGTTGATATAGATATCACTACATATCAGATTCCAGATAAAATTGTGATAAAATACTTAGGAGACATTGTATACGACACAGGATACTTAGGTGACACGACATATCAGACAGATCTAAACACTGAATTAGCAAACAGAGGATTAGCAAGTGAAACGATAACACAAGGATCAGGAGCACAAATAAGATGGTTTAAGCCACAAAGCTATGCTCTATTAGACATTGAGGTATATGCACCACTTGCAAGCACTGGATGGAATGTTGATGTTTCTTGTCCGACTGCACCAACAACAAGTTCAACATCGAGTACTTCTAGTACGTCTACAAGCAGCACATCAAGTACAACAACTAAAAATCCAACAACTACAACATCTACTATCGATACAGATGGTGATGGTATACCAGATCACATCGATCCAGATGATGATAACGATGGATGCTACGATAACTTGGATAAATATCCAACAAACGCACAGTTCAACGCTGATGCATTCTTTAAAGTATACGCAGCAAGTGACAACTATTTATCGGCTAATAATGGTTTAACAAATATAAACGTACAAGTATTTAGTCAGTCAACGGTACAAACAGAACTAAGACAGGGGTATCACCACATTGTTAATCTAGGTAATGACATGCCTACGAATCTAGAGATATGGGATCTTGGGCAAACGTATTTTGGAACTTATCAAACTCTAGCTACTAGCAAGTTCCCTGTCAGCACATCTGAGCAAAGAGGATTCTACTATTACAATAAGAGACCTCAGTTTGACGTATGTCAATCTAGTTATTGTGCGCCAGCTCCAGGATCAAAAGTGTCTATTGTAAAAACATACGCTGACTTAGACTTTAATAATGATGGTCAAAACGCATTCCCAACATTTAATTTGTCACCATACTTTGCAGTCATAAATTCTAGTGGAGGTCAAGTAGATGATCTGTTTATAGTTAGATGGGAGGATGCAACAGTAGTAGCTACATATACTGATGGCTATGGAGGTAACCTACCATTACTGACAACATTAACATAATTAGTAAATTTGCACTATGGCAAACAATGTATTAATACAATCATCACAAATAAGAGAGCAAAGTAGCGGTCAGTTAGGTCCGTTTTCTTTCAAGGCTGCAGCAGGAAAAATATTTTCTGGTCCTCCTAATGTATTTACAGAGGGTAGTGAGTGGGATGGACTTAATAATGCAATCCTTGTTGTTGATGATAGTGCTACTGATTTCGGTATGACAGACAGGACTGGTACAGGAATCTATGGCACACAAACTTTCAAAGTAAGTCTGAGGTATGATATAGGAGATATAGCTTGTGGAGCAGAGCCTGAAAATATTGCGACTATTGACTTTCCAACAACAACCATAGGTAGAACATGTATAGAAAAAACTGGGAATATTTTCTTTAACTCTCAGTATACAGGAGGTGATATGCCTATATTTAGTAATTACATCTATCCTCGCCAACTACCTACAGGTACATACATAGGTGAAACTGGAGCTTCTTATTCTTATGCAGCATTAAACACACATACATACTCGTTTTTTGTAACAGCAGAAACAAACGCACTAACTTTTTATTCCTCTACATTAATAAATGGCGGAGCTGCTTTTTCAATTAGTGGTCAATTTTCAAAGACGGTTAGTGTTTCAACAAGTGTTTACACAGGATCTATAGATATTTATTGGGGAACTATAACGCTTACCGTAAATGGGGATTTTGTAAATGCTAGTATGATATTCGATAATGGATTACGAGGCACTGAAAACTGGATAGTATGGGATGATAAATGTTGGGTTGGTCAACCAGGAAGAAGATATGGTTATAATGACTCTATAAGGAGTATAGTAAAAACTAACTCATGTGAATTTACAGGTGGAAATGATAGACCTATATTTGAAACACAAACAAATCAACAAAACAGCTCTGTATATCATATAATGAAGAGCGGTACTGATGCGTATAGTTGGGGACATGTGAACCAATCAAGACAGGCTTCATTTGGAACAAGAGGATCTGGTGTGCGTGATATATATGAGCCATATGGGTGGAGTAAAGATGATGGTGGTAATGGAACAATAATAACTATCTATAGTAATGGCGTTATGAGAAGGTCTGTTGACAGAGGTAAGACCTTTTCTTCAGTAACACATAACGATGCAACTTGGTCGTCTGGTATTGGTACATATGCACGTAGGATGGAGGATGTTGCCTTTGCTGGTGTTGATTCATCAGGAAATAAGGTCTGGTATGGTGTAGGATTTACAATAGACACCACACAATATATGCAACAATTTATGCAGGCATATTTAATGATTTCAGAAGATGATGGTGCAACATGGGATATGGCAGATGTTTATTTAGATAGTAATGGTAAACAAGCTGATTTTTATAAACCTGCAACAAAATATGGTACTACTGGAACTTCTGGAAGATTGTTTAGACTACATGCTAGTTTAAAATATAATTACGTTTTTATTGAGACGTTGAGAATGCAACATGACAACAGCACCTGGAGGCAAACAGTCTTGTTTAAATATCACCCAAGTCAAACAGGTAGCACTAATGTGCAAGCAAGAATCGCTCCAGTAGCTCAATACACAAGACAATCATCTACACCAGTAAGCTGGGATTATGCAAACACTTATACTGCAGATGATTATGACGCTAGTATAGGAACTATAATTAATTATGGTGCTAATGAAGATAACATAGGTTTTGCAATTAATCCAGCAACAGGATTTTGTATGTATATGCAGCAAGAAATGTATATGGTATCATGGAATTATGGACTGAATTGGACAGTTGATAAAGAAATGCATACAAGCGTAGCGACTACAAAATTACACCCTACTGCAAATGTTACACTTACATATCCAGAAGAATTTCCTAGTGTTGTATTTTATGATGGCAATTTTATGATTGTTACTAGCGTTACATATGGTGAAACTGGTAGTGCTACATCATATAGAAATTACAGTAACTTACCTTCTACTGGCGATAGAGTTGTAGATGGCTTAATGCAACCTATAATCAAACAAAACAGTTTAGTAACTGGTACTTATATAAATGATTTCAGCACTACCGTTAATTACGGAGGATATCCAAGCTTACCTAGTAGTACTTTTGGTCCTTACAATCAGATTTGGTCAACACCAGATCCAAAACCATATGGAAACGGAAAAGCATATATATTTGTTAATTATCAGACAGATTTAGATCCCTCTTACGCCAACCAATATTGGTTTACATATGATTTTAAAAATGACACTTTACTTGCACAGCAAAATACAAGTGGAACTGGATGGGGATTTTATTCAAGACAGATAACTCCACATGGTAATGACTTATATTTTTCGCCAGATCCAAACAGCCCAACTGTAACAACAAGGAATACACTGTATAAATCTACAGATGATATGTTGACCACATCTTTGGTTCACACCTTTCCACAAAGCAATAGATATATTTATTTTGTTTGTGAATATGATGGAAGTTCAAATAACTTTTTAGCAGTTCAACGAAGTGATGGTTCAGATTTATTTTATAGTACTGATGCATCAACCTACCAGACAGTCTCGAATCTAAGTAATATTGGAGGTGGTTTGAGTTGGAACTCAGCAACCAATCTTAAAAACTTTTTTACAGGTGGAAACTGTTCAATAGAAAATGGATACATGTATCTTTTAGACGACACACGAACAAGTTACAATGGTACGTTAGGCAGGTCATATGTTATACCAGTTTCTGAAATAGCTGATGCAAGTACATGGAGTAATTATGAAGTAACAAGTCAGTTTTTAAATGATGTTAACTCATATTATGGTATTAATCAACTTTTTGTAATAGACTCAAATGCAATACTTAGATACACTTTTCCACCTAGTAGCGGTACTCCAAGACCATTATATTATTCAACCAACAACGGATCAACATGGACTCGTTTAACAGGCTCTATTACTGATACTACAGGAAACACTTGGACATTAGATGAGCTAGATGATTTCGGTCAGATAGGCAAGAATCATAATGGTGGTCAGTTTTACTTCTACGAAGCTAATGCTACTTCAAACAAAAACGGAACAAATACAACCTATGCTTGGCAACGATTGCTTTGGACAAAAGATTTTTCTACTTGGAACTATACAGAGTGGGCAGCAGAAGAGCCAAACAATGACAGCTACTCACAATCTACATTCGGTAGCGTTGTAGGTAATGGTGATCTTGAAGATATATTGTATGTACACAGACAGAACACTTATACTCAATCAATAAGAAAAGTAGATTTATCAGCTTCGACAATACCTTCAGTGCCTCAACTTACTGATTTTATAGATACATGGGATATAATTAAAGACTATGAGTATATACCTGCTGCACAAGCAACATCTAATACAAATGGTACGTTAGGATTTTTTACGCCTGACTTTTATATAGATCAAATAAGTAACTCTGGTGGTCCAAGATTGCTAATAAATCACATTTATAGTGTTTTTTCTTATCCTGCACCTGATGCACCACTCGTGGCTAATGAGCCTAATGATGAAATAATACCTCCAATTTTTACAGATGTTACAAATTTAAGTTATGCTCCAGCAAGCCAGCAGTACAGATATAGAGCACAATCAGATCAACCATTTAGTATTGTTTGGACTAAAGCTAATGGTTCTCTTATGCAGTTTGATGGTGTGTTTGATATTATAGTGTACAGTTTATCTGAACCAGTAATTATCGAAGGTTTTGTAAATCAAGATATAAACGTAGTGACTAATCAACTAGTAAATAGATTTCAATCTGAACCTAGTCAATTTGAAGCTAATAATGCACAGCTTGTTTATTATAATAGAGAGATATTTGGTTTTGAAGTACATCAAATTACTTCTGGAGGTACATTCCAAGGAGTGACATGGAATGCTACAATTGATGATAATTACAGATCTTGGTTAACACAACACTCTACTTATTATTTAAGACATAGTAACGATAGAGCTGATGTAGCAAAATCATCTACAAGTGGTAAACTTTTTCGTGAACAAGTTACATATGAAAACAATTTTGCAATAGAAGTTCCTCAAGGATATGATATGGATAATCAAGGTCCTGGTTTTCAACCAACTAATACTTACGGACAATATTTGTTATTCTTTCCTCCACAAGATAATCAAACAGTAACGACACCAGGTCCTTTTATGGATATTATAGGGATGAAATGGTATGCAGATTTAAAAGGGACAAAGTATGCAGATGGATATTATTGGTATGAAAATTTGATTGAATACGATGTTGGTGCTGTAAGTAGGGATGGAACCTCATGGTATATGACGTTTGGAAATGTAGACGACAATACATACATATATATAAAGAACGGTTTTGTTACTGAAATTGGTAATGCTAAGGATTTACCTAATTATGATCGATGTTAATTCGTATATTTGCATATGGCTAAATACAGATCTGGATACGCACAAGTAGAGACTTTAAGAAAGTACGTTAATGGTAAACCAACGAACATTACTAAGGATAATGTTCCTGGTGATCCTGACTATCGTCCTAAATACTTGTCGGATCAATGCGATGTAAATTCTGACATACCTAATGGCGTGTATAGTTTACCTATAGAAGCAGATCCATACACTACTGATCAATATGTATCACCAGAAAAAAGTACAAAGCAAGAAAGCACAATCACTTTTAATGAGATGAATAAGGGATGGACATCTTTCCACTCTTATGTTCCAGAGTTCATGCAGAACTTAAACAGTGATTTCTTTACATTTAAGGATGGGCAGTTATGGAAGCATCATGCAGACGAAAGCAGTAGAAATACATTTTATGGTGCAGAGTACAATACAGAGATAGGATTTGTATCTAATCCAGCACCATCTGAAAACAAAATATTTAAAACAATAGAAATAGAAGGAGATAGTAGTAATTGGGATATAACAGTAACTACTAACCTTGATAGTGGGCATGTAAACAAAGAATCATTCAAAAAGAAAGAAGGATTTTATTATGCATACATAAGACGTGATAATGAAGACATCACGAATACTGAACTTTTATCTGTTCAGGGAATTGGCAACTTAGTACTACTCGACAATCTAACTTATACATTTAATTTTGTGCCAAGCAGTGTATCTATAGGAGATACTTTATATCGTGCTCAGGGAGGATCTTATCAACAGATAGGTATTGTCTCTGCAAAAACACCACGATCATTAACGGTAGGAGGCTCTACAGTTATACCTAGTCCAGGTGACTTTTTCTTCGGAGCCAAATCACCAATAGCAGAAAGTTATGGATTGAAAGGGTACTATGCTAATGTAAAATTAGTTAACGATAGTACATCTCCAGTTGAGATCTTTGCGGTCAACTCAGAGATTTCAAAAAGCTTTCCATAATGATATACCTTTGTGCTCAACCAGCAACCAAATATTATGCATGGCAGATAGACGTAATGCTGTGGTCTTTTAAACAGCAAGGAGTCTTATTAGATAACTGCCATATAGTTTCTGCTAAACATGGGGAAGTAGATCCTCATTTCAATGTAATGATATCTAAATATCCTGGTGTAAACTTTTCTTTCTATGAAGACACTAGATTAGATAAGAGATACATATCCAGTATTAGACCTCATATAATACAAAAACACTACGAAGCATATCCACATCTATTTACTAGTTCAGTATTTTATCACGATTGTGACATTGCATTAGTGAAACCTATGGCAGAAGAAAAGCTGTCTAGAGACGATATTTGTTATGTGTCTGATACAATCTCTTACATAGGCTACGATTACATTTTATCTAAAGGACGTGATGTTTTAGATAAGATGCTATCTATTATGGCTATAGATGAGGAGACAGTAAAAAAGAATCAATGGCATTCAGGAGGAGCACAGTATGTTATCAAGGATATAGATAAATACTACTGGATGGATGTTGAAAGAGATTCTAATAGACTGTTTGCAGAAGTAACAGATCTAAATAATCAGAAGAAGGCTGCCGATCCTACACATCATGAGTTACAGATATGGTGTTCTGATATGTGGGCAGTGCTATGGAACCTGTGGAAGCGAGGTAAAAACACTATGGTTGTGCCAGAGATGGATTTTACATGGTCAACATCAAGCATTAACAATTGGGGTGAACACGCTATTTTCCACAACGCTGGTGTGGTTGGAGATGCAAAAGACAGACAGTTCTTCAAGGCTGAGTTTATGGATAGGTTTCCTGATTTAGATAGAGAATATGAAACAAACACTTGCGGACATAAGTATTATGAGTTCGTAAAACAAGCATTGTCAACAAAAGAACATTTAGTGGACGTAAAAATAATTCCATGATAACAGTAGTAACATTAACATATAAAAGACACCATATATTAGAAGAGGCTATAGAGTCTTTTTTGAGACAGAAAAGACCTGACTGCAACATGCTAGTAATAAATGATGCGGTAGATGTGACCTATAAGTTGCTATATCCACTTCCTAATGTAACTGTAATAAATGTTCCAAAAAGATTTGGTTCTATTATAGAGAAACTTAGGTTTGCTTTTAACATAGCACCACACGATTACATGTATAGGTTAGACGATGACGACCTGCTAACTGAGTTCGCCCTTAGAGATAGTATCGAAGCGATAAAGAATAATCCTGGTCATGATGTGTATAGATCAAAAGGTCACTACTTTTTTTCTAATAACGAATATGGTGATAGAGGATCTTCCATAAACAACGGTAATATATATACCAAGAAGTACATTGAAAGCATTTCGGATTGGGAGAACAAGTCATTCGGTGAGGATAACTGGCTCACATTCTTTCATAACGGTAGTGTGCATGAATATGATGCTATGAGTATGATCTATAGATGGGGTATGTATACCTACCATATATCAGGTATGGGTGACGTAGATCAAAAAGAAATGTTCGAAAGGGTCGACAAAGACATGAAAGAACAAGGAGAATATATATTAGTACCAAGATTTATAGAAAACTATTATGAACAAATCAGAACCAGAGACAAGCTCGCAGCAGTTTAGTGTAATTATACCTACACTGTGGAAGACAGATAGAATACACCCTCTTTTAAGCCATTTAGATAGGTCTGAGTGGGTCGGAGAGGTTTTGGTGATAGATAATGCTAACGAAGCTCCTAGTAGGCTAAGAGGAGGCCTTAAAAAGGCTCGTGCAATATCTTTAGAAGAGAACATATTTGTAAATCCTGCATGGAATTTAGGAGTAAAAGAAGCTAAGTTTGAGAACATATGTGTTGCAAACGATGACATATTCTTTAACGACCTGTCTGTATTTCCTTGGGTGGTAACAAAAATGAATCTCGGTATTATAGGAATGTTTATAGGTAACTTCTATGGTGAGATCATGCACGATGGTGGTGAAAGTTTTGTCTTAGAAAGAACTCCAGAGAATGGAACACAGCGAGGATGGGGATGGGGATGTCTATACTTTGTGAAAAAGAGTATGTATGTGCCAATACCTGATGACTTGTTGATAGCTTGTGGTGATGACTGGCTAATACAAAACGTAGAAGGTGGTGCTTGGTGGATAAAAAACCTTAACTTGTACACAGATGATATATCCTTAACAAGTGGTAGAGGTGAGTTCAGGCATCAACAAGCTGCAGATGCAGAGCTATTTAAAACTAAATACGACAAATACAATGTATAAGAGCATAGATAATATATTTTTTTATTGGGACGGAGACATTTCTCCAGAGAGAAAGAAGATTCTTGATGATGCTTTGTACTCTACAAGGTATATGAATCCTGATCGTCCTATCTATTTAATAACTAACTCATTAGAAAATGAACAATTTGAACAACGATACAAAATTCTGGTGCATAAGTGGGATGATAGCATATACGATCCTATATCTAGTCTTTCTAACATCGATCAAATAAAAGAAATATACAACAACACACATCCTAGAGAGCGATCAGACTTGTTTCGCTTACTAATGCTTTCAAAGTGGGGTGGTACATATGTGGACACAGACGACATAGCTATACAGCCTATGCCAAAACATAATCTTTTAAAGAATGCATTTTGTGCTTCTTATGATCCACACACAGCACACTACAGCAAAGTAGAACCAGACGGATGTATTCCAGGTAAGTATAGAGAGTATAACGGATACGAGGACATACCAGTATTTCCAAGGAATGATTGCATGATGAACTTTGAGCCTAACAACACTATAATTAATGATATACTTATGGACGAGAGGTTTACATCTAGAACAAAAGAAGTATACATAGGTGATGAGTTCTCTTTTCAGAGGTTGACTTTAGAGGCTATAAAAAAGAACATTGACAACCTAGGAAAGACTTTTAACATGACACTTAACTTACTATATCTTTTTGAGAGTCACGTTGGCGTAGCTTCTTACTGGGATAGATGTTGGCATGGAGGACCTATGTGTGATATCTGGCCACTAAAAAAAGATGATGAAAGGTGGAGCAACTACAAAACAAACAGGGCAGAATCTCTACAACTATTATATGATGCCCTAAGAAAGTTCCCATATGTGTCTTACATGTGGATGCATGACAAATGTGGACATCCAGAATGGCAACTTGAAGAACTTGAAAAGGACAAGGAATACTTTATTTCCACTTGGATCATAGATGCCATACGCTCTCGATACCGTACCTTTTAAATTAGTATCTTTGCATAAATGGAATTCAATGTAAGAAAACTCAACATTGATGACTATGATAATCACTTAGTCAAGTGGTGGAAAGCCTGGGGATGGGAACCTATACCTAGAGATTTTTTACCAGAAGATGGTACTAGTGGTTTGATGGTTAGCAAAGGAGAACAAAACATTTGTGCTGGTTTTTTATACTTGACAAACTCTAAAGTTGCGCTTACTGAATTTGTTATTTCTAATAAAGAATACAAAGACGCAGATAGAGCTGAAGCAATAGAGCTTCTTCTTGATTGTATTATACAACTAGCCGATGAAAATGGGTATAAGTACGCTCATGTTATTTTGAAGAACAAAAGTTTAGTAAACAAATACCTCAATGCTGGTTATATCAAATCAGATAGCGAGGTTTTAGAAATGATAAAAGCATGGCAATAGCAACAGCAACAGCGATAGGTCTAGGCATCAGTGCAGCAGCAGCAGCAGGTCAAGCCATAAGTGGTGCTTCAAGAGCCGCAAAAGCAAAGAAAGCTTTAGAAAACTACAAAAGGCAGGAGCTTAAAAATGTAGCAAAAGATCTTCGAGTATCTACATTAGGAGCAGAAATGCAAACTTTAGCAGCACAACGACAGGCAGCAAGTACAATAGGAGCACTTCGCTCTGGAGGTGTACGTGGTGTAGTAGGTGGTGCAAAAGATTTACAAGCAGGACAGCAACAAGTTCAACAACAGATATCTGCTGACCTAGATAGACAACAGGTTAACATACAGCAAATGCAAATGCAAGAAGAGCAGAACATTCGTGGTATGCAAGAGCGTAGAGAAGAATCGGATATACAAGGATTAGGAGCTGACATGGCTGCAGGTAGAGCACAGACTCTGGAAGGTATAACAGGTTTAGCAGGCGCAGCAGCAGGAGCAGCACAGGCTATACCAGACGCAGCACCAACTATACAAGGTGCAGGTGCAAAGCAATTAGCTGGTACTAACTTTTCAGCGCAAGCAGGTCAATACGATACTTTTGGAGCTGACCTCGCAAAACAATCGCAATCTGCTTTACATAGTGCTTCTCAATCTTTAACAGGTGGAGGTGGTTTTGGTCAGTTTCAAAAACCAATGAATACTAGTCTTAATACTGGTCAATCATACTCTGGGATTGGTGTAAACCCTAATTATAGAAACGCATTAACTTCAGGAAAAAATTAACATGGCAGCAGGAGCATTAGCAGCAGGGTACGGAGCACAAGGAGGAGGTGGTGGAGCATCACGAGGTAGTGGTATGACTGGAATAGCTCAAATTGGTTTATCAATAGGTGCTGCTGCAGAAAGAAAAAACATAAGAGAGCAAGAAGCTCAGAAGGAGTTCAACGAAAAGCGTGAAGCATTTCAAAAAGAACAACAAGACTTATATGATGCTATTGCATATGAAGATCAGTTTGAAGATACTGGATTAACAGATTTAGATGAGGCAGGACAAAAGTTTGCCGACACATTACGATCTGAGTATGAACTGAATAATCAGATGTATGAGATGGGTTACATTGACGAAGCGGAAATTCGTAAAAGAAACGCTAGAATGAAAGGTCAGGTAAAACATTTGAAAGATGGTGTGTATGGTAAGATGACTGCCTTCAAGCAAAAGTATGATGAACTACAAGCGAAAGGAACTGAGTCAGAGGCAGATCAACTAAAGCTGCAGATGTTGGAGTCAATGACTAAGAACATATCTTTTGGTGTTGATGGTGCTGGAAATATAGAAATGAGAACGCCTGGTGGGATGGCAGACCCATCACAGGCCTCAAAAGTACCTATTTATAAAGACTCAAAAATTGTAGGAACTGGAGCTGACAGAAAAATTGAAATAGGTGAGACTCAATACGGAACAGTTTCAAACAAGGGAACAGGTTCAGGAGTTACTAGAATTCCTATGAGTAAGTTAACTGATTTGTTGTCAAACGAAGAAGGGGTTGGTCTTGACACCCTTACAGATAGAATTACTGGATTAGAAGGAGCTGGTGATATATATAGAGCTGGTAGTAGAGAATATACTAGGTACACTGGATTTGCTAAAGGCGGAGGTCGTGAACTTACAGATCAACAAGAACAACTTATGTCTACTGCAATAGCAGGTTTATCACAAACAGAAAAGATTGACGCACTCTCTAGACTAGGTGGTGTGTATACTGATGCTGCTGAATATGAAAAGCTTACTGCCGAAGAGAAAAAGGATGCGATGCTTGTCGATCCTAGTGCAGTTATGGGTTACGGAGCAGACGTTGAAAAAGAATTAGATGATAGACTCAAGCGTGGTCTAAACAATAAATTGATGAACGAGCTTGTTGCTAAGGAATCATCTAAACCTTATGAGGATCCTGTTGCACGTGCTGTTGCTATTAAAGGTGCTACAAAAGAACCTATATCTTACGAGAGAGTTATTATGAATCGTGATAAGACTGCACCTGTAAGGGCGGATGGCTTTAACGATACACTTCTTATAGGTCCAAATAAAGGTAAAACAATGAATATGAGTTCTCTCGGTATAGGAGATGCACAATTAAATAATATGTTTAAGCGAGCTATCTTTCAAAGCGCAGAAGGAGATCAGCTTCCAGGTATTCCAGAAATGAATGATGAAAATAGAATAGAAGCTCTCAAAAATGCAAACCTTCTCAACGTAGAGATGCCATGGAATTCTAAAGATAAAAAACGTGGTCAATATAATGAAACTACTTTCACTTTTGAAATACAAGTACCAGATGATAGTGCAGCAGCAGGTGGAGGAGATGTATATGATCCAATTGCACCATCAGGAAGTGTACCAATGAAAACAGTACAAGTGAAATACAAGCCTGCTGGTTACGCTGAGTATAACAACTTAATATCTCTTACTGGTAGAGATGATCTTATGGTGGGCACAGATAGAGAAAGTGCACAAGAAATAGCGACAAGAAGTCAAAGAGGAGCTACTTTTAATAATGATTAAGTATGGAAGAGGAAGAAGTAATTGATCCTGGGCAAATAGGACCTGCAACTGAAGAGAATGCAAAGCAACAAGCTCAACAGCAGCAGGTAAAAGCAAATCAAACTCAACGTGATAAAGACAGGGAGGTACTTGATAATGTAAAAAAAGGATCAAGAACTTTTCAAGCGTTGCAGGCTTCCTATTCTATATTTCAAGAGGAAGGTTACAATGGCGGTTTTGAAGACTACTTTGAATTACTATGTAATAATCCTGATGCACTTACAGTAGCATTTCAAATGTTTCAAGAGGAAGGATACATTGGTGATATAAATGCTTTTAAAAAGTTGATGGGTATTGAGGAGGTTCAAAAAAAAAATCTTGGCGACACCTCAACTTTAGAGTCTTCAATTACATCTGTAGATTCTCCTACCGATCCTCAGCTAAAGACTAAGATAAAAAAAGATAATATAAAGTCGTTGAGCTCTGGCACACTAGCTACAGTAGAAGACTTGTGGAATAATATGCCTACAAAAGCTGAGTACTACAAAGACACTCAGCCTCCAACCATTACACAGTTGCAACCTATGCCTGATAACAAAGATCAGTCTTGGGTGCAAACACTCTTAAAATACACCACTCCAATAGGTTTAGCTAAAACCTTGTCAGGTGATGAAGATGAAAGCTTTGTTACTACTGAAGACATGGGTATATCTAAAGCTGAAATGGAGCAAAGAGAAAGATACCGTCAAAACTTTGAAGACTTTAAGAATGGCGACAAGGAGCTTGATTTCTTACAAAATGTAGGTAACAACTTAACGAATCAATTAGGATATCTAGCAGGTGTAGACGACAGACACAAGTTTGCATATGCCACTATGTTTCAAGATTTAGACGCACTTCAAGCAGCAGAACTCGAACTAGAAAGATTAGAGGGATACTCTAAACCTGTATATACTCCTGAGGACTTTTTCAAAGATGATGAAAAAAATATAGGTAAATTTGGAATGGCTGTCGCTACTGGATTGTCAGGATTCTTAGGCAGTGCTGTCATTGGTGCTACTACAGCAGGCGTAGGATTATATACAGATTTTGCTGCAGGTCAAATAGCAAGTTACAACAGGAGAGAAGCTGAAAGGAAAGGTGTTACCATAGAAGACCATATTGCTAGTGGAGATGCCGACATACTTACTCCGTCTACTATAGGAATAATACAAGCACAACTAGAAAGGTTTCAGTTAAAAGGTATAGCTAAAGCTTTTGGTGAATTACCTAATAGTGTCATGAAAAGGCTTGTTAACTTTTTTGGTGGTGTAGGTAAAAATGGTGCAGAAGAATGGGCACAGGAAAGTTTAGAGATTGTTTCAGAACATTTAGCTGATGCAGATGCTAAAGGTGAAGCTGATCCAATTGAAATGTCTAAAAGTATAGCCAATGAAATGGCAAGTTGGAGAACAGGAAACGCATTTCTCTTAGGAGCCTTTGGATCTGGTGCTGGTAAATTAACTGGTGGTACTGCTAGACGTGCTTTTGATCTACTCAAAAATGATAAAATGAAGCAAGAGGACATGGAAAATGTCGAGAAGCTTGCTGAGATAGAAAGAATAAGAGCTACAAACAAGAAACTTACAAAGGAGCAGAAGGCTGCTCTAAAAGCATCTGAGAAAGCTGCTAAGGATGCCATAACAAAAAACCAAAAACTAATAAGTGATAAGGTGTTGTCTATGACTGACACTGAGTTAGAGCAAGCGAACAGGTTGTATCACAAAGAAAAAGATATCAGGTCTCAGATTGAAGGCGTAGAAAACAGTGATTTTACAGCAGAGGACAAGCAATTAGCTTTAGAAGGTTTGTTGACTGAAAGGAAAAAAGTTGCAGATGAAATAAAAGCATTAGAAGATTCTGTAACTGCTAGAGATAAAGTAGACTCAGATGTAGTGGCAGCTCCATTCTTTGATCTAGAGGTTAACAACAGCTCTGAAGCAGGCAAATTAAGAAAAGGGAAGGCATATCAAGATAATGTAACACGATTAGTAAACTTGGCCACCGACATGGGTGTAAGAGTCGAGATTGTTGATAATACTATTGGTGGATACGAACATGAGGGCAGAGGTCCTGTTCAAGAGGTTTCTACTGTATTTCGTGTGATCAGTAATGATATGGACAAAATAGCAGAGTTTGCTGCTATAGCTGGAACTAAAACTGCTGCAGTGCAAGATGCTACTATTGCTGCTAGATATACTGAAGAAAACAGCGATACACATAACGCAGATGAGTACACAATAAGTGTAGATAATGTAGATACTACTTTAGAAGCACTAAAAGAAGCAGGTATAACAGAGTTTACGCTCAACGAAGATCAAAAAACTTTATCGCTTTTGGATATTAAAGATTATCCTGATCCTAACATGAGTGATAAAATGAATAAACTAATAGAATCACTAAACAATAAAGGAGTTACCTATGAAGCAAAAAGCAAACAAGCAGTCGAGTCAAGGTACATCGACAGAAAAGAAAGAAAACGAATTCTTGAAACTATTCTCAAACGTCTCACCGACCAGGGACAAACTGGGACAGGCCTTTATAATGAAGTCAAACAGGCGATCATAAACCATGAGATTTTCTTGGAAAGAAGATTTCCAGAAGAAAGTGCTTTTAGAAATACACGAGACAAGGTTAAATATAAGTTTACACAGTCTGATAATGCTGAAGAACTAGCTGTTCTTAAAGACAGAACTTTAGATCCTAGAAAAAGAAATCTTATAGAGCAGGCAGAAAAAGCAGCTAAAGCATTTGAGGCAATAGCACCAGATGCTGTAATAAGGTTACATGAAACAAAACAATCTTATGCTGCATCAGTTGGCGGTAAGGCTGGGAGAACCAGTATGGGTGCATACAATAGAAAGACTAATATAATACACATTAGCTTAAAAGATGCCGATCCTAGTACAGTAGGGCACGAAGTATTTCATATGTTATTAAGACGTAGGTTTACAAGTGATCCTGAAATACAAGCTGTAACAAAAGAATTGTTTGACACATTAAAAGATCAAGTAGGTGGTAAAACTAAGAAGGCTATAGAGGATCTTGTATCAAACTACGATGAAAACAAACAGGATGAAGAAAGAATAGTAGAGCTATTTGGACTTATGTCTTCAAATCAGGTCGATATTCCTAAAACATCTATACAATCTATAAAACAATGGGTCAACAAGGTTGCTAAAATACTAGGTATAGGGGATCTATTTAAAGGTAAAGATGTTGGTAGAGCTGAGGTAATAGATATATTTAAAAGACTTACAGATAAAGTAGCAGAAGGAGATAGAATTACAGACGTAGATATTCATACTATAGCTGATGCTAACAACGCAACAGAAGTAAACGCAGAAGATATCATTCGTCCTAAAACTATAGATGATGATGAAACTCTAACCAAACGTACTGTAGGTCCTTTTGAAGTACAATACTTTAATGAGAGTGAAAGGTTCCAACAAATGATTGATGAAGGAAGGTTAATTACGCATGTAGACTCTTCTTTCTTACCAGAAAACGCACAGGTTGTTGTCCATTCTCCAGACAATATGTTTGTTGGAGATATATACCATAAAGGAGAAAAGGTTATCAAAGGTGAAGGTGGATTGTTTTACACACTGAATACTAATAATGTGTGGGCATCTACTGAACAAAACCTTACTTCACTAGTAAACACTATAAACAAAGCAGTAGAAGCATCACCTGATGGTACAGCTTACATGCTTTTAGTAGGAGGAAGTAATAATAAGATGCTAGGATCTATTTCCGCTTCGTCTGCTGCACTAAAAGTGTTGAACTTAATGCCAGATAAAAATATTTTTGCCAGAGGAGATCTTAGAAAGATATTAGCAGAGGTAGGCAAAGAGCGTGGCATAGACATCCCTCCTAAGTTTAGTGTAGAAAGGATGATTGATCATGTAGACAAAACATTCTTAGCTACAGAAAAACCATCTTTTGATGATCGTAGAAATTTCATACAAGATATTGTCAGCAGAATAGGTCAGTTAGAAGGAGTAAAGAACGACAAAGTTGCGAATCAGAAGTTTAGAGAATTTTTTGGTATGTCTGATATGTCAAAACTTTCTAAGACAGGATTCACAAACAACCTTGCAAACCTTCTTACAGAGCCTTTATTACTTGGTTTGCCTGGTGGACATGCTTACGCTGCTATAGAGATAAATGGTCCAGTAAAAGGATTCACAGAAAAATCACACAGATCATATTCTGGTGCAGTAAAACAAGAAGAAGGATCACCTACGCTCCATTTATTTAATAAAAGGGAAAACATTGATAATCTAGTTTCTACAACTGAGGGGATGACTAGGGAGACAGAAACTAAACCAGGAGAGTTTAGAGGAAAGCTCGGATTAGCTCAAGCAGGATTAGGTTTAGGTGTTATAAGGCAAAGCATTGATGAGGCAGTAGAAGCTAAGATGACTCCACAGGAGCAACAAAGAGCAGACAGATCTGATAAAGGTTGGAAAGATGTTACTGAGGAAGGTAAAAGATTGCTGAGTCCTCCTAAGAGAAGTATCAAGCAGCGTCTTGTAAGTGCTAGAGATAAATTTATGACAAACTGGTTTGACAGACAGTTTGATGCTAAAAAGAAATTACTATCTGTTTCTACAGATGCAGCTAAAAAAGTATATAATGGTCTTATAACAGCAGCAGGTGCTAGTTCTTCTGCTAAGAATACCTTTAGACAATATGATAAAGCTATATATAGTGGACTTAGTTTATCACAGAAGGAAGCTCTTGATAGAATAATAGCAGAAAGAAGACTAGTTGCGATAGATGATAATATTAAAAAACGTAACAAGAAACTAAAGAACGCAAAAAAACTAACCAAGTCTTACAAAAGAGGCAAACTGGAGCTTACAGCAGATGATGCGAAAGCAGCATTAAAAAGAATGCGTGAGCAGTTAGGTGCAGAAGCATACAATGATCTCAACAACAGAGCTGACATGTATTTTGATGCTATGCGTTCGACTCTCAAAAGACTTTATGATGGTGGTCGTATTACGGAGCAGATGTATCTTGATTTAAGAGATATAGAATATTCTCCTATACGAACCATAAAATTTATGTTGCAAGAAAACCAAGATCTATACAGTCAAGATAGTATAGACGCACAGGCAGAGAAGTATGGTATGACTGTAGAAGACATAAAGACATTAACAGAAGCTAATGAAGGTGCTTATGTTCAAGACAGTAGATGGCTTTTAAGGACACAAATAGCAGTAGCAGAAAAAAAGTATTTCCAGAATACTTTGATGAATAAAATAGGCGAGCTAGTCGATAAAGGAGAAGCAAAACAACTAGGTATAACAAGAACGGTCACTGGTATGCCTGGTAATCCAGTAAGTAAAGCTGCCTTTTTGCAAAAGAATGGTTTAGCAGAAGTTAAATATAAAGAGGATGGTCAGGATGCGACTGTGTTTATGCCTGTAGATATGGCTAGACAAATATTAGATATAGATCCTGAACCTAATGTAACAGCTAGATACAGAAAAGCAGGAGCTCTAACAGGCACAAATCTTTTAAGATTCCAAGCAACTGGAGGTAACCTTACATTTTTTGTGAGAAACGTACCTATGGATTATCTAAACGTCTTATTCTTTACAGATGCATATGGAAAATTTAAATTGTTGTCTGGAGCAGAACTTGCTATTGATGGTGTGGTAAACGCAGCTAAAGCTACATTAAAAACAAAAGGATTTAAAGAGAACTACAATGAGTTCCTGAAATATGGTGGTGGTTTAGACTTCTTAGGTGTAGATGGTATTGCTAAAATAGAAGAGGCTAAGATAGTAAGAGGGTTGAAAAATGCACAGCAAAGAGCTGGGTACATGTTTGTAAAAGGCCTTTCGCATTTCAATGAAATAGCAGAGATTACTTTTAGACTTTCAGTTTACAACAAAACAAAAAACGATCTCATAAAGCAATTTAAAAAAGCTAATGATGGAGGTACTCCACAAGGCACAGACCTAGATAATATACTATTTGAAGCTGCAGCTAAAGCAAGAGCCTCTATTGATTTTGCACAAGGTGGTATAAAAGCAAGAAGGTTAGATAAACTTTTGCCATACTTTAATCCTGCAATGCAATCAACTAGACGTGTTATGGATATGGCTGCACAAAAACCAGTAGAGCTTGTAAGTAATATAACACAGGCTGGACTTATGTCTGCTGGTGTTGTCGCTAGTATGGGTATGTTGTTTGGATATTTACTAGGTACTGATGATGAAGATGAGATAAAAGAAAAGATAAGACAGTTTAGAGAAGGACTCAGTGAATACGAAAAATCGAATTATTTTACATACCCTACTGGAATTAACGCAGATGGATCGGTAGAGTATGTTAGAATAAGAAAGCTTCCAATACTTTCTGTGCCAATAACCTTAGCTGAAGAAGTAAGTTACAAACACTTTTGGGGTGTTGAAAGAGACGATAAAGCTATTGTAGAGTCAGTATTGTCCTCTGCTCCTATTTTGCCTACAAATCTTTTATCAAGAAACCCATTGGTTTCAGCAGCGTTTGCTCTAGGAAATTATGACACGTTTAGAAGAGAAGAAATATTTGTAAATCCTGATCCTTACAATCCAATACCTTCGGATAAAGAAGGTATATATAGTGAGTATGTGAATGAGCTATTCAAAGTTACAGGAGATAAAGTAGGATTCTCTCCTATCAGAATGCAAAGAGCTGCCGAAAAACTATTTACAAATCCTAACACAAACCCATTAGTAGGTCTTGCTTATGCTGGATTTGAAACTGGACTATCTCAAAACGAAGAGCTTAACGCAAGAATGAAGCAAGGCATGGACGAGTTTAAAAAAGCTACTAAGAGATCTATGATTAGAAACACAAATCCTAGTCTGCAAAAGTATAAACAAAGAGCGAAACTCAACGAAGAGATAATGGAAATCATGGGTAACACTTACGAGAGAGATCAGAAGTTCAAGCGTATGACTCGTGATCTTCTAAAAAAAGACCCTGCTGCTGTTACTTTACCTGATGCATTTAGAAAACAAATATTAGAGGAGTTTGGTCGTGATGATTACAGAAGAGCAAGAGATAAATACACACGATACCTTACTCTAAAGAAAGGGGACAGCAGAATTATAGACATAGGATATCAACGTAATCCAGAAGTTGCTGCCAAGCTTATAATGTCTTCGTTTGGAGTTATGGACCCTGAAGTTTTTAATGACTTTGACGAAAAGGTAAAGTCTTATACAGGTAGAAAATTATCTAGAAGAGTTAGATTGGCATACTCAGCATTAGTAAGAGAGGCTGAAAAATAGAAAAGGCCTAAGCGGTGTTAAACTTAGACCTTTCTTACACTTCCATAGTTGTCAAACTAATATCACATTTAAGGAAAGAAGGAAGTGTTACTTGAATAAAACAAAACAATTCATTTAATGGAGGACAATAAAAAGACAGACCTCCCCATTCATGAAATATTATGCAACAAAGTTACACTATTTCTTTTAATAATCTAGCAACTTCCTCACAATCTTTTTTATTTCTTGGCATAAATAGTTGTGCATCGATATTATTATCCACTAAATACTTCTTAAAAAGCTTCCATCTCAATGGGAATGCATCATTAGGGTGACCTTTACATTCTACAATATAGCGTGGAGGGTATTGTTTGTCTATAAAGTCAGGAGTATATCTTATGGGTAGTATCTTTTTCTGTCCAACGTCATGCAAGTATTTCTTTGCTGTTGTTTTTTCATAAGACATATTAGGAAAGTAAAACCCTTCTGACACTACATAAGTCTCACCTTCATAAATAAAAGGGATCTTGTTGTTTTTAAGCTCCCTATACATTGAAAGCTCTAAGCCACTAGCAAATGTGATTCCATCCTGAGACGGTTTCTTTGATCTAATACGTCCCTTCCCCTTCTTCCCTGTCGTCTTCTTCATATATATCTATTATGCCTTGTATGTTGGCTATTTTAGTAAAGTAATCTACAGCTAATTCAAAAGTGCTTACAAAAACTTCTGGCTGCTCGTCTACTACATTCATTATATAATCGCTAGTAGTAGCTACATATCTTTTTACAGGACCTATATTGTTTCTGTAAAGCAAGTAATTGTGATCGAATATAAAGTGTGGGTATCTGCCCTCCATAAAGGTTGCTGCTCTTGGTCCAACTCCTAGAACTTTACAGTCCCATTCAATGAGTTCTTTAGTAAATGAATAAATTTTTAGATCATAAGATATGACTTCACCAAGATCAATAAAGTAATACACATCTGTTTCAGGCTCTAAAACTGAATTCAGAATGTCGAGAAGCTTTACATGTTCATGTTTACTTACACTTCTGCTAATCACTATTTTGGCTGGGTCGCTCACCTTTTATTTGCTTTAGATCTTCAAAGGTATCTATTAATTCCTTTAATAATTTTTGGGTTTTGTTTATCGTTGCCCAAAACTGATCAGGATTTTCAAATGCAGGTGATGAATCTTTTTCAAAAGTATTATTAGAATGCCAACGGAAGTGAGGCGTGTCTTTCACATATGCAGACTCTGTTCCAGAAATTATATCTTCATTGTTTACCATAACTTATTTTTTGTCAAATATTTAGGGCACATCTGAGGGAGGTCTCTATGAAAACTTAAGACAGGTTCATCCTCCATCTCCTTTTTTCGATAGCTTTTTTCCTTCTTGTTTTCTTCTCTGATCATTGTCTCTTTGTATTTCGTATGCTTTTTTTGCAGCGTTAAATGCTTCATTGAATCCAGGCATATGCTCTATAATTCTTTGCATTGTTTTTATCTGTATAGTTAAATTAGCTATCTGTGCGTGTTGCTCATCAAACTTTGGATGTAGTGCCTCAACTACTCTACGCATCCTATAAAATTCTGACTCTTTCATGCGTTATTTATCAAATGTTCGGATTTATTCTATCTGCTGGCATTGGAACAGGATCATCAAACTTAGTTGGTGCAGGAGTAAACTCTGGTAGTTTCCAATGCATATACTCTTTTCTTTTTAAAACAGTAAGACCATTGTTGTTAAAGTAGTGACAATGTAATACCCATTCAGGATGATCTTTTATAAACTCCTCTATAGCAGGCCACAAGCCTTTACCTTTACCTGTACTTTCATCTTTGTTTTTAAAAGTTTCTGTATCGTGTAGCAGTATCCACTTTTGTACGTTACCACTATGCTTTTCTAGTTCTACTTTAAGCTGTGCATAATCGTGTAGTGTATCTATAAACAATAAATCTGTGCAGTCGTTGATTTCTATCTCTCTACTATCAGCTTCTATAAATTTAAAATCTATGTCTTCTCTTACGCAGTGTGCTCCTAATGTATCTAACTTCCCTTCAGCTCTGTCTGCCCATTGACCTTCATTAGGATGTGTGAGGTCTATAGAAAATATTTGTTGAGGGCATCCAAGTATTAGGGGTATAGTTGATACTACCCATCGTGTACCCATCTCTACAATATTTCTGACATCCATTTGTGATGCATAATCTAGTAGTACTGGTAGATGCTCATGTATATCTGAGCTCATGTATTCCATTCCAGGAGGAGGGTTTAAATGATATTCATATAAATCATGAACAGTGGTAGGTATCTTTTTATAGTGTGCCATAATTAAAATGTGTAAGTATATCTTGCGACTTGTCCTTTTTCAGGGTGATGTAAAAACCCTTCTATAGCTTGTGGTGATTTATATCCCATTTGTGCGTGCCATACGTCAGATGTAGAAGGACTTCTCATTGACTCAACAGTTACGTTGATATAGTCCTTAGATGTTTTATGGTGTATGTGATGCACATAAAAGTATCTATGAGATGTTGTTGACCAATATTCTTTAGCTTCTACACTCATCAGACTACCAAGGTTTTGTTGTTTTGCACCATCACCATGCGTAGTTCCAATCAGATTGTCACCATACTTGAAATACTTTCTGTATTGTAAGTCGGTTTGAAACGTCATGTTTTTACTGTCCTTAAACCAAGCTTTGATCATGTCGCTTAAATAAAAACCAGACATGTAATCATGATTCGAAGGATTAAACATGTAATGCACGTCAGCAACATTTAAAAGGTTTTCTAAGCAATCTATGTAAAGTTGTTTTGCGATCCTGTAATTATCGTACCACATGCCATCAGTATCTTGTGGTGTTCCCTTAGTAGTGCTTCTTTTTGTGTTGTCAGTGTGCAGTATATCATTTCCTGCAACAAACAATATTTTGTCTATTTCAAAAGAGGAACTGTAGTCTAGTATTTTATCTATTCCTGTTTTTACTCTGTCTACTGCTTCTTCTGAGTTGTATGTTTCTCCTGTAGCAAATGTAGTCGATAGCTTTCCAATATGCACATCGGCTGGATCAATGACCAGAAGATGAGGATCCTCTTGCTTTTCTCTTGGGATATATTCATACTTGTAAGTGTGGTTATTTATTTCTTCAAGATGATCCTGGTACATATCATCAAATGAAGGTCCGTTGTCAGCAGGCTTAAAGTTTATAGACCAATGCTTTCCCTTGTACCATGCTTGGTTTACTTTGCTGAAGTCTATACCGACATCTTTACATTCATCTATAAGTGCTGGGTTCCTGTCTGATGCTTCAAATTCAGAAACCCATCTGTCAACATATCTTCGTACAGCATGAAAGTTGTTTGATCCTTTTACTTCGAATCCTTCTTTGTGTAAAGTCCTAGTAATTTTAGACCTGTTTCTCATCCCATCTACAAACAGGGATATGGCTCGATCTCTAGCAGGCTTGTTGTAAGCCGAGATTTCTTCTCTTTGTTCTTTGGTAAGTCTCATTCTTCGTTTGTTTTATTAAGTAAGTCATGTAATTCTGTTATAGTATCGTTAATCAAATGTTTAACGGAGTCGTTACCCTTGTCGTAAAAGGCATCTTGTATGTTGTTTACTTTATACCTGAGACGATTGCATATGTAGGTGATATATACATCTCTTTGATACACTAATCTTGGGAAGTTATAAGCTGTTCGCCTAGTTTTTTATCTATCTTTTTAATTCTACGATAGACCAAACGAGATTGTTTCTTAACATTGTCACGAAAAGTTTTACTGGAGTCTATATCGATATCCATGTGAAGAGTTGCATCTAAACACAGCATACAATCAATCACATGACGATCACAATAATGATCTTCTATAAAATCAAGCTCTTTATCTACAAGAAAAATATTATCTTGTTGTCTTCTTTTATGTAAACCTTCGTAGTAGTCAATCATCAATTCGGTCATTATGTTTAAAGTTATAAAATTATACGTACAAGTCTTCTGTTTTTAATAGCCTATGTTCCACTGCGTTATCAAAAAAACTCCTTCCATACTTGTTGAACAAATGCAAGTAAAGTCTAGACATAGCTTCTCCAAGCTCGCCATTAGTATAAGTACCAGGAGAGAAATATCTCTTATTCTTGACTTTTACCTCTATTTTTATGTGGATATCTTTTCCAATCCTTTTAGGATGTGGATACAAAATGATGTCATTAGACATACACCAGTAGCGTGCATTCTGCTCTAAGAAAGAGCAAAAGGCTTCAGAAGGGGAGGTCGTCTTCTCTTTCTTGTGTTTCGAAAACAGGCCTTTCATGTTTTTGGACTGGCTCATATTTAATTTGATCTAATCTTTCTTTTGGTGCATCATTACCAGTGTAATATCTACCATTGGAAGGATCAAATCTAAATAAAACAGACTTGCCTATCTCTCCTTGATAATTGAATTTGACTTTTTGTGTCTTGAATTCAACTTGGTTTTTTTCGATCTCTTGTCCTGTATCGGAATTGTGAACAGGTTGGAAATGTCTATACACTACTGCACCAGTATGACAAATGTTTCTAAAATCACTACTTCCTGAGATGTCGTACAAACCTGGCATTTGATACACGTTGTTTGCATCTCTCGTCATCTTTCTTGGGTGTGCTATAAGAAAAACTATAACGTCATTTAGCTGTGCGAATATAGTAAGTTTTGTTAATACCTCTCGGATGCTCGTAAGTTCGTTTTGTGTTTTATTATTATATTCTAGCTTGTTAAAAGCATCTATTACAAAGATGTCAATACCATAAACAAAGACCTGTTCTTTGAATGTTTCAAGCAACCAATTCCACGTAGGACTTTTACCATCTTCGGCTGATGTGAGGTATAGCTTTTCATTTGCCCATTCCTTGTAATCTGATATATCTTTTTTAGACATCCTCTTGTTGTATGGGTCTTGCCAAAATGTTTTGCCTACAAACTTTTCCATAAAGATTGTTTGATGAAGTGCTAATGGGTGATGCTCAGGAGAAAAGAAAGATGCCTTCATGTTGTAATCCTGTAGAAGGTTGAGTACATACCATTCTATGAAATTACTTTTACCATGGGAAGGTATACCAGTTACTATTGATAACTGACCTCTCATGACTGAGAAAGCATCTTTTAGTTCACCAAAAAATTCTCCTTTTGGATAGATAGTCTCAGGAAGACCATCGTCATAAATCTTTAGTATATCATCATACAGGTCATCTACATTAAAAGTTCCTTGACTTTTGAAGTACTGTGCTTCATTGACACATTTGATTACTGCAGACTTTCCTTTGCTTATTAGTTCACCATTTGCATCCTTGTTTGGAAACAGTACTCGGACACATCTGTACTTACCAAGACGTTGTGCTATACGATCAGCTACAGCGTTACCTTGTGGATCATTGTCGGTGCAGATATAAAACTTTTTGATGGAATCTATGTACTGTTTGCAGTTTATCCATACATCATCATGATCATTTGCTCCATTAGGAAGGCTGATTGTATTCTTGTATCCACATTCATGCATGGCAAGTACATCAAATTCACCTTCTACAATGTATGCCTCCTGATGATCAATGACAGAGTTGAGGTTGTAGAAAATACTTTTGCCTTCTTTAGTTTGAGTGAAGTGCTTATTTGATGTTCGATATTTCTTATTGACTACGACATCTAGTTCGAAGTAATTAAATACTATGTTTTGTGTCTTTTTACCAAGCTGTGGTTGGTAGTATTCTTCTTGGGTTACACCTAGTTCTTTGAGTGTCTTTTGACTGATCTTTCTTTTTGACTCAATCCATTTAACCACCTTATCTCCTAGGTTCGTGTAGTTTTTCCAGTCTTGCTTTGGCAGTTTATATGGTTTTATTTCCAAAGGTTCAGACTTCCTAAAAGATATAGCCTCACAGTAATGGCATTTAGCTACACCTTTGTCTAGGTTAACGGATAGTGCTTTGTCTTTTTTGTTTGTTCGTGTGTGTGTACACTGTGGGCATACTATCTTGAGTGTCTTACCTCTTTTCCCTTGTGTAAGACTTTCTATTTCTGCCCATGGTATAATTGTTTTCATTAAAATGCTTGTTTTGAGTAGTCGCTTTTGATTAAGCCATCTTCAGTTTTCATTTTCTTTCTCTTCCTGATGAAGTTTCTAAGGTGAGTGTTAAAGTTTACTTCAGTATCAGTAGTAGTAGAAGAATTCATCCTATGAATAACAAAGCTATCGATCTCCTTATCAAAAGCATCTCTGTCTATGCCTTGGTTTTTACACACAGCATTGATAAGCCTTTCGTTTTTTAAGTAGTTGTTTTTCCAATCATGAACATTCATTTCTACTACATTATTTTCTTTATTATTATTATTATTATTATTGTTTGTTGACGTTTGAATGTCTTCTGTTTGCGTTTTGCTTGATTTTAGCGTGACGAGTTCGTCAGGTGAAAGTTGGTAACTATCATATTTTACAATGGTTACGAGAGAAAATCTGTTTGACGGATTCTCTATAATTATTTCACCACCTTCACGAAGCCTTGTCAAAGCCTTTCTGACCCTAGAAAAACTAATGTTGAGAGTGTCGACAAGTCTTACTGTTGAGGTTATATGTTGACCTCTTGCAACGTCTCTTCCTCTTACCTTTGCAGGTGCGTAGTTTGCCATCATAAGAAGATGAATAAAGACTCTAAACGTGTCAGGATCAGTGTACCATTCCCATTCTATTACTTTCCTGTGTAAGGATATAAAGCCATTCATTCTGATTTTTTTTTCATAAGCTGAAATATAATCTTTCTTTGGTGCTGTATGTATAACAAAGCTTCTTTCCTTGTCATTTTGTTTTCACCTTTTACTATGTCGTAACCATCAAGCTTTAGTTCTGCATTGATTTTCTCTAAAAGAATTTCATATAGTTGTCTGATTCTTCCACTATAAGTTGAGTATACTGGCACAAAGTTTTTTACTGCCCAAAGTACAGTTGCGTGATCTTTAGGTCTTTTTTTTGTGTCTCGGAAAAGTTTACCTATAGAAGAAAGAGAGAGTCCTGTAAAGTTATGCATCACATAAAAGTACAATGATCTCATCTCAACAAGATGTCTTTTTCTGCTTCCGTTATTTTTTGGAGTGTTGTATCGTTTGTAATCGGCATACTCCTCAAGTATCTTGACAACATCTTCTATGTCAAGAAATGGACGTGCCCTGTTTTTCATTAAAGTCATATTAATTCAATTTAGTAGAGGGGAGAAGTCAAGTCCTCCCCTGAGTGATGAAAAAAAGTTAAATGTTCCAGTCGTTAGATATTGACTGCTGTTGTGGAGCTTCTTCTCTACGATTCGTTGTTGGTTGTGTTTCAACCTTTGGTTTTCCACTGCCTATTTTAAAATTAGTTTTTGTTTCAGCGTTGTAGTTTCCTAGAGATAGTCCTCCATCTTCCCATTCTGTTGCCTCTACCCATAAAGTTTTGCCATAGTCTTTAGTATCGCTAAAAGCTTTAGGATTTTCTTTGACAGCTTTCGAAATGACATCCAATTTTAAAGGGATGTTCCATTTTCTTTTTGGTTTTGCGTTTTCCATTATTATAATTTATTTGATAAGTGATCGGAAAGGAAGTTCATGTAATCACGACACAGGGCAATCCTTTCCTTAAGTTGCTCTATGTGTTCTTCGTTGTGTTGTACTGGTATTTCTACTACTCTTAGTTGTGCAGGATACTGACCAAAGGTGTGTTGTCTCAGGATTTCTTCCTCTACTTCTACAGGCAGACTTCCAACGTCAATAAGATTTAGTTCTTTTGCTTTTTTAAATCTAATACCTTGTAGTATCTCTTCAGGAGTATCAAGTAAGCATCTTGCAACCATAGACTCTTTCATATCAGTCAGTTCCATGTAGCCTTGTAGTTGCCAGTAGTAGTCTTTATTATACGAGTACAGATCACCTGTATAGTACATCGGAAATGTTTTCATGGTGAAGGAGTTCTTGATATCAATCAATACGTCATCCTCAAAGTAGATATCAGGAGTACCACAGATGAATTCATTTTCAAAGAACCTTTCGTTCTTTGTATACATTGATTCTATCGGTCTATTGTGTACTTCGCTTACAAGTTCTATTGCATCGTCCTCTACTAAGATACCCTTTTGCATTTCTAAAGTGGTAATCTCGTTTCTGAAACCAAAAAGTTCCTCCTTGTGGAGTTCCTGAAGGTAAGTACGAGTGGTGACAGATAGACTGTCTTTCTTGTTTCGAGGATTCACCATAAGTTGACCAAGCATAGAACATCTAAACTTGTAGTCAGAGAAATTTATTGTTCTCATATCTCTCTTTTTACTCTTATGGCTCCTGACTTGTCAAAAATAGCTACAGCTACAACCTTATCATCTACGACTTTGTTTTTCACAAACCATCCGTATAGATTAGGCTTTCCTTTAGAGTTCAAATCCTTTTGTTCTAACTTAATAGACAAGTCTTTGTAGGGAGCATCGTATAGTTCTCTACCTATTCCCCAGTTTGTACAGGCTCTTTTAAATGAATCAGATGCCTCACCTTTCTGACTATGAACATTAGAAGGCTCACCTACGTCATCTTTGTGTACCCATTCATCTCCAATCTTAATAGCTACGCTACAGAATAAGTTGTTTTTCTCTGCGTAGTGAGTTCTTTTCCAGTTTTCAGAACCTACTACCTCATCTAATCGTGCCATGTCAACACGAGCATCTTTGTAAATTAACAAGGAACACCAGTCTCCGTAGTGGCTCCCTACCCTAACCTCAAGTTCACTGCCCTTGAGTGGTTTCAATAAATCTTTGTGTGTACTCATTTTTGATTTGTTTTAAATTTATTACATTCTTTTTTTTGAGTTTCGATATTTCAGCAGACAGAGTCTCAATTCTTGTCTGTTTTCTGTTCTGATCTTCTTCAGTACTACATTTTCTTCTTCGTGCCTTTTTGCAAAAGAATGGTTTAGCAGAAGTTAAATATAAAGAGGATGGTCAG
>CAACVD010000100.1_pt1 | contig 35015 bp, 35 predicted proteins | sample 2381771 | NCBI WGS metagenome assembly CAACVD01 (sample SAMEA5211965, study PRJEB30684) | marine metagenome | biome: Marine; feature: Epipelagic; material: Water | collected 2015-10-15 | depth 15 m
CAAATTCAGGTGTGCCTTGACCCATTTCTTTTTGAGCATAAAATTCATGGTAGTAAGCGTGACCATGAGCATTCTTTTCTGGCAAGTAAACTTCTTCATCTTTTGTTTCAAAGTAATCTATACGAGAGTTGCCTAAAACTGGAACAACAATATTATAACCATTAGGATGTTCAGTATCTAAATCAATATCTGTATGAGCAAACACATCTTTCTCTGTACTATTTGCTGTGTTGAAACCCGTAGAACGAAACTGATAGTGTGGGTGTACTCGTTTATGTTCATTTAACACAGGCCAAAATGCCTTTTCATAACCTGTTGGTTTACCTGTTCTATTATCTTCTAAAGAATAACTTACAAATGGCGTTTTACCAAATGTATTATTGTCATGTTTCTTGACCATATTATACATTGTCAAATATAAGTCAGTATTAATATTGATATCAAGATACTCTGCAATGCCTTTTATCATATTTCTTCTAACACTCCTTCAATAAACGGATTTTTAAATTCTTTTACTATACAACCATCTTCAATTAAAAAAGCATATCTGCTTGTTCTAATACCAAAACTATCTCCCCAATCTTCGTCTTTTTTTATTGACTTTGTAAACACGGCCAAAGGGTCTGATATTGTAATTATCTCAGGACTACCATGTTGCATGTTCCACTCATTCATAACATACACATCATTATTACCTACAAACAAAATCTTTTCAACACCTTTTTCTTTTAGTTTATTTAAATTTTTAGCAAAACCAGGTAAATGTTTTTTTGTACAGCCGTCTGTAAATGCACCTGGTATTCCACACATTATAGTTTTTTTATCATCTAATTCAAAAGGCTTTATATGTCCTTCTTTAAAAGCATATAAACCATTACAATTTAATTTTTCCATTTATTATTCCAATCATTATATTTTTGTTGCCAACCACCTACTTCATCTTTCATATCTTTTTTTAATATTTGTTTACACTCTTTCTCTATAAACTTATGATTGTTTGGTGTTAAATTTTCCCAACAATCATTTTTTACCCACATATTTTTAACTTGACTGCCTAGTTTTGTTAGTATATCTTTTGTCATATCAAAGTGTCTATCACCTACACCTTTCTTAGCTGGTGTAAATGTTATTACATGTACAGGTTTATTTGATATAGAATATTGTTGACCTAAGTCTGCATTATAATAAGCTTTGACAACCAACCAGTCCATTAGATTTTTAAATCCTACTGAATAATGTCCTGTATATTCTGGTATTGCAAATACTAAAACATCACTTTCTTTTAATTTTCTATCTAAAGTTTCTACTGAATTAGGTATATCACCATCAGGTTTATTTGAATTACACATAGGTAAATTCATTTTGATAATGTGTTTAAAGTTTAGATAACGATTCATTAATAATAAACCTCTATGGTTCATTGAATCGTCACTATAACTAAAAGAGATTGCTGTTATATTCATTTCTAATCAAATCACTTATGTTAATTCTATTAATATTACCTTTTTTAAATTTGTCATAGTCGCTATTAGTAGTGGTAGCCAACCAAACACTATCAGATGGTGTCAAATCTAATTCTTTACAAATCTTATCTTGATATTTTTTTAACCAAGTATTTACATTTGTTGGACCTACTTTTCTAATTATCTCTTCACCTAGTTTCATTGAGTGATAGTTATAATACTTAGCAGAACCTATAAGTCTTTCTAGTTGTTTGTCTGGTGTTTTAGACCAATAATAACCTATTCTATAGTTTCGTAATCCAAAACATTTACTTAGAGAAAAAAATACTTTTTCTACATTATCAGGTACAGTAATTCTTACATCATTAGAACATGAACCTAAGTGTGCAATATCCAACACAACAGGTATATCTTTTGGTATGTCCTTAATGTTGCCATCTATACTAGAAGGATTTGATAGATACATCACCTCTCCAGTTTCACTTTCTGGTAACCAAACATAGTCGTCTTTGTGTCTAATTATTTTTCTATCTTCTTGCATATACCAATAGTTAATGCCTTCGGTAACGCCATTTGCTGGATAAAAATAAGGAAAATCTGATAGGTCTATTATAGGTTTTAACCATTCAGTCATTTCTGATTCAAATGGTTTTATCTCTGTATAATCATTATACTTAAAATTATCACATATTATCTCTACTTGAGCAATAGGAAATGTTCTAATAGCTAATGATTGTTTAAGTATTTTTTCTTTGTTTGTCATAAAATAATTTCTCCGCTAACCAACCACCGGTATCAAACTTATGTAGTCTAACTCTTTTAAAGTTTTCGTGATGATTTTTATGATAGCCTTCACCTGCAATAAATAAATTCAACCAAGGAACATTAGCACCACCAGGTACTTTATGTCCTACTGTATTCAATAGTCCAAATCCTATCTTTGCAAAAACAAATGGTACGGCACAAAAGGCCACCCAAAAATATGGACTAATAATGTAACTAACAACATTTACGCCTATTAGTATTTTTAACCAATGTTTGTGACAAAATACTAAATTAGGATTTTTATATAAATCTCTTGCATATTTCATAGGTATTTTTTCAATGTTCCATGTAGTGAATAAGACTTTCCAAAACCCTACATGTTTAGCTGCGTGTGGGTCATTTGGTCCGTCTGAGTGTGCATGGTGCATACGGTGACTCGCAATCCACCCTATTGGTGTTCTAATACATGCTATCATTAACATTGCTAAACCAATTCTTTCAAACCATACAGGTACTTTGAATTGATTATGGCAATAGTGTCTATGCAATAGTATGCTAGCACCAAAGTGTGATATTATTTGAGACCACACGATACCTATTAAAATTGATATTGTTAACCACATATTACTATTTATCTAGCCTGGAAAAGGTCACCTATAATCTTATAGACCTCTTCATTTGTTTTAATATTTAATACTATCATATCACTACCTTTAAAAGAAAATAAATTGTGTGACTTATTTGTGTTTAAAAAGTATGCTCTACCATGTTCAAAATGTAAAGGTTTATCTTCATACATAAAATACATATCTGGTGGATTACAACCTTTTAAAGGTACCAGTATTCTCAAACTATTTTGTTGTTCAACATAAACAGGCAAATCTCTGTGTGGTGGAAAATAACCACCTTCTTGTAAACTTAGTATATGTGACCTGCCAATATGGTCTTTAAATGGTTCTACTATTTTTTGTATTTCTGAACTAGTATGGTAAACCTCTGTGAACTTGTTAAAGGATAACTCATCATACTCTGTATTGTTTTCTTTATTATATTCTTTTATTGAATCTAAATCTACACCGTTTAGAGAACCGTCTAAACTGGTAATACTTAAACCATATCTTTCTATATCTTTTCTTGGATTGTATTTTAGATAGACGAACTCTTCCGTTTCGTCAAATAACTTCTTGACATCACACTTTAATTTTAAAGGTATCAAGTCACCAAAAGATAATAAACTATTATAACTCATATCAAATCCTCATGTCCTCCTATTTATATAAATAGGAGCATGATTAATATATTATGTTCAAGTAAACCAGGCGATGGTCTTTTTTGTTACAGCTACGAACATTGTAGCTACTTAAATTCAGTAGGCATAACTAGTCAGGTTGTTGTCATTACACACCCTAAATTTAAACAATCAGATTATCTAAATTTAGTTAAAGAAAAATATATTGTTTGTGAAAATATAATATTTGATAATTACACACCTAATCCAAAGGAAAAAACTTTAGTTATGGGTAGAAGTATGATTACTCTGCCTTATTTGAGCAGACATGATTACAGTAATGAACAAATGTTAACTATGCACTTATTATTCAGATTAAGACTCATAGCTGTTTATTCTGAAAATCATCTTGGATATGATGAAGCATTAAGATATTTTAAAGCTGAGAGAACCTCTGACTTATGTGATTTTGATGTTTATCCTAATGGCACAGGTGACAGATTTGAAAAGATGATTAATTTTAGTATCTACAAACCTATTGTAGAAGATATTAAATATGAAAATTTATTTTTAGGAACAAATAGAGTATATTATCAAGAAATATCATATCACATAAATGATGAACTTGACTACGCTATATTAACTTATAATGAGGAATATATTAATAAAAAATATAATAATGTATTTGCTCCGGTAAAAAATTTATTAGGTATGTTTAAATGTTATGTATATACTAAACCATATTTTGACCCAGCACCTAGATTAATTCAAGAGTTTAAATGGTTAAAAAAACCAGTCACCTTTTTACGAAACAGTAAATTAAAAGATGGAGGTTATTACTATATGAAGCGACCTGTACCTACGGAAGAGATGTATAAAAATAACATAAATATATTAATTGAAAAGATACAAGGAATATGAAAAAAATATTATTAGTTAGTGGTGATAGTTTTACAGATAAAAATTGGTATAGTGATTTTTATCCTGATTTAGATACATCATGGCCAAAATGGCCTGAACTATTAGGTGAAAAATATGATATGAAGGTTGTTAATCTCGGATTTTCAGGTGCTGGAAATGAGTATATTTACCATTCAATATTAGATTATCTTACAGACACTCCTATTGAAAATATAGGTCTTGTAATAGCTGCTTGGTCACAATGTCATAGAAAAGATTATCAAGAATATGGCGTATGGCGTAATGAAAGAATAGACCCACATGGTGATATTTTTGGCGCTTACAATAAAACATTAAGACATTATTTAAGTTTTCAAATAATGTGTGAGAGATATAATCTGCCTTACAAACAATTTCAAATGATAGAACCTTTTAATGATTTTTTAAATGGTTTAAAACCTAGAGATGTTGATATAGTATCAGGTTTATTTAAAGCAAATGAAAAAATGTTTGGAGAAATGGATTTTAAATCTGAAAAAATAACACAATTAACAAAAAATATTATGTGGTGGGAAAGAACAATCAATACTGAAAATTTTTGGGGTTGGCCTGTAGCAAAAACCTTACAAGGTCAAGTTATGAGTAATCAAATAGAAAAAGATTTAAGAGTATCTAGTTTTGATTCACACCCTAATAGATTAGGGCAACAAAAGATTATGGAGATATTATATGACTGGATGGGACCGAGAATACTTAGCGAATAAAAGTGAATACCTAGAACTCTTTGATAGAGTAATGCAAAAAGAACAAGAAACAAATGTAGAGTTTCTTGAAAAAAATCTAGCACAAATCACAAATAGAAAATATGCTGTAACATGTAATAGTGGTACAGACGCACTATCTTATTCATTAATGTCAATGGGTATCAATCCAGGTGATGAAGTTATTACATCAAACTTTTCTTGGATATCTACAGCTTCATGTATTTCTATGGTAGGAGCTACACCTGTATTTTGTGATATTGATTTAGACAACTATCATTTATCTTACAATAGTGTCAAAAGAATGATAAGCAATAAAACAAAAGCTATAGTTTATCCTCATCTTTTTGGCAACATGTCAGACATGGAAAAAATTAAACAATTAGGCATACCTATTATAGAGGACGCTTGCCAATCCTTAGGTTCTAGTTATAATGGTGTTGTAGCTGGCTCCATTGGTGATATTAGTACCCTTAGCTTTAATGCAAACAAAGTTGTGGCAGGAATATCTGGTGGTGGTGCAATTCTGACAGATGAAAAAGATAGAGCAGAGTTTTTTAGAAAGATTAGAAAACATGGTAATAATGAGTTTTTAGGTTTTAATTCTAAAATGTTATTGTTCAATGCTGAAGTCATAAACTTTAGGCTAAAACGAATGAATGAATGGCAGGCAAAAAGACAAGAGATTGCCAAGATATATGACAATCAATTAAAAGATTTACCTGTAGTAACTCAAAAAATTACAAATGGTTTAAATCACAACTACCACAAATATGTTGTAAGATTTGAAAATAAAACAATAAGAGATAAAGTAAAAGATAGAGTATTAAACGCAAAGATACATTATAATAAACCTTTAAGTGAAAACCTTATGTATAAAAACATATCACATAAAAAAGATGATTGTATGAACTGTAAAATTGTAAGTGACACTATACTTACTTTACCATTACATCCATATTTAACTACACACGAAATTAAAAAAATGTTATCTATTATTATGGTAACCGTATGATAGAACATAATAAAGATTATTCAAAAATATGGACTGTAGATAGTAAAGGCAATATGATTGATATTACAAATAGGTGTCCTATTACATTTTGTCAAAACATGTCAAAAATATTAGGCGATAATATGATTGACAAAAGTTTAATTACAAAAAGTACAGAGGACATTTATGATTATATTGTTGAAAAGATATATAGAATGCCTGAGTATATTCAAGATGAGTCATTTAAATCACCTGATAAACTAAAGATTGCTTTTAATAAATTATTTTTTAAAATTATATTATGAAAACACTAAAAGAAATACAAGAAAATTATCTAGCGATAGACTTCTTCTTATCTATGTCATGTAATAAGAACTGTCACTATTGTACTAGTTACACTTTAGAAATGCGTAACTTGACCGTGGATATGGACTTTTTAAGACAGACATTGAGTTACTTAAAAAAATACAAAATTAGAGTAAACTTATTGGGTGGTGAACCAGGTCTCATAAAAAATTTAGACGAGGTAATATCAGAAATTAAAAAGAATCCGAACCATGTTTGTTCAGTATTATCTAATTCATTTGTTCGTAAAAGATATCCTCATATATTAGAAGATAAAGATATATTATATGTCGAACACAATATACTAGATTGGTATGATAATGAAGTTAAGAAATTAGGTAACTTTGACTATGTACCTGAGAATGACTTTAACAATTATAATGTGGTGGTTAGAACACCTAACTATTTTAAATACAAAGACAAATATCCAGAGGTTATCAAAAAATTAGACCATAAGAATACTATGTGGAAGGCCTTTAACGGCAGGTCACCAGAGTTTACAGATGTTATACAGGCAGCTGAAATTGACCGTAAAATGTGTGCGTCTTTTCCTATGGTGCCAGTTATTGACTTTGAAAAACGACATATTGTACATTGTAGTAAGAAGTTTGCTAATAATAAAGAACTATCGAAAACCTTTGACCTAACGCAGGAGAACATAGACAAGATGATGAACTTTAGATTGTTCAAATATGAGAATTATTGCAAAACCTGTACTGAATGGGTGCAACCTAAGGGTCATTTTCCCATGAGCAAGTATGCGAGGTTACTAAATGCATAAAATATTTGCCGTTGCCTTAAATCTACATGACCAAAATACTTATGATGGTGTTTATCACAATCAAAGAGAAAGACACACTAGATTTAAACACAATCTACCATATCATGCTGACGCATATTCTCATCAATCAGATATCTTAAATACAAATGACTATAGATTAAATAATGAATTTGTTGAAGAATATTGGAAGAAAAAAGATGATGTATTAGCATTTACATGGACACAAGGTGGTATTAGAATGATGAGAGACCAAATAGACAAAGAGTTTCTTGACTTTACACCTAAAAAATTATTTGATTATGTAATGAAAGATAATATGTATTATATTGACCATCATCAATCTCATGCTACCTATGCTTATTTTAATTCAGGTTTTAAAAAATCTGATATACTAGCAATTGATGGTATTGGTGCAAAATTTAGATGTATATTTGTTGATAAAGATAAAAATATAAAAGATTTATCAAAAGAACTTCCCATAGGTTGGTTGTGGAACACTATGTCAAAATTAACAGGATTTGGTTCTCTAGGTGCAAGTAAACTTATGGGGTTAGTAGGATACGGCCATTACAATCAATATTATTATGATGTATTTGATGTAATGATTTCAAGTGAAATAAGAGAAAAGAATTACAACATACATAAAATGATTAAAATAGGTGAATATGGAAAAGAATCATTAGCATATACATTACAAAAATTTACCATAGATAAAATCAAAGAACATATTTACCCATTAAAAACTTGTGATAATTTGTGCATTGCAGGTGGTGTAGCATACAATGGATATATGAATGAAGAATTTACAAAGCATTATAAAAATGTATTTGTGCCACCAGCAGTAGGTGATGAAGGACAGGCAATAGGTGTTTATCAACATGCTTCATATACTATGAATAATGAGATACACAAATCAGAAACATTTGCCGGTAAAGAATATGATTATACAGGAACGGAAAAGGCCGACTATAAAAAAATAGCACAAGCAATAGCAGACGGTAAAATTGTAGGTTGGTTTCAAGGTAAATCAGAAAGTGGAAATCGTGCATTAGGTAATAGAAGTATATTAGCTGACCCTAGAAGAAAAGATATTAAAGATGTTATTAATCACACTATTAAAATGCGAGAAGATTTTAGACCTTTTGCCCCGGCAGTATTAGAAGAATACTATAAAGAATACTTTGATACTAATTGTCCTAGTCCCTATATGTCAAGAATATGTAAAGTTAAATCTAGTAAAATACCAGGCGTAACTCATGTTGATGGTACAGCTAGAATACAAACGGTCAGCAAAGATTTTAACAAAAAGTTTTATAACATTATTAATGAATTTTATAAAATTACTGGCATACCAATGTTACTAAACACTAGTTTTAATTGTAAAGAACCTATTGTTGAAGAACCTAGGCACGCTATTAGAACATTTAATAGGACTAAACTAGATATATTAGTTATAAACGATTATGTAATAAAGGATAAAAAATGAGTACATTTGATTTATTAGAAAAAAGACATCATGTAAGAAAATATAGAAATGATAAACATCCATCAAAAGAAACAATGGAAAAATTATTATGGAAAACATGGAAAACCACACCATCAAAAAATAATTTTATGCCTTATAATGTGCATGTGTTAGGACCTGATAAGGCAGCCGAAAAAGTTTTAGTGTGGAATAAATCAGTTGCTAATCATGTAAGCATGGAAGACCAGGCAGTTAAAGATGGTTATAATACAAAGGCTCAAGGCTTTGCTAATCCATATTATGAACATGTAAAGTTTAATTCTTATCTTTTAGTTTTTAGTAGTAGAGTTTGTGAAAAACCAAACCCTTATTATGAACGGCAAATTAAAGAAGGCCATTTTGCTGAACAATTATTTCCTGAATGGGTTGAAAGAATAGCGGACACAGCATGTGTAGAAGTAGGCATGTTTATTAGTAATATGACTATGTACGCTATGGAAGAAGGTATAGATGTTTCTTATACATCTTGTTTTCCTAGAGATGTTAAAAAATGGGCTGATGTGCCATATGTAGAATACAGACCTTTATTATTAATGTCATTAGGTTTCTCAGAAAAATATAGATATGAAGACCTGAAAAAAAGAAATGAATTACAAGATGATATTAAACCTGAATTACCTGAGGTTATTAAGTGGATTTAAATTTATTAAAAAATATTATGGAAGAGGTCAGAGAAAATAAAGACCTTTTAGATTCTTTTAGTCCTAATCAATTTATGTCTAAAATAAATTTAATTGACCATGTAAATAAATTGAACTTTTTAACAAAGAAATCTGAAATAGTTATTTTTGGTAGTTGGTATGGAAGTATTTTAATTCCAGCGTTTTATGACAAAGTTAAAAAAATTACATGTATTGACCAAGACTCTAAGGTAATTAGTAAGGCAAAATATAAAATATTTAAAGAATATGATGTAGATTTTATTACAGGTGATGTATTTGAATTTAGAGACCAATACAAAACGACAGACTTGTTTATTAACACAAGTTGTGAACATATGAAACCTATGAGAGAATGGGGACCAGCCCCCACATATAAAAATCCTTGGTGGAATAGAGTATCACCAACTTACTTCGCCTTTCAGTCAAATGCAATGTTTGACATACCAACACATATAAATTGTGTAAAAAATATAGAAGAATTTAAAAAACAATTACCTGATAAAGCAGAGGTTTTAATAGAAGATGAAATACCAGACGAAAGAGGCACTAGATTTACATTAATAGGCAAAATATGAAACGAGTAATTTATAGTCTTTATGTTGACATACCAGCTGAAGAACATTATGGCGATTCTAAAATTAAATTTGATACCATAGAGAAAGCAAATGTCACAGTTGACGCATTTAAAAAACATTACAATAAGTTAGTTAATACTAAAATAACTTACGCTGAATATTGTGAGGCAGACTTTGTAATGTTTGAATATGATGACCAGTATAAAACATTTGAAAAAAACTTCTATTCTGATTTTCCTGAATTTACTGGTTATGAGGTTATTAACTTTTATAAGATACATTTATTGTACGAACTATCTAAAAAATATGATGAGATATTATACTTAGATTTTGACGCTGTACCATTAACAGATGTATCATTCTTTGACGCATGGAACTTAGATGATGGTATATGTGTTTATAACAACAATGACCAGATAGTAAAAAATCCTAGAGTAAGTCAAAGTATTAGAAGTCCATCAGCAAAATATTACAACTGTCATGCTATGTTAATTGAGGGTGGTTATAGTCCTAATAATGATGTAATTAATACAGGTATAATTGGTGCAAGAAAAGAAGATATAATTAAATTAGATTTTTTTGGTAAATTTAAAGATACAATTGATTTGATGACATTATTGAGGTTTGATTTAGGTAAACAAAGTGGATTATATCCTGAAAATATTATAAACATGTTTAGATATGACAATGAAACAATCTTTTCATATAAAAAAGAAGTAAATGATGTGTCTATACAATGGTTAGATAATAGATGGCATTACTTTTTAGATACACAAAAATTTATACCTAAAGAAACAAAAATTGTACACGCTATAAACAAAGACTTTGATTTTGTGTGGAGATATTATGATTAAGATATGTACTGTTTATTTTGATGGTATATACACACCTGATTATATATCTAAATTATATAGAAGTCTAAAAAGTAATACTTCATTACCTTTTGAGTTTATATGTTTGAGTGATACAGATGTAGAGGCTGATGTTGTACTACCTTATAACAAACATAGTAATATAAGATTACATTGGCATAAATTAAAGTTTTTTAGCTCTCAGTTTGCCAATCAAAATCCTGGTGATGAAATTATTATTATGGATATAGACCAGGTAATAACAAATAATATAGATGATTTAATTGGTTATCCTGTATCTGATAATGAATTTATAAGTTACGGTACATGGTGGCCTAGAAATATAAAAGTAAACGGTGGTTTTTATAAGTTTAAATCTGGACAATTTGATTATATTTGGAATGATTTTTCTTTAAATCCAGAATATTGGCAAACACATTACTATGAAAAAGGTGATGTACATTACAAATATTATGGAGAACAAAATTATGTTGATTGGAAATTATTTGAAAAAGGTATAAAAGTGACACAAACACCAAAAGAATGGTTAGGTAAATATACAGATAAAAAATCGGATATGATAGAAATGAATAAACTTTATTCAAAACTATTTAATACAGACTACATGATATTAGATGATGTAAATAAAAAGATTAAGGTGGTACACATGAATGGCATTGGTAACACCATTCATAAATATAAACAAAAATTTATTAAGGATTATTGGCATGGATAGAGAAGATAGAATTAAACATATGTTTTATGATTGGGATAATGAAAGAAAAATCATGCTTGATATACAAAAATGCCAAAGAAATTGGGACCATGATAAGTGGTTTAAAGTCAATAAAGAATTAAGAAAAGAAGTTATTGATGAATTATTATGGGTGGCCACAAATGCACCATCTAAACAACACGAAGGCTATTATGATGTTTACTATACAGATGATAGAGATGTAATACAAGAAATATCAAGGTATACTTGGGGTTATACACATAGAAGAAATCCTCCTGCAACATGGCGTAACTCTCAATCAAATGCTAGTATCTATATTTTATTTGTGGCAAAAGAACCAGATAGTCAATTAAATTGTAACGCTGACGGCAGTTTAAAATCAAATACAGATAAAAACAGGTGGCAAAATGCTTATTGTAGTATTGGTATTGCAATAGGTCTTACCATGAGAGCGGCTGCTAAAATGGGGTTTAAAACTGGTTGCAATAAAAGTCATAACGATTTAAATGGTGATGATTTTTGGGAAAAAAGATTAGGTATATTAGATGATGTAAAAGCAGGTAAAAAACAAATATGTTATGGATTAGGCATTGGTTATGAAAAAGAAAATATTGAAAGATACATTTCAGATGAAACAGAAATAATGATAGGTGCCGGCAATGGTGGTAGAATAACTACAACAGGTCAAGAAGTTAGTCCTAGTGAAATTAAAAAAGGTAAGAAAATGAGAAAAGCTAAAATTGTTAGTTTAATAGAACATGGGGGCAAAGAAGTAAAAGACCCTTATGGCAATGTTCATATCATACCTGAGAAGGCAGAATTTAAAATAAATTCATTTAGAAATCGTGGTATTGAAATTAAAAAAATAAAATGAGAATAATATGTTGTAAGTTTGGTGATAAGTTTACCGATTGGCATGTAGATAACTTAAAACATATGATAGACAAATACTCTGGTCTACAGTATGATAGTTTTGAAGTTATTGAAGACAATCCATATAACAACTGGTTTAACAAACTTCAAATGTATAGTAAGTTTAAAGACGGCGAAAATCTATACTTTGATTTAGATGTTGTTATATTTAATAAACTACCTAATCTAGTTAGAAAGTATTTTACTTTATTAGATGATACATGGTGGCGAGAGCCTGCTCATACGCCATTGAATTCATCTATTGTTTCGTGGACTGGTGATGTATCTTATGTTTGGAATACTTTTAAGATGTATGAAGACGAAAACTTAGAATATTATACTAGAGGTAGTGACGAGTTTTATTTTGAGGAGATTAATTACTACGACACATATGAACCAGTTTGTCCTTCTATAAAAGATTATCTGTATGAGAAACCAAAAGACTTTAGTATTTGTACTCTAGGCCAAATGCACCATCTTATGGAAAAAGGATGGTCTGGTTGGTATTCTGATTATTTTATTCAGCGATAATTTTTAATGCGTTAATTAAAACTTCAACTTTATCTTTACCTTGCCTCATAGATGTTTTTAAGTCAGCGTTTTCTGAATCTCTAATTTTGTCAACTTCAAATAATGCTAATTTTAATGCAAAGAGATGGTCTTCATTTGTTAAATTTTCAGTAATAGCTTTTACAACACTAGGAAATAAATCTTCAGGTTTACTTTCGCCACCAATTACCATTCCGTCTTTTTTAGCAATTCTCATAACCTGTTCTTCAAAAAGTTTTCTTTCTTCTTTCTTTTTGTTGTAGGTTCTTTCGTGTAATTCATCTACAGACATTACAGATTTTAATGCTTCCATGCCATCGCCCATAGGGTATGTACCGGTCTCATCTGGTTTGTCAAAAGGAATAATAGTAGGAATTACTTTTTTACCATCTTCCGATTTTGTTAAAACTTCTATATTTTTCCTATCTTCGTCTATAAAATAGGCGTCTATAAAGTTATCTTTTAATACTTCTTTAGTTAACATTTCTATTCTCCTCAATATATTGGTATAGATTTTCTTTATTTTTCCAACCATGACTATTTAGTATTTTAGTATTAGCTGTATTATCTAATCTTTCAGTTTCATTTCCTATATTTCTAATATAATCTAAATGAAAATAACTTGCAATATCCGTCAATTTATTACCTTTTCCTGTGCCTACATCTACAACACCTCGTAAATTTGTGTTCATAACACTCTCTACTGCACTTACCACATCATTTACATGTATAAAATCTCTTATATGATTTACATTAAGATAACTTACTTTATTTTGTATGATTAACGGTATCAACATATCTTCTCTAGCACCAGGACCATACACGGTTGTAAATCTTAGACCTAGACAATCTGGATGTTCTAGTTGTTCCATTGCATATTTACTCATTGCATATGGATTTTTCCATGGTTCATATGCTGTAGATGAACTAGCATAGACTATTCGTGTATTTCTATAATGTTCAAATAATCTTTGAGTACCTATTACATTGGTCTTCCAATATTCAGTAGGTCTATTAAGACTATCTCTAACACCAGATAACCCTGCTAGATGAATTACTAAATCAATATCTTTTGGAAACTCTGAATACATAATATCATGGCCATGTTTAATATCAAAGCCAATTACATTATGTTCTTCTTTTAATTGATAGAATAAATTTGAGCCAATAAATCCATCACTACCTGTCAATAATATATTCATTATGTTCTCTTTTTATTAAGATTTATTAATTCTTAAATAATATGTGTTTATAGTTGTAGATGTTCCGTTAGGAAACTCTTGTGCTCTATAATCGTCTGTATTTACAAATCTTGTTTGATAATTACCTGACCCATTTAATCTAGTGTCAGCCATACCTGAACCTCTTGTGTTACCACTTCCATTTGTATTGTAAGATAAAGAATAACCATCACTTGACGAAACTGCTGTGTATCTAATCCATTCTTGTATCAATGATTTAAATGTAGCTACAGGATATTCTTGTAGATTATTTGAACCATCTACTATTAATGGTGAAGTATAAGATGTATCACTACCTGTAATTTTATGTAGATAATATGAGTTAACTGTTTTAGGTTGGTCTAAAGTTTCGCCAATACCACCTGCTGTATATAGAGATGTATCTGCCTCTGTATTTGCAAAAACGGCAGTATTAGAACCACTTACCTCTGTCGAACCTGATACACTTGTTGATGTATTAATATGATATGTTCCACCTTGTTGTGTACCTGTAGAACCTGATTGTAATAAATCTATAGCTGGATGTAAAAATGTATCTTTAACATCTTGTAAATTCATAGATTGAACATTACCACCAGATGTATAATATACTGGCCATGTTTTTCCTGTGTCACTTGTCGGAGTTACACTAGCTCTTGTTTCAGAAATTTTATCATATGAAACTGTAACCACGGATGGTTCAGCTGTTGTTGCTTCACTTGGTGTTGAAGTTGTACTTGTTGAAGCTGCTCCTGCCTGTAATCTTGTATCGGATAAAGCGGCTAAACTTCCACTCGAGCCGACAACTGATAATGATACACTAGGATTTAATGAGTATTGATATATAATCTGGTCTACAATTTGACCAACCTGAGCTGTGGTCATCTCTTGAAGATTTCCAGAGTTATAGTATAAAGGACTTCTTACTGCCATAATCTAATTCCATTCTTAAGCACCTGCACCGTGCAATGTTTTTAATGTGGTGCCAGATGAATTTAATATTTGTAATGTTACCAATGTTTTTAATTCGTTTTGTCCAATTGAATCAGCAGCCATCATAGACTCTGTTATGCCGTCAATTGTACCTGTTGTAATAACCGTACCTGTTTCATCAGGTAAAGTTACTATTCTATCTGCTGTAGGGTCTGCTGACTGTAAAAATACTTGAAATGCGTTTGCTGTTGCACCTTCAAAAGAAATACCTAAATTACTAGATGAACCTGATAGGTAAATAAAACCATTTGTTTGTATGTTATTATCACCGAAATTTACAAGGTCGCCTGAACGAGCTGCAATTGAATTTGTTTTAAGTGTACCTTGAACTTGTACACCATCATTAATATTTAATTCTGTTGAGTCTGTAGAACGAATTGTATTACCTGATATCTCTACAGTACCTAAAGTGTGTGTTGCGCCTGAACCTGTAATACTTGTACCGGTTATTGCACCACCATTAATTGTACCTGTTGTTGTTAGATTTTCATTACCAAAAGAAATTGCACCACTTGAATCTACAATCGAACCATTTGAAAGTGATAAATTACCTGCATGTACTGTAGGTGCTGAAAGTGAAGTTACTAAAGATACTGCATTTGGTAATCCTATTGTTAATGTATCTGTAGCACTTACAACTGCTTCAATTTCATTTGATGTACCTAATACTCTTAATATTTCACCACCACCAATTAATTGTTGTGTTGATGTACTATCTTCTATTGTCCAACCAGCAGTAGATGTAGCAATACTAATTGTTTCATTCATAGCGGCAACTAAATTTGTTGCACTAATAGAACCACTTAGTAATGCAATATCACCAAAATCATTAGCCGCCATATCGTTAAATGTGGTTCTAAATGTTTCTAGTGTATCCGTAACTGCTATATTTTTAACTGCCATTAGTTTTTAACTATCTCTTTTAATAAGTCTTTAATTTCTCTTAACTCGTTCTTTAGATTATTTATGTCTTTTACCGCACTTCTAATTTGGTCGCCATCTTGTTCTCTTGACCTAATTCTTTTCATATAAATTTGATATTCAGAAACATTAGTATTAACAATTGCATTAGAACTCACATCTCTTGATAAACTTGCGTGTCCTTCAACTTTTAATCTTTGTGCCATATTATACCGCCAGAGCAATTGCTCTAAAATCTTTTAATCTTGCTGGATAAGCAGAGTTTGTTCCGTTAAATACAGCTTTTACTTGAAAAGAAGTAAATTCAGGTAAATCTTTTACACTAAATTTATAATCTTTAAAATCAATATCTAATACTTCATCACCTTGTGATGGTGTAACATTTGTATCGGATGAACCGTCTGCATTAAAAGGTGTAAACTCTATGTCTTGTATTCTTCGTGTTTCCTCACCACCAGATAAACGGAAAAACATTTTTATAGAAGAAGTTGACCTGATACTTGCAGCCACCCTAACTTCAATTGCTGTTGATGGATTTTCTAAAGTAACTGGTCTAGTTAAGTAACTACCCTCAGATGAACCTCCCTCTGTAGAAGTATCATCTTCATAATCTACTGTATTACTTAACTTAGCAACAATTTTTGAACCACTTGCCGGAGCAGATGTTAAGGTCAAAGTTGTACCTGAAACTGTAAAGTCATCAACAGGAGATAATTTTTTACCTGATTTTTTAACAGATAATAAATGTACACTTGATGGTGTAGATGACATTGTAAAAGCTGTTGTAGAACCATCACCTGTAAATGTATCTGTAGTAGATACTTGAGGTTTATTTAATCTGTTTGAAATTGCAAAAGCACTTACTCGTTTTAAATCTATAACTGGAGATACATTAGCATTTGATGAACTAATTGTTAAATTAACAAACATTGATTTAGAACCTGCCATTTCATTCGTTTCATTAATTGCACTTGCAACCATTCTTGGTTCTGTAAAATATATATTATCTCCTAATACTACATTCCTAGATGAAGTTGTGCCTTGTAAACTAAATGGTGATTCTGTACCATGAACTGATTTACCAGATGTTGTTCTTAATGTAGAAGTTACATTTGTTTGAGGATGTAAAATACTACCAATTTGTAATTGTAATACATCAAAGCCTCTGTTTTGTGTAGCAGTTACAGTTGAACCACCAACATCACCAGTTGCGTTTGCTGTGCCAGATGTTGTAATATCGTAACTATCTAAAGTTATATTTGAAATGCTTGTATATGTTCCGTTAATTGCTGAGTGAGCAATACCATTGTAAGTACCTGAACTAATACCTGCAATTGTAACATTATTATTTGTACTATGCATACCATGATTTGCATGGAATATTCTAATAACACCTGAGCCATTAAATGTTCTAATAGGATTACTATTTAAAGTTTTTGCTGGTAACTCATCATTAACTAAAGTTAAAGTACCTGTTGATGATGTATCAAATACAGCTTTCTTTAAAGTAAATTTCATGTCTTCCATTTGTTCAGGAGTCCATGTTCTATTGTTAGCAGATTTAAATAGTACACCAATATTTGGTTGTGCTGATACTGTTCTATTTGAACCTATTTGAGTTTCACCTAATCTTGCAACATAAGCTGTATAATCTACTGAGTCTGAATATAATACTAACGCATATTCAATACCTTCTTGTAAATAAACAGGTGAATCAAATGTAAATGTTGTTGCTGTCGTAGCGTCTGTGCTTGTGTTTACTGAACCAGGATTTAACCATTTTCTTGCGAAAGGTAAAACTTTAGGTCCTGGATAACCATTGACCATTGTTCTTAATTCTGCTTTGACAGGAATAGTTGTTGATTTAGTTGCAAAGAAAGCGTCAACACTTGTAATAAAAATACCATCTTCTTCATCAACAATAAATGATTGTGCTAATGGGTCACCTCTACCTCTATCATTATCATTATTATCTTGTCTAGGAGGTTGTCTTACTGCAATAACTCTGTTTGATGTTCTTGTTTGTGTTCTATTACCTGTTGTTCCTGTTCTAACCGTTCTAGCTTCTCTACTCGAAACAATTGCTTCTTGTGTAGTTTCTAATAAACCTTTTGCGTCATAATCACCTTCAGCTGAAGTTGCAACTGCTGTATTATCTTGACTGTTTGTAGATGAACTTGTTAATCTGAATACTCTTTTACCAGTACGCCATCTAGGATTAGATGTAACATTAGGGTCAGGTATTGCAAAAGTACCTGATACAAAACCGTTTGTATCTGTAGTCACATTACCACCTAAAGAACCTCCTGTTGGTGTCACATATGTTGACACATCAATATTATCAAAAAAAGGATGAACTCTAGTGTTTGGTCTTAATCCGTAACCTGAAAAACTAATTGTTCTACTTCTAATAAATGGTACAAAAGCAACTGATATAACTCTATTACCTAAACTTTGTCTTAATGCTTGTGGTACGATTGTTGTTCTTACACCAGCTCTAGTCTGAACCACATCTCTGTTTGTAGTTTCAACTAACTGATTACCTTGCCATCTTCTTGTTGTTCTTGGATTACCAGACCATTGGTCTTGCCACTCATTCCATTCTGTACCAACTGGTATTTCTGAAATACTTGTATTGTCTAAACCTGCATTAATAGCTAAGTTATCAAATGTACCATTGACATTAACTACAATTTCAGGTGCAACTCTTGTTTCTTTCCACTCATCAACTGGTGGGTCTAAATCTATATCGCCAATCCAATTAAATACTAAGAAAGGATTTAAATTTTCTGTTTTTGTAGCAAACGGTTGTTCTATAAAATTTGTTTCTGTATAAGGTAATGTAACTATATCACCAGTTTTTGAATAATTTGCGTCTGTTCTATCACCTGTTAATATAGAAGTACCGTCATCATCAGCTTCTATAAATGAAACTGAATCTTCATTAAATAATGTTCTAGCCTCACCTCTTGCTCTATCAACTGCTAACTTATAATCATTATTACCCACATCACCAACATTGTGACCTGAGAAATTATCTACAACAAACCCATTTTTAAATCTATCAAATCCATTTGCGTCTTGAATTTGTAATGATTGAGCGTCTGATTCTAATAATGATAATTGAGTATAATATTCAATATTTTTAATTCTAGTTTCAAGATTACCAATATCTCTCATTGTATATCTTCTATTATCTTCAGCGTCAATTTTTACATCCTCTGTTCTTAAAGTATAAGCAGGTATGTTTAATGTTGACAATAACATATGACCATCTAAATCTTTAGGCTCTAATGGATTTAAGTCCGAAGCGCCTTCAACAATTCTTAAATTACCTTCTCTTGTTAAGAACATTTTATCAACTCTACTTAAATAAAATTCTAAATCGGAAGTAATATCAGAACCAAATTCTGGAATATCTACAGTTGAAGCACCAGTACCATCAAATGACCTATCGTTATTACCACTATCAATTGTACTTGCGTCATCAACTCTTGGTCTAAAGTCTAATACATCTCTTAATTCAAATTTATTACCTGAAGTGTCAGATGTATAACTCGGAATACTTTCATAATTTACTACACCTGAATAAGAGTCAACATCAAAATAATCTCCTGAACCGTGTGAGAAATAATCAAAGTTAACAAGTAATTGACCTGTAGGGATAATTGCACCCGGTTTTAATTTAATTCTACCTATGTCATAAAAGTTATCTCTTTGACCGTTATCCAATTCAAATCTACTTGTAATATCTGTATGCGAAGTTGTAGCAGTCGTACCAAAAGCAGGCGACATGTAAATATTATTAATTTTATAAATGTCTGCTTTGCCTAAACCTACAACACCACTCTCAATAGTTGCTTGTGCTGAAATATTAACAGTTGAACTAGAGTTTAATGTTTTTGTTTTTGAATCTGCAATTGTTCTACTTACTGTTGCTAATATTTTTACTGTGTGACCAGCAAAGTTAGCCCCAAAATCTAAGTTAAGAGTTTTACCTGTAGGAGAACCGCCTAAATTAAATATTGCGTCACCCTCATGGTTACTACCTGTTAAATTTAAAGTATCACCAACTGCACCTGTACCACCTGAACCTGTTGCCATAACTGATACTGCAAAATCACTATTTGATAATGAAGCAAAAGTTTCGTTAGTACCAGCAGAAATTGTTATATCACCATTTGATGATAAGTCACCTTTAAACTGTCTTCTAACATTAAAATTAGTATCTGTCTGACCAGCGTTTGTAGTAGTTTTTAAAGTTTTTACTGTATTGTAAGGTAACTTGTATATTAAAATATTGTTTTCAGGATTTGTTAATTTAGCTCTTAGTCTAGTTACAACAGCAGCCGTTGATACATCACTACCGCCAACATTAGCTGATAATGTAGCTTGTGATTGTGAAACAACATTTTTTACAATTGCTGTTACTGTTGAACCTGCGTTGTTTGTAAATGATATTGTATCACCTACTTTTAATTCTGTATTAAAGTTTGTACCTTTACCTAATAAATTGTTTGAACTATTTGCAATTGAAATATTACCTGTAATAGTTTCGTTTGTTCCGTAAGTAGAAGAAGTATCTGTATCAGCAGTGTAAGTTGGCGAACCTGCCATACCAATTTGTTTAACTGCTGTAATATCTTTTGTTGCAACGCCTTTTAAACCAAGTCTATCAGGTTGAATTGTTGCACTACCATTTGAAGTTTGACCTGTAACTGTTTCATTAATTGCAAAAGAACCTTTTACATTTGATAAGACTATGACACCATGTTTTAATGTAGGTCCTGAAGTAAACGCCGATACATTTTGAGATGTTGTTCCGTCTGCGCCAAATAATTCAAAAGTATTTGTAGTTGTGTTTCTAACTGTAAATGTTCCTGGTGTATAAGCACTACCACCTATTGCAAAGTTACCACCTGTAATATTAATTTGTTGACCATCTTTAAATCCGTGTGCGTTTAATGTTACAACTCCTGGATTTGCAACTGAAATTGAAGTTGCAGCTGCTGACTTAATTGCTGAAATGCTTTGAACAACACCAGTTGCACCTGAACTAGAACCTGATACAATTTCACCTGTTGTAAATGAAGTTGACTCTAATACATTTAGATGAGTAAACATTTCAATATCAAAAAGATAATGTCGCCAAACACCAGTTGTTGCAAAAATATCATTTGTTTCTGAACCTGTTACATACTCAAAACCTCTTGATTTAGCACGACCAATTTGTGGTACAGTTGTACCTACATTTGATTGTTGAGTACCTCTTACTGCTGTAGCTGTATCAAAAAGATTTACAGTTTTAAATGCTTCAACAGCACCTGAAACAAATCCTACATCCGGAGTATTATATACATTTTTAACATTAAAGTAATTGTCTAAAGTAAATCTTGTTTTATTGTTATTAGCGGTATCAAATTCTCTTGCTTTATTTACATCAACGAAAGTTGTACCTAATCTTTCAGATTCATAACCGTTTACATATGCTTTAAATGGTGAAACACCAATTGCTAATTTAGTTGCACTACCACTTTCACTAGATGTGTAAATACCTCTATTGTTACCAGATACTAAGTGTTCTCTAACATCAAAGTCTGGATTACTTAGAACATAATTTCCTGATTCATCAAATGTTCTTCTTGCTAATGTATCTTCAAGAACAGCATACTCTGTTGTTCTAACCATTGATTTAATATTACCAGTATCAACTCTAGCAATTTCATAGAAATTATTATCGTCAACGGCAGCTAATGTTTTCTTTGCAAGTGTTAAAGTAATTTTAAATCTGTGGGCGCCTGGAGCATTTACATTTGATGTTCCTTGTGCATTATCATTTAGAGTTGTGTCATCATTAGGGGTTACAAAAGATTCTGTAACCGATAAACCAATTCTGTATGACGGTGAGTTTGTGTACTTGTCTAATACTAAAGTTGTACTATCTACACTTACATGAAAACCATTTATGTAATAAACACCTGATTCAATAGCTGCAGCTGAACCTGTGTGAGTTGTTGCAACTACAATTGTTGGACTGCCTGTTGCATTTGATGTTACTGTTTCGCCGTTAGCAAAAACTAAATCTGTATTGTTTGTTCCTGATTTGTCATACTTAACAAATAAAGTGTCGGGGTCAGTACCGTCTGTAACAGAAATACCTACAACTTTTGCTACAACACCTGAAGTGTTACCTGTTAAAGTTGTTCCGTTATAAGTTGATAGTGATGAAACTGATTTTGAAGTTAATTTTATGGAAGTATATTCTGTATCAATTGAAACTTGACCAGGAATAACCATTGCACCTTGTTTAAAAAGGTGGTCTGATACTTTTTCTACCTGATTTTGTAGAATTGATTGTGATTGCGTTAACTCTCTTGCCTGAACTGCAAATGACGGTCTAAAAAGTATTCTGTGAAACTTCTTCGACTCGCTAAAGTCATCATAGTAAGGTGAGAGGTTAAAGTCAGTTGGACTTGGCATTTAACTCTCCTAAAATTCTATAACCAGTTTAATATTCTCTGTTTGGTCAGCAGCTCTTGTTATAGGCGCTCTGTTTTCAATGTAAAGAATATCACCAGAGTCATGGTCAATTTCTGAAGCAGAATAGCCACTTGTAAATGACACACTATCTATAGTGCTAGTTGATGTTGTTGGTGTTCCTGTTGCACCGCCGGCGCCTGATACAACATTTGTTCCACTAAATGCTGTTTGGTTTCCGTTAGTGTCAATACCTTCATTTGTGTGTCTTGTTTGAATGTAGTATAGAATACTGTTTGATGAATCCCATTCTACAACTTTTCCAACTGCACCTGTCGAGGCTTGTGTAATTTTTTCATCTACAACATAACTACCTGATACTCCAGACAAGTTAATTGCTTTTGTAGCTCTTAATGTTGTTGATGTAGCAGCCGAGCCAGCTGCGTTAGGGTCACGAATTAAAGTAATTTTTCTAAAATCGTTTGCAACTGTTAAGTCACCTGAGTTACCACTTTCAGTACCCTCTAGTGATGTATTCATCATTACATAAAACCCACCTAATTCTTCTATTGCATTTTTACCATGTCCGCCTTTTGGTGGAATAATTACATCTAATTCTGCACCAGATAAACTAGTTGCACCAGCAGATACGATTTGTGCGTTACTTACTGTAGCAAAAGTATAACCTGTTCCAGCAGTTGTTACTGTGACGGCAGTTACTACACCGCCTGCAACTGTAACTGAACAAACACCACCTGAACCATCACCTCTAATTGCAATACCTGTATGTGTTCCGTTTGTACCACCTGAACCGGCAGTTTTAATTTTAATTACTTCAATTGCACCGTCAACAGCCGCTGATGATACAGTTGAATCTGTTGCAACTGCCATAAAGTCAGTTGATAAAAAGTTTGCTTGTTGTGAAGCAGATAAAGTGTACATATATTTCCACTTATATCCGTCAGCAGTTGTCAAAACTGTTGTAGCAGTACCTGTTGGTTCTACTGTTGAAGCTGTATTGTTATCATTTTCTAAACACTTGTAAACATTTCTAGCAGTTGTCAATACATAGAATGCTGAATCATGTAAAGTTGACGCACCACCATTTGCCGTAATAGCAGTTGTTGTGCCTGTTGCAAATTCTCCATAATCGTGTCTGTAAATATCGTAAGTTGTACCTGTTGTCCAGTTTCTTCTTGGAACTGCAAAGGTAACATCTGAAGCCGCAATCTTTTTAGCTGCCATAAGGTCGTCAAAAGGAAAGTGTTGAGCATTTAAATTATCTGAGGGTGTTAAAGGTGCTGTATCAGTACCCTCGTTATTTGTTCTAGCGTCACCTCTTGTTGAAGTTGCAAATGCTTGAGGTCTACCAATACCAAGATACATGGTGTTTCCAGAAGTTTCTGAGAAAGCTTCTTGGAACTGTTCACTATTGTGAATTCTAAATTTGTCTGTTATAATTGCTGGCATATTATTTTAATTCTTCCTTAACTATATTTATACAAGTTTCCATTATGGTTTTGTCGGCCATGTTATATTGTTTGCTTTCTCTACGGTATCAATACCATTTGTAATATCCCTCAATGCTTGTCTGTAATTAATCATTTCTGTTGTTAATAGTGTACCTTGTAGGTCAGATAGAGCAACATAATCTGTTTCTGCAATTAAACCGTTTCTTTTAATTCTTACTTCTTCTAAAGCGATATCTAAATCAACAGCTGGCAGTTGTGCTTCAATATCTGAATTTGAGATAGGTGTTGTTCCGTCATGCCAAGTAATTTCATTAATATCATTATTTTTTACAGAAACTTTGGCGTTTGGATTAATTTTTCTTATTGCTTTAAAAATATTACTCATAATTTATCCTTTAATTTCATATGCTGTTATTGTTGCAATATCTGAGCCTGAATCGTTCCACTTCATAGAAGGATTACTCCATACAGATTTCATATATACCTCATACTTTATAGATGAAGTTGTATTTGGAGAATCTAATATAGACATAGAAGCCACCGTTTGAATGCTTACTCCCTCAACTCTATATGTTCTTGCCATTTGTTGTGTACCACTTTGACCTAAATTTGTACTATCTCTGTAAATTGTACAAACACCACCTACGCCACCTGAAGCTGATGAATTTGCCCAAAATAATCCGGATGTAACAACTACCCAAATTTTAGATGATGTTGCTGTAGGTGTTATATCTAACTCTGTTCCAGTAGCCGTAAAAGATGTAGACGAGGTGTCTAATGTTACAGCCGGTCTAGCACTTACAACCTGTAATACAGTACCAGAAGGCATATTAGAACCTGCTAAAGTTGGAAGTCCAGCAGCTGTAACTGCTGACATTGTATTATTATTTGGTTTAATTATTGCCATTTTTTATCCTATAATAGTTTATATCCACCAAAACATGTGTTAGTGTTTGCATTAAAAGAACTGCCACCTCTATGAAAACATGTAGCATCAAAATAATCTCCTGCACTAGCGTCAAATATTTGTGATACATAAGCAGCACAATCATCTGAATAATCACCAGAGATTTGTTGAAAAGCAGCAAAGCCGCTTCCATTTTTCCGTACAGAAACATTAACTGGTTTGTTTGTTGCAAAATTAGTAAGTGAAACTAATGCAAAAACAAAATATTTACCATCTTTTCCTGAAGGAACGGTAAAGCGATAATTAGTTGAATTATCGTAAGCACTATCTGTATCAAATCTTTCTTGGTCAAACGCAAGTACCGTATCTACTTGATTACTAATAGATTGGTTAGCTGACCTTTTAACCATCCAAGATGGAGTGTTAGCTAATGTGTGTGAACCACCTAAACTTACAGCACTACTATTTAAAGTAATAGATGAGTTGGCCAATTTTGCATTTGACACAGCACCATCTACAAGTTTAGCAGCTGTAACTGTTCCATCTGTAGGCGTACCAATATTTGCCACATCACCTAAAATTTGAATAAAGTCAATCACATCTCCTGTGGATAGATTGCTTGAAAAGGTAATTGTGGAAGACGCAACTGTAAAGGAACTTCCTGGTTTCTGGATAACCCCGTTCAAAGACACAATCATATTATTGTGACTTTCAGGAATTACATTTGTTCCGCCAACCTGCATTGTGTATGCAGCCTGTCCGTTTACAACGGATATTGCGTCACAAATCCTAAAATTTCCTACTGTGGGTTGTCTTCCGATATATGCCATGTTACTATTTAGTCCTCAATATTTACTCTGTTGGTATTGGATTTGCCGACTTAACAGCAGCTACATGGTCTTTCCAAGTAGTTGTACTGTTGGCATTATCCTTGTATTGCATGTCCAATTGGTCTCCGATATCTGCATATGCAGCTCGTCTAGTTGCTCTTACAGCATTCTGCCTTTCTTCAAGGTCAGCAGCTGAATCTACAGCAGCTAGTTGAGAGTCATTTGGTTGTGCAACACTATCAATGTTCCATGCTTTGATGTAAGGTCCTGAACCATTACTATCATCCTGCAATAAAACATCACTAGTAAAATCTACCGTATTTACTCCGTTTTGAGCAAGGTATTTTTTAATCTTTGTTGATAGTTGCGCCATTGTTTTCTCCTTTTTTAATTCTATTCACCTGGGTCTATTACTGTTCCACCATCTGCTATCCACTCTTGTATTGCTTGGTAATCACTATTATTTACATTTTTTGGTACAAATGTAACTTCATCATTTTGCGAATTTGTAACTCTGTAACCGATATGTTTATCAGTAATTATTTGGTCGTAAACTTTTGTAACTATTTCTAAAATCATATTATAACTCCGAACTTAAAATAAATTTTGCTGTTGCGTCATTAGCGTTTCTTAAATTTGCACCATGGCCAGCAGTAACACTTGAAACATCTGCTCTAATTTGAACTGCGTTTATATTACTTACAGCATTATCTGTACTTGTGAAGTTAGAAGCTGTTTTATCAGTTGTACTAGCAGTTTGAAAACTTCCTGATGTTGTGATAGATGGTTCACCTCTCATAGTTGTAGGTAGATTTATAATACCTATAAACAAACTTGTATTTGGATAGAAACCATTACAAATTAAATGATAAGCGTCTCCAGCTGGTTCTGAAAAACAATATCTCTGACATCTCTGTAAATTTATATCAAAAGGTATGTGCTCAAAATCTGAAGCTTTTGTTCCAACTTCTAATTGCATACCGGTAACTTGCCAAGTGTTTGAGGTACTATCTGCAATATTAACTGTTTGAGAAGCTGCTCTTGTATTAGCTGTACTAGCATAAGTTGATGAGGTATTTATTGTACCAGATGTATAGTTTGTACCTGCAAGTAATATCATTTCTACTTGTAAAGCAGCTCCACCATCATTTCCCATGAGGGTACTAGAATCTCCATGAAAAGTCATAGTTTTTCTTTCCCATGTTGAAGCAGAATCAATTGTATATGTAGCTGATGTAAATTTACTAGCATTGTTGTGCCATAAATTTACTTGATATGTTCCTGTTTTATTTGATTTTACATAAAATGATAAAGTCAAACTTTTTGCGCCGGCTGTACCATATTCTAAATGACCTAAATCTTTATCTTCAACTCTTGTTAAAAACATCATTCTATCAGTAGCAGCCAAAGAAGTGTCTGCCGTAGTACAAGCAATTTTTAAAGAATAATCAAATCCAACTGGTGCGTCTGTTGATTGCTCTGAGGTAAGAACAAAACTATTAGCAGTTAAATTTTGAGACATTCTATCAATAGTTTTATAACTTGCATGAGTTAATGTTGTTGCACTTGTAGCTCTTTGTGCTACTGACATGGCTCCATTGATAATTAAGTTTTTAAAACCAAATGGTTTATTTATTGATGATGTTGTTATTTTACTTATTGCCATTTTATATTCCTATTAATTTATATCCCATGAACAATGTTTTTCCGTTACCTGATTCAACATTTACTGAACTTGAACTATCTTGAAATATTCTACTTTGTATATAATCTCCTGCAGCTAATGTACCTACAAAAGAAACTGCAGCTGAAGCTTCACCATTAGTTACTTGGTTACCATTAAATTGAGATATAACTGTTGAACCATTTTTGTATAAACTCATATTACATCTAGTCATTGTACCTGATGAGTTTGTTCTAAAAGCTGCATATAAAAAATATTTGCCTCCTTCGCCGGCAGGGACCGTAAACTTTCCGTCTGAGGTGTTATATGCACCGTCTGAATCAAAATCTTCACTATCACAAATAATACTTGTTCCTGTATTATTAGCAACACCTGTTTGTGCTGAACCCATAAAAGCGGAAAAAGCAGGTTTATTATCTGGTATAACACCAGCTACCATATGAGAACTTGAAACTGTACCAATACCAGGTGTAACTGTTTGAGTTGCCTTACCTTGATAGATACAATAAAAATCATCACCAGTATTTGGTGCCGCTGACATGGTCAAAGTTGTTCCAGAGGCCGTATATGCCTTACCTGAACCAGGTTCTTGACGAACATTATTTACAAATACCTCTAACTCATTTTCGTTTGCCACAGAATTGTCTAAAGTAAACGCAACTGTAGAACCATTAGCAGTAAATGTCTGCTTAGCGAAAGTTATGTATTGTAATGCTGGTTGGTTACCAATATATGCCATTTATTTTTCCTATGTTGATATTGCATCCACAGCTGATACCCAAACATCTGCTGAACTTGCTGTATCTGAAATCACTTTTAAAGCGTCACCAGATTGAACAACAAATTTAGCTCCGCCATCAACTACTTGTAAAGCACCGCCAGCCGTAATCGGAGCGTCCTTTACTAAGTGAATGTCGTTAGAACCGTCATTAATATAAACACTTACATTAATTCCTGAAGTTGTTACATTTGATACTGAGATACCTACGATTGTGTCATAAGAATCAGCAGTAAATATTGTAGCAGCTGATGTTCCAACAGCGTTGCTTGTATATCTTCTAAAGTTTTGTGCCATTTTTTATTCCTTTTTCATATTTATTATAATGCTATTGACATAGCTATTGCAAATCCATTTGAAGCACCAAAAGATACTTCACTACCTACTGTTACTAAAGCATGTCCCATGTAAGCATGTGATGAACATTGATAATATAAAACTTGTGGTGTATCTTTATTAATTGTTATCTGCGTATATGCACCTGCATTACCTGGTGTTCCGTTAGTTGTTACACCTGTTGTGTATGCCGTAGCTTTAGCAGCGTCCCTATAAAATAATAAAGGGTGTCCAGAGTTAGATGAATCAGATGTATCAAATCTGTAAATACCTGGTGCCATTGATAAAAACGGACCTTGGTCGCCATCTATTACATATTTATTAGATGAACCAGTACCATTGTAATAATGTTCAGCAGTTTGTGTAGCAACTGTAACTATTAATGTTTTTGTAGGTGTATTTGATGAAGACCTGTATGATATGTAACCTAAATCTTGTGCATTAGTATTGTCATAGTCATTTGTAACAATTGAACCAGGGTCAAATCTACCTGCACCTGAATTCCAAATTAACGCTTGACCATTTGATATACTTGCAATACTACCAACATTTGATATGTCTGCAATTGAAGCATTTTCTGTTATAATTTTTATCCAACCACCTGCGTCTGCAACATATGGATTATTACCACCAATATCATAAGCAAACATACCTTCGTAAGTTGCAGCTGTCGGTAAAGAACCTGTATTTGCAAAGTTAAATCTTAATTTATTACCTGAAGTAGTAGAATCTAAAGCTGTAGAAACTCCTGTATCTACAAGTGTAGCATTTGAAACTGCTGTATTAAATTGTGCTAAAGTACCTGTTAAAGTATTATTTGCTAAATTAACTGATTTATTTGTTAAAGTATCAGTAGTATCTTTTAATACAATAGTACCTGTAGCATTTGGTATTGTAACTGTTCTATCTGCTGTAGGATTTTCTACAGTTAAAATTGTTTCGTGGTCGTCTGAGGTTGTTCCTTCAAATGTAAATGAATTTGTTACTTCAATCGTATTAGAATCTATAACTGATTGAGTACCTAATACATTAAAGTTTCCTGTTACAGTTAAACTACCTGGTACTGTAATAGCACTTGGTAAACTTAAAGTTAATGTATCACCAGATTGAGCAGTTGTAATTTGATTTGTTGTACCACTTACAGTTAATGTATCTCCTAAATCAATTGCTGTACTACCTGAATTTCCAGCAAGTGTAATTGTAGAATTTGATAAAGAACCGTTGGCAATATTTGTAAGTGTATTATCAGGTCCGTTAATAGTTTTATTTGTAAGTGTATTTGTACTTGTAGTAGTAAGAATTGTACCGTCAACTGCAAGAGTAAGATTATTACCAGAAATTGTTGAGGTAATACCACTACCACCTAAAACTTTTATTGTTTCGCCATTGGCAGAAATAGTAGAAACCGTTGAACTATCGTCAGCAAATTTAATAGTACCGTCAATTACAGTACCACTACCTAAAGCTGTGTAGATTTCAGTAAAGTTAGCGTTAACTTTCTCAGCACCGGCTCGGAGATTGTCTCCTGTTCCGTCATTTGCTGTTGAACCTCTATTGATTAAATTTAATGCCATATATTTTTTAAACCTCTAATACTATTTATAAACTTCCTACGGTGTGGTATCATCAAATTTTAAGATATCTGAATCAAATTTAGTTATTGTGTTACTGAATAAATCAGCACTTACAGCAAATTGACTTGGAAATGCATATTTCATACTTAATTTTTTACCAATCTCATTAGAAGTCAATAAGAATATTGGAACTGGTTGACCGTCAAGAGCAGTCTTTGTACCAGTTACTCTTAAATTATTTAAATTTTGAAATGTGTTTGCATACGAATCAGCTGATGATGTTCCAAATACTGTATTTGCGTATTTGTTAAGTGAAGCATATCTAGGTCCACCGTAAGCATATCCACTTCTCACATCATGTCTAACACCAGAATTATCTATGATAATATTTCTAGGTCTACTTAAATAATTAAGTGTTATATCTTCTCTAGTTAATGTTAAATCTCTTGTATTTGAAGTAAAAGGGTCTCTAAAATCATTACTTACATCTAAAGTACCCTCTAAATGTGCATTTGGTCTTAATGATGTACCATCACTATTTGTTCCTAATCTTCTACCAAACACAGTAGCAAACAATGTATTTGCAATTTGTAAGAATGGTACTTCTTCTCTGCCTGAAGTCACACCTTTAACAGGACCACCAGCAGTTACCGTAACTCTTGATTCAATATCTACTTGACCTGTAAAATAAAAACCTGCTGTATGCATTGTCTTTTTAAATGCGTCACGCCATTGTGCAATTGAACGACCAACTTTAATTACATAAGAATAGTCTTGATAGTATAAACTATCTTGTACTCTCATAGTGGTTTCAGAAAGTTTACCTCTTTCACTAATAAATGCACCGTCTGTGTCTGATACAGATACTACATCTACTGAAGCAGTTGCTATATCTAATTTTTTAAGTGTACATGTTCCTGATGTAGCTGATGTTAATGTATCATCAATAGCAAAAGTACCTGTTACATCTTTTATTTTTATTAAACCTCTATCTACATCAAGATTAACAATTGTGCCTGAACCACCTGATGAACTTGTAATGGAGTTTGTAGTTAAAAATGTTCCTGAAATATTTGTAACAATACCATTATTAAAGAAACCTAATGTGGGTGGTGTTGGAGAAGCTTCATAACTTCTACCTAATTCTACTGTTTTAACTTTTACAATTTTACCTATGTCTGTACCAAATGCTTTGATAACTGCATTACTACCTGTTGATGATGTTACTGATACTGTAGGTAATGATGTATATTGATTACCACCATTTGTTATAAACAATTCATCAATAGTTTGTAGACCTGTAAATTTTTCTTGTACTATTCTGACCCCTTGATATGCGTCACCTCTTGTAGTTTCTTCTTCAAGTATAATTCTATCTTCACTACCTGTAGCAGACGCTGTACTACCATTTTGGTCTGCAAATCCACCATTTACAACTTTAACAAATCCAGTAGCATTGCCACCACCTGAACCAGTATTTGTAAATGTTAATGGGTCACCTATTTCATATCCTGTTCCAGCATTATCAATAACAATTTCTGTAATAGAACCAGGTCCTATTTCTTCTACTTGAAATAATGCTCCTTCTCCACCAGCAGTTAATGATATTGTATCTGTTGTTGAGTTTAGTGAACCATCATTTGTAATATTTTTATTACCTGGAATACCTGTAACATTTGCTTTAATAAAATAATTATCTGTATCGGTAATAGTACCTCTAACTTCTTCACCTACTGTAAATGTACCTTGTATAGAATCTTCATTTAATATTAATTGTGTAACAGTCTGGTCACCAATCTGAAACTGAGAAGTATTTTCTACAATAGCAGTTGAGTTAGATGATTGACCAGTAATCTTTCTACCAACTAATTGATTGGCGTCACCTATTGAGGAAATAACTCTTAATACTTTTAATGAATCAAATTGTCCATCTGAAGCCTTAAGCATTTGTTCTCTAGGATAAATTGTTTCTGAAGTTTCACCAAATAATATTCTGAAAAACATTTCATGTCCTCTGACAGAACCTTTTGCTCTGTATAAAGACTTAATATTTTTAATTAGTTTTCTCTTACTAACACCTGCAGCTAAATTTTCTGGAAGAGTTGCTAAAAACTCATCTCTCATATTTGTTAAAAAGTGACCTATAACATTATCGGGGTCACGGAAATTAACTAAGTCAACAATATTATTTACAGGATTAGGTTTGTAATTTGTTATATTTGCTTGAGCGCCTGAACTAGAACCAATAATAATTTCATTTTCTACAAATTTGTCTTGCGCTGAGATTATTAATCTATTGTTTACAATATCTTCAACTAATACATTAGCAATTGCTTTTGATGTTTGACCTGTAACCGTTTCATTTCTAACAAATTTACCGTATGTAGATTCTTCTAATAATATTTTATCACCAGCGTCAAGCAATGTTCTAGCTGTACCTTTATTGCTAGAGTTTAAAACTAAATTATTTGTTTGTCCTGTTTCTGATTGAAGTAAAATACCATCTGTACCCTCAATAGTATCAATTGATAATTCTGCTGATTCTAATAATTGATAATAGACTTTTAGAAATTCGGCAAATTTTGGGTGGTCAGCAACGACAAACTCAGGTAGTTGGCTGTTAAGTATTGTTGAAATTTTATCATTAAATTTTGCCATTTGTCATTAATAACTTGATGTTGTTGTGTAGCCTACACCAGCATCCGCTGAGCCTCCCACAAATGAATCTGCTGAAACTGTTATACCTGAATTTGATACATCTATTTCTACTATTTGGTCTCTTACAGGAACAATGTCATTTGAATCAGGTGTAACAGTCAATTCTATTACAGTTGAAGTTGCACCTCTTATATTTGAAATAGAAGCAACATTTAAAGAGTTAACTGTAATTTGACCATTTGCATAATTAATTGTACCTTGTGTATTATTTTGATATGTTCTAATACCTGAAGTCAAGTAATACATTCTTACATTACCATTACCATCATCATCAAAAAACATTTCATTATCATTACCATCTATTTTAAAACCTGTTGATGATAAAATACCACCAGCTGCCGTATTGTGACCTGAATGAGGATTAAATAATGCGTTTCTAAAGTATATATCATATTTGTTAGAAGATAACAAAGTTGGTGCAAAAGATTTTCTAATTTTTACAGTTGTAATATTAGATAAAATACTAGTATCTACAGAGTCAATTAATCCTGTTAATTTAGAGTGTCTATAAATTGAATCAAACTTTTGTAATGTGTTTGTATTATAATTTGTAATAGAAGTAATAATTTCTGATTTTAAAGTATCACTAGATTTTGTTGTTGTACCTGTATTGTATTTAACGGTAGATGTTAATAAAACCGAAGTAGTTTCGGGGTCAACAATTTGTGGTGCTACTGAAGCCACATTATATGGTTTTAAAGAATCTATAATAGATTGTTTTGTAGTTTCTGTTAAAGTAGAACCTGAAGCTGCTTTAACACCAATCTTTACAATACCGTATCTCGGTGTTTCATCATCTTCTCCACCCCATGCACTTACTGATAATGCATTTGGATAAATTGATTGTACTAAAGTTTCATAATCAGTTGTAGTAACTGCTCTATCTTGAGCTGCGTATTGTAACGGAGCATTTAGTCTAATTGAATCGTCTGTTTCTCCTAATGCGCCACCTTGAGAACTTGATACTGTTGAAATTGTAACATCTGTAAATCCACCAATATTACCTGATAAAGTAAATGAACTTGCACCGTTTGAATCTGTGACATTTGTAACAATATATTCTAAAATAACAATATTGCCGTCTGCAAGAGCTTTACCATTTACTCCATCACCAAAATAAATTTCATATTTGCCGTCTTGTCCTTCTTGTATAAAATATACTTTAGATGTAGCAGTTACATTATTATATCCACCTGCTAGTATATATGTTTCTGTTGTTGTATCACTAGAACTGTTTTGTACTTTTACTAATAATGTTGAAGTATCTGCTTTAGCACTAGGCACAACAAATTTTTGGTCGACATCTGTACTATCAACCGTATATTTAAATGTTACTAAAGTACCTTCGTAAATAGGTAAACTTGAAAATTTATAAATTCCTGCTGATGGTGTAATTGTAACATCTGAGTTTGTCACATATTGATAAGAAGTATTATCTACACTTGTTGTAAAAACTGTTCCTTTACTTATAGTCACACTTGTGCCTGTTGCATTATTAAGTGTTACATCAATAGACGCCATTGGTGCTCTAGGTGATGATGGTGTGTAACCAATCATTTTTGCCAATGATACAATATTATTTCTTATGTCTGCACTATCAAGATATAACTCGTTAGTTGACATGTTTGCTAAGTAAGCAAGGTAATGTGTATTGTAAGATAAAATATCTAAAAGAATACTTAAAGAACTACCTTCAAAGTCATAATCTTGAAATTGTGTTTGACCTTGTAAAAATGATTTTAAGTTTGATTTGATTGCGTCAAAATCATAATCTGAAACTACTAGTTTGTTAGACATTTATTATCTTACCCTTTGTAAAAATGTTTGCACTACTTGTGGACCTGATACGCCAACAATATAAAAATAAATATCTACAACTAATCTATTATTATCTTGGTCATCATCAACAGCAACATTTTGTAATTGTATTCTTGGTTCGTAGTTAATTAAAACTTCTTCTATTTTTCTTTGTAGAAAAACTTTAGTCATAGGTGTAAAAGGTTCAAATAATAACTCTCTTATACCACAACCTAATTCTGGTTGAAAAGGTCTCTCATA
>CAACVD010000103.1_pt1 | contig 34607 bp, 53 predicted proteins | sample 2381771 | NCBI WGS metagenome assembly CAACVD01 (sample SAMEA5211965, study PRJEB30684) | marine metagenome | biome: Marine; feature: Epipelagic; material: Water | collected 2015-10-15 | depth 15 m
TGCCAAGCACTATATCTGATGATGATACAGCAGAAGATGTAGATAATGTAACATTTCCAACTAAGCCTGAATAATGCAGTTAACTAAGAATATAATACGATTTAATAATTGGTTCGTATCTATACCTAAAGCTATGAAAGGTATATGGGATAATAGTGAGAACCGTTGGGGGTATAAAAAAAAATGATATTTGATTACATAGAAATTATTAAAGACAAATACAAACACAATAAGGATAAAATAATTATGGGTCTAACTATATTTATAATAATACTTTTGGTTTTTTAATATGGCTAAAACAACTATACAAGATGTATCATCAGAACTTGATGCTCACGAGAGAGAATGTGCAATGTACAGATCCTCAACTCAAGTTATGCTTGATCGACTCGAGAAAAGAATATCAAGACTAGAATTGATGGTGGCAACATCTACTATAAGTATTTTCATAGGAGTCATAACTTTGGTTATGAAAGTTTGATGGATGATAAATATTACAATTTAAATTATATGATTTATATAAAAAAAATAGGTAAAAAAAAACCGGTAGTATGTATTGAAATTCTTGGTCTAGGAAATATAGATGAGGCTCAAGATGTTGCTAATAATTTAGATAACATACTTGGCAAAGGTATGTATGTTGATAACGAAAAGGGGACAGTACATTGATGTTTGGTTCGATAGTATCCGGGATCGCTAACTTAGCGGGTACCTGGTTAAAAGGTAAACAAGAAAAAGCAAAGCTTAAAGCTAAGGTTGAGCTTACAAAATTAGAAGCTACAAAAAAGAAAATTGAAACGGATGGTGAGTGGGAAAACATAGCTCAGGCAAATTCACAAGGATCCTGGAAAGACGAATTATGGACCATTTGGATGGTTTCTGTACTGACACTTTGCTTCATCGAGCCGATGCAACCAATATTAAAACAAGGGTTTATGTTTTTAGAGAGCCTACCGTCTTGGCTCAGTACGGGGATTTTAATTAGTATATCTGCAAGCTTTGGGATCAAGGGAATCTCAAGCTTTATAAACAAAAAATGACAATGATAGATGGATCCAATTACAGCACTAGGGGTAGCTACAACTACATTTAACACAATCAAAAAAGGTTTTGATCTCGGTCGAGATGCAGAATCAATGATGTCAGATGTGGGTAGATGGATGAGTGCCATCGAAAGTGTTAGAAACCCAAAAACAAAAAAAGTAAAAAAGGTTGCGAATGTAGAACAAGAAGCTCTTGATCAGTTCTCAGCAAAAAAAAAGGCTGATGCAATGGAGAGAGAACTAAAAAATTATATTCTTGCAACATTTGGTATGAAAGCCTGGGATGAATTATTACGAATACAAGGTCAAATAAGAAAGCAAAGAAAATTACAACAACAATATGAACAAAAACAGAGAGAGGATGTCATCAATGCCATCATAGTTGGAGTAGGAGTATTAGTTGGCGGAGGACTCATAGTGTTTGGAATGACATTTTATGTATGATCCTAAGATTAAAAGATCACCACAGAAACAAGTTTCCAAGACACAGAATCGGAGATTATCGTTGCCCGGTAGCTATTTGGAACAAAAAAGGTAAACGATTATGGTATTAGGAAAGACAGCTGAATACTATGTTGCTTATTATCTAATAAAATTAGGACACAATACATCGGTGGTAAATCACCAAGGCTTCGATCTAATTACAGTTATTAAAAATAAACCAATTAGAATTGAAGTAAAAAGTTCTCGAACAAAAATCAAAAATAGAAATGGATTTAGATTTGCAACTAAACAAGGATCAACCGGAACTAAAAGATATTTAACTGAGGATATGTCATCAGACATTGTTGCTTTTGTTTGTATGAAAGATCCTCCTAGAATTTTTTTTAAACCGACCTATAAAATTACATCAATATCACATAGTATTTATAGTATTCATTTAAATAATCCTAACTTAGAACAAGACTCTTTAGTACAAAGTTTAGCTGAAATTAGGTAGGTAGTTTACCCCTAGACAACCTCGAAAACTTAATTCTCGAGGCTCCTAGCGGGTCGTTTTTTAGGCTATAGCTCTTACAGATCGGACTTTACCCAGCTGTCGCTTGATATATCCTTTACGCTCCAATTCATTAACATAATAATGAATCGTGCTATATCCTTTTGTAGATAATCCCATAAAATTAATCATATCATCGTAGCTTAATCCGACTTTAGATTTTTTCTGATGATCTAAAATATAATTATATAGTTTCTCTTGTTTAGGTGTAAGATTTGTATCAATCATTTTTAGGCTCCACTATTCTAATTGATTTAGATCTCATTGCTGGACGAGCTGGAACCATATACTCTTTTCGAGGAGCATTCATAACCCATCTGATTTCAAGATTATCAGCCACACCTCTTTCGTGATTAGCTAACTTACTCATTAAATATGCAGTACATTCATCCTTAATTTTATTACCTGATCTAATAAGCTCTTGAGCATCCTTTAGTTTTTCAACCATTTCTAAATCTACTTGGTTGAGTTTGATAGCTGGTGCATCAGATTCAGATTTACTATACGTTGCGGATCCGTCAAATGGATTAGCTACCGGATAAAAATCATAAACACCCTCAGCTTTGTAAGTATCAACTCTTTTCTGAAAATCAATTACAGCTGTAGATATTTCTTCTTGCAATTCAGGATCCGGACCATAAACAAATACTCTATGAAATACACCACGATATTTAATAGATATTATTGACCATTTAAAACCTGAACACATCATTAATCCTTGTACCTGGATAGGTCCTCGAGATGGCGCTGGTACATCCTCAGGTCTAACAGAAGTGTTTTTAGCTTCAAGAATCCCTACTCCATTAAGAGTAATTTTATTCTCTTTGTTCATTACATATATACCTTTATCGACATCTGTTTCGATCGTAAGGTTTTCAGCAAGAGCTGTTCCGTCAGCTGATCCCTGAAGCGGTAATGTCTTATGAACGAATGGTTCTTTAATCTCTGTAGATAATTGAGTAAGACCGATCTTACCAGCTCCAGCTTTCAGTATATCAGCTTCATCATTATCACCCCACCAAGCGGGACTATATTTATCACTCTCAAATACAGTTTGTTTACCATCGTTAGCATTGCATATCTGTTTTAGTATGTCATTTTGCGAGGTTCTATCGTTGTATCCCATAATCATATTAATTATAGAACAACTAGCTTTTTTGTTATCAGTAATTTTACCAACCATTGATAACCCCCGTTACTCTTAATAAAATATATGAAAAAGATATAATAAGACTAGCTACTAATATTCCAGCTAGATTATTTTGCAAATTTGTAATACTAAATACCTTACTTACCTGATCAGGCTGTTCAGTATCTTTATACCACATATTGTGTCTAGGATTTTTTGACCGAATATATATTATCCGATTATCAGTATTGTGATACATAACTAATTTATCATCAGTTTCACGTATAACACATCCCTTAGTTTTTTTTGTAGATTGTTTCACCATTTTCTGCTCCTTTATAAAAATGAAACGTCTAAATGAAAGGTAGATACAAGATGTAGATTACTTTATGCGCCTATAATCGTTAACATAATTACCAGGTAATTCAGATTCATCAGCTGACTCAAGTAGAAAACGATGAGCTTTGTAACATTCAAACTTAGCCATAAATACTTTACGATGAACCGGTAGTCTAAGTTTACTTATCTGATCCAGCTCCTCTGCTAACTGTTTGAATGTTTCTGTTGCTGAAATAATATGTGAATTATCCATAAGCGGTATCGTTATGCGATTTGCTTGCTTACCATAAATATGGTTTTCGTAATTCTTTGCATTTTGTTTCTGCTTTTCATTCATATTATTTCTATTTTAGTTTCCTTTTTTTTTTATTTAAACGACAAATTTTTTACCTAATCGTGTTAACTATCTTGACACTTTTTATGTCATCAATGTAATTTTTAGCGGTTAATGATTTAGAAAAAGTAGAATTTTTATAGTAGTTTGAACGTATCTCAAAAAATATATTACTTAATTTAATAAACAATGGACAAGGTTTTAAAACCTTATGAAGCTTGCCTTGTAGTGCGTATACCAATCCAAGATCTTCAAACTCTTTTACAGTTGCGCTTGCGCTTTGTCGAGTTATTTTACATTGTTTGGCTAAAGCTGATATATACAATTTAATGTCAGAATAGTATGCATAACAAATTGACAGAAAAACAGCTTTTCTAATAATTGTTGAATGTACAAACAATAATAAATTTTTTATTTCAGGGTCAGTATTATTAATAGCTTTTGTATATTTACTTGACTCAGGCAATACTAAAAGACTTAATAAAAACTTACTCATTAATACTGCATTAATTTTATTAATATCATTATTCATCATATATACCTCCCCGTATCATAATGTTTCTTAATGTTGATAATCGGTGTACTCCTTTAGATTCGTTGTACCACCAATCACTATGTCTTTTGGATCGAGGAACTTGAACTCCAAGACTTTGTAAAGCGATAGCAATTTCTTTCAGGGTTGTTTTACCCTCGGCTTTTATTTGTTTTATTTTCTGACATATTTTATCAGCATCTCTATTGGCATTGGCTATTAATTGTTTAGTAGCAATAGAAGTATCCCTAAGCGGTGTACCTAAACGACTCAGACCTTTGGACGTTTTTACCTCACCGGATTCTAATTGTTCTTTTTTCTCAGCCAAAGCTAATTTAGTTCGCCAGGATATATCCTCAACTTCTTTCTGCGCTACTGAACATAATATAGTTAAGATCATACGACTTGTTGAACTACTCTCCAGCTCCGGCACATCAAGTGCAACAAGATTGATTTTAGAATCAAGTACCTTACTTAGGAAACTAACATTACGAGCAAGTCTATCAAGCTTAGCTACAACTAATATAGCATTATGTGTTTTACACATCTCCAAAGCTTTAGCCAACTCCGGTCTATGCCGATCCGATCTCTTACCGGACTCAACCTCAGTAAATATCCCTACTACATTATGCTTAGGAATATTATGTCTAAGGCACCAGGACTCAAGAGCTTTACCTTGCGCTTCTAAACCCAGGTTTGACTCCTTTTGTCTTTGTGTACTTACTCTTATATACTTAACGACCTTTTGAGTCGCTTTCAATCTTCCCATAGTATCATCTAGCATATAACCTCCTAATCGGTTTTACAATAGTGATTGGAATATTGTTAACAAGAGTAGTAACCTTAGCTGTTCGAGTGCGACCATTTATAACACCTATTTGTATAAGTTTGGTCATTCAATCTCCTTTACTATTGATAATAGGTTGTTCTCACTCCAATCAAAACCTTTGCTTTTAAAATCGTCATAACACTCAGCACAACCTGAATTCATATCATATAACTCTATTTCATCGTATTCACTATTCTCAATAAACAGCCATTTAGAATTATTATTAATCCTAACTATTTTAAACATAGTTTCATTGGTAATTTCAAAAGGTTCATAACCTCTATCACCAAACCAATCTTTCACATATTTAAGCATTGGTCCATTTGTACCTGAATATATTATTGTCATTATTTAACCTCCTTATTAAAGTATGAAATTGAATTACCGTTCGCATCAGTATCTCTTTCATCATCTCCGCTCATAGAGTTAAGAATACCAAATTGAATGGTAGCTGAGTTAATAGTCCTGGACAAATTAGAAATCCTATCAAGAGGATTTTTTATCTGCTTAGGGTTAAGTTCTTTAAGTGCCTTTTTAATAGCACTCAAAGATTCCTGGATCGTATCCATTGCATCATTATGCTTTTGTATGCGATCCGTATTCTCACAAGTTAAAGTAAATGTCATTACTTACCCTCTACTTTTTTTGATTAGTTTTTTAACTGCCGTTTGGTGAGCTTCTAGTGTGAAGTTCATCTTAACTAAATCAAATATGTTAAGATGTTCATATTCTTTCTCCAATTCTTCTAGAGTTTTATTACTATATACTTTTTTAATATCCATTATTTAACCTCCTTTATTATAGTTACTTTATCAGCTAATCCCGCAACCTTGAGAGCTTCGAGATCATTGACCGTTACGATTGTGTTTTTGTATTTAAGTGTTACTTCACAATTCATATCGTCATCTTTGTCTATAAAATGACTGCCAAGATAACCATCTCCAAGAATCTTATAAGCTTCTTTGTCAATGCCTGATTTATCTACCTGGACATCAACAAGGAATGAGGAATCATCCTCCCATACATTGTCAACACCTAAATGCAAAATCCTTGGTTCGTGTAGGTACGGAACACCTGGTCTATCTCGACCAGGGTTAAGACCGTGTGTTAAATAAACATCGTACAACTTCGATACCTGATCAAAATTGTCGACTATGTCGTGTAATGTTGTCATTATTGAACCTCCTCTAATTTTTCTATTAGACTTTTTATAGGACTATCATTAAATACAGAGTTTTTTATAACTCCGGTATAAGATTCGTTAAACCACGTCGTTACATAATCATTAACTATATGCTTTAACAAAACTATGTCTTTATCATTAAATTTCATTATTGATCCTCCTCGAGAAATTTAAATTTAGTAGATATCTCACTAAATCTTGTAGGGTTAAACCATTTATCCCTCTCGATCGTTAAACCAAAAGGTAATTTTAAAGCTCTTAGCTCATTCATAGGAATGTAACCAAGCTCTTTATCTGTTATCTCAGATACACCGTAAGCCGTGTCATCGTCATACAACTCAGATAGATACCAAGTACCCGCTCCGGTTGGATTGAACAATTTAACATAAGCTATCGGCTTCTTGGCTTTAGCATTAGCCTTGAGCTGAGCTATGTTTTGTTTAGTTAGTAGTTTCATTACCAAACTTTCCCCTTTCCATAATTATCGATCTGCCATTGGACACCGTCCAACAGCAGTTTCATATTAAAGTTATCTTTATCCCAACTCTTATCGAGATCATCTAAGTTAAGCTCTCTAAGTTTGTCGAGATAAAATTGATATTTATTATTTAGTTTTTTTGGCAATTATTGGTTCTCCCATAATTGTTTAAAGTTAGTATTAAATGAATGGTAGTTAGAATCTTCGAATGCTGTATAAGTAACATCGAATATTTTATCACCTTGCCATTCACAAGCTTTTGAAACTAATAAACCTAAAGCATCAGCATCACTAACCTTGTCAGGTTGTGTGTAAGCTGTTTTTTGTAAGTCTATAAGCTTCTTTAGTTCTCTGTTAAGAACTATTTGTAAGTCAAACTTGTTAGCTGTCATTACCTCATCACCTCCTTTCGATTTTATGTCTAATTTGTTTCGCATTAATTTCTATAGTTAATATTGCATTTATTTAGTACCTTTGCAATACCGAAATGGTACTTATTTGTACTAAATCGTGTAAGTAATTGATTTTATTGAAAAGAAAGTTAAAAAAAAAATGAAAATTCTTTCAAAACACTTACATTTATCTGAGGATGTTTGTCGATTATTGGCGGATCGTAAAATTAAAGAGCGTAGATCTGAAAGTTCTATCGTTGATGAAATCTTACGAATCGCACTCAATCAGCAAAATAAATCTGAGGACTTTCAGAGAATAATAACCTCAGCTGGAGAATCGGATGGCAATTAAACATCCAAAGAAAAAAGGCTATACATTTGAAAAAGAAATGGAACAAGTTCATTTATCTTTGGGCATCCAAGCTGAAAGACAACCTATGTCCGGTGCATTAAAAGGTAAATACAAAAGTGATTTACAAATAGCCGGTATGTTTGCTGAATGTAAGCGTAGAAAAAAATCATTTACATCTCTGTACAAGGCTTTAGCTCAAGATGACTCTGACTTGTTATTTGTAAGGGACGATGAGCAACCTCCCCTGGCTGTCTTACCTTGGAAAACTTGGAAGCTATTCTTGAGCTGGAGTAAAATTGCAGAGAACTATCCAGCGACAATTAAAAAGGAAAATGAAAATGAGTAATTTAGATTTAGGTAATGATTCGGTTGAATATATAGCCTGGAGATCACAAGAAAAAACCTGGAGCGTTGATGGTGAGAAATGTGATCTAAAGAAATTTCTGATCGATACAACATCAATCAAGATCGGTCAAGGTAAGCTCCAAGAGGGTGTAGCTCCAATATGGGAATGGAATGATGTTCCTGGCGGAAAAATACAGCTGAAAGATGGATATAAAAAAGCGTTTTATCTAAGTATCTATCTATCTGAAAAGAATGGATCTGCGATCACCGGCTGGAGAGAATGGATGACTAATCAGAGAGCATCAAGAGAAGCTGTTATGAGAGTATGGAAAGATATCCAGGCAACTCAAGAAAGTCATAAGGATGAAGTAGCTGTAATAGAAATCACCGGTAATGAAATGATGAAAGTAGGACAAGCATCGATATGTTTACCAACATTAAAACTTGCCGGCTGGGTAACAAGACCTGGTGATAATGACAATGTAACACCAATATCGACAGATGTTGATAAGCCAAGTGATACAGAGTTTTAATAATGCAAGACAAATGGGCGAATTGCATAGAGTCCGTTGCTGTCTTTTTTTGGGGTCCACCAACAACCCGCAAACCGGAAGAATTGCGATGGGGTACCCACGGTAGTAAGGTGGTTAACTTGCAAGATGGAACTTGGTACAACTTCGAAGAGGAAATCGGTGGTGGTTGTACCAAGCTCATTGAAACTTATGCACCAAAAGGCACAAAGATTGAGGACTTTTTATATGATGTTGTTGGACTTGAGAAGTCTGAAAAGCGTCAAGACATTGATGACATCATTACTTCAACCAAAAAAGAAACTATATATGATTATCAAGACGAGTCAGGTAAAACGATATACCAGGTTGTACGATACGAACCAAAGACATTTAGACAACGACAACTATTAAACGGTAAGACGGTATGGAATCTACAAGGCGTATCCCTACTCCCGTTTCGTTTACCAAATATAAAAGCAAACCCAAACAAAGAAGTGATCATCGTTGAGGGTGAAAAAGATGTATTAAGATTAGAGGAATTAGGTTTATTAGCTACTTGTAACAGCGGAGGATCCGGTAAATGGACTAAGGATCATAGTCAGTATCTAAAAGATAGAGATGTAGTCGTAATCCCTGATAACGATGAACCCGGAGAGAAACACGCTCGAACCGTTATCAGTACACTCCAGGGACTCGCAAAGTCCATTAAATTAATAGAATTACCAAACCTAGCGCCAAAGGGAGATATATTCGATTGGCTACAAGACAATACAGCTGACAAACTACTCAATCTGGTTAAACAAACTAAGCCTTTATCCAATAAACCAATAACACCTATAAAGGTTATGACCATAAAAGAGGTAATGAGTATGGAGCCGGTTCCTTGGCTCGTTGATAAGATGATCCCTACTCACTCGATGGCAATGGTTTATGGATCTCCAGGAAGCGGTAAAACATTCCTGGCACTTGATATGGCTTTGCATATAGCCAACGGTGTATCCTGGCACGGTTTGGATGTAGAAAAAGGTCAAGTATTTTATGTTGCCGGTGAGGGTGTTGGTGGATTACGAAAGCGATTAAAAGCCTGGCATTTACACCATAACCGTAAAGCCTCAGATCAATGCCTTATCATACCGCAATCAGTAGGTTTGCTCGAGGACCAGGCTATCGATGATCTTATTACAACAATACACCAGCTGAAGACAGATAAAGTACAGCTCGTAATCTTCGATACCGTAGCTCGTTGTATGGCTGGAGATGAGAATTCAGCTCAGGATATGGGTCAAGCCATTAAATCAATGGATCGGATCCGGGATGTATTTAAATGCACCGTAATGCCAATACATCACAGCGGTAAGGATCGAGATCGAGGAGCTAGAGGATCAACCGCAATGATAGGAGCTGTCGATGTCAGCTTGCGGGTAGATCGCCAGGAATCTATTGTGGCTGTATTAACAGAAAAGCAGAAAGACGCTGAAGCTCACAAGCCTATGCGGTTTAAATCAGTAGTCGTGGACCTCGACACCGAGCTGGATCTCGGAGAGGAAACAAGTATCGTCCTACAATATACGGATGAAGTACAACAACCAACAGAAAAAAGATTAAGTCCCGCTCAACAGCTGTGCCTAGAGGCATTGAAAGAAGCTATTGACGCTAAGGGACAATATATGGATGGCAAAGGTAAATGTGTTACGGAAGCTGTATGGAGAGAATATGCTTATGCTAGAGCCTTAGCAGAAACACCTGAAGCTAAACGAAAAGCTTTTTATAGATCAGCAAAATCACTCCAAATAGCGGGACATTTACAAAAATGGGAAGACTATGTGTGGATTGGTGATGGGACATACGGGACATCGGAGCGGGACACAAATGTCCCATCGGAGAAGCCCAGAAAACAAGGATTTACTTATGCTTGGGACAACTAGGGACATACTCAAAGCCTACAATGTGGGACGGGACGGGACAGGACATCCCACTAGGGTGTCTGTCCCTTGTCCCGCAAGGGAGGTTTTATGATTAATATAATTGGTGAAGTCGATAAAATTGCTCGTTCAATAGAATCGAAATATGGAACTGATTACAAGGATCGTATTCCTGATGAACTGTTTGAGAAGTTTGAACGACAAAAAGCTTTGTTTGATAATGCCATTATATCAAAGAAAAAAAGACAAATAGAAATACAAGCTCTTGCTATGGTTCGAGGATGGAAAGCTGTTGAGAAAGCTCTTGCTGATCAAAGTACCGTCTGGAAAGTAAAACACAGCTGTGGTGTCGAAATAACATTCTTTAAGGATAAGTTACCTGATGCTCATAAAGATGATCCGGTAACTATGAATATTAACGAGGTAGTGAAGTTTATACCCGCCAAAATCATACAAATTGCTGATGCAGTAAAGCCGTCAGTTATTGGTGATGATTGGGAAGCCTCAATAGATGATGAGATACCGTTTTGAGAACATTTAAACCCGTAATAAGACAATCTAAGCCGGAAACAAGACGATATAGCGTCATACCAGCTCGAGCGATCCAGGATGATGATATACATCCTACAACTCTAAGATTACTCGGAGCTATATGTCTACATACTAATAAATATGGCATTTGTTTCCCATCTCGAGTAACGCTTGGTCGACATATATCAAGACATCCTAAAACTATATCAGTACACATTACCAGGCTAATTAAACTTGGATACATTAGAAAGCTAAAGAAACGACACTTTGCAATACCAGGTATTAAAAGGAAGTCTAAGTATGCTACGAATCGATACCAGGTACTCTATGATGGTCCAGGTACAAAACTACCAACAAAGGAGGAATTCTATGCTCCTCGACCAAAGATAGCTGAAGAATATCCCGATGATGTGGTTACAGATAAAGGTAGGGATATAAAGGGTGATAAACGGATTAATGAAATAAAGTGTGTTGCACAAGCATTTTGTTCAGGTTTTGAGAATGGAAGTGGAATACATAAAATAGCTGATAATTACCTGGATGATGCAGAGAAATTGGTAGATGCCGGTGTATCTGCGGAGCTGGTGATGGAAACAACCAGCAATTATGTACGATCTCAGCTACAGAACAACAAACAATTACCAGCTGGATTGATGGAATTGGCTAAAATAACGGGATTATTATGACTTTTGCAAAACCGAATTGTTCGTTTGCATTGTGTAAACCCAGGAAAACCGGCATTTATGACTAAAAAAAAACAGACCACCTCCCCCTCCCGCCCAGGCTCCGCTTTCTGTAGGTCCCTTTCGCACAAAATTTTAGACAAAAACGATATGGTCAATAATCCACCGCATTATGTTGGAAATATCGAATGCATTGAAGCGATCGAGGAAAGTCTTACAGCTGATCAGTATATTGGCTACTTAAAAGGTCAGGTATTTAAATATCTTTGGAGAGAAAACCGAAAGAAAGATCGGATCCAGGATCTACAAAAGGCGAATTGGTATCTGAATCGTTTAATTAATTTTTTGGAGGACAATGTTTAAAGTTTTTATTTTGACATATTGGATTGAATGTAATGAGCAATTAAAGATGCAAAGGATTTATCCTATTAGGCATTGCCAAAAAGCTACAAGTGAATTATTTTATAAATATGAAAAGTCCCGTTTTTGTAAACTTAAAGCAGTAAGTTGTAAAACGGTAAGAAATTTTTTTAAGGATAAGGCATTTTTTGACCAATATAATTAAGACTAGAAAAGCCAGGACTATTTTAAAAAAAGGTTCTGATGAGGATAAGAAGAAAGTTTTACAAGAGCTAGAAGCTGTTGCCGGTAGTGAAATTACGGATGTATTATCCTGGAATGAACACGGTCATATTACAATGAATAGTTCTAAAAATCTAAGTCATAGAGCGAGAAAAGGTATTAAGAAAATAAAAGCGACACCCAATAAATACGGAACCGCTCTTGAGGTTGAGATGCACGATAAATTATCGGCTTTACGATTACTATCAAAACATCACGGTATTCTTGAACCGCAAGAGAATAACAACAGACCCGCAATTATAGGTATAAATTTAAAAGGTCCGGAAGTAACTAAAATAACAATGGATGAAATAAATGAGAAAAAAGAAGATAAAGACGAGTCATAGTTATTGGCACTCTAAGATCATTAAAGAACTACGAGAAGATAGAGGATTGACCCAAACTGATTTAAGCGATCTATCAAAGGTAAGTGTCGATACAATCTATAAAATTGAACAACAAATAAATGTCGGTAATTTTGAAACAATAGAAAAGCTCCTTATAGCTATGAACCACGAATTGGAAATTGTTCCAATGGGTAATGAATAAGTATATATTATGGCAAGACGATTTTCAGCAAAGGACAAGTCTTATAGACAAAAGAAAATTAAGAGCGAATTACCGTTACAAAATATTAATTTAGATTTTTCTAATGCTCCTACGATTTGGAAATTTTTGCACGATGACGCTTTCTTCCGGGGAATATGTGGACCCGTAGGTTCTGGGAAATCGTATGCGAGTGCTAGTGAGATCTTACTAAGAGCATTGCGCCAACCACCAAGTCCAAAGGATAATATTAGATATTCACGAGCTGTTGTTGTTAGAAACTCATACCCGGAGCTGAGGACTACGACTATTAAAACCTGGTTAGAATTATTTAACGAATCGCAATGGGGACCTATGCGATGGAGTCCTCCCCTCACCCATCACCTGAAGCTTCCGCCAAAAGATGATATACCGGGTTTGGATTGTGAGGTGATTTTCATCGCTCTTGACCAACCTAAAGACATCAGGAAATTGCTCAGTTTGGAATTAACTTTTGCCTGGTGTAATGAAGCCAGGGAATTACCTTTAGCTATTATCCAGGGTTTGACCAGCCGGATAGGACGATACCCGACAAAAGCTCGAGGCGGGTGTCCCTGGAGAGGTATATGGGCAGATACAAATGGACCAGATGATGACAGCTGGTGGTATAGGTTAGCTGAGAAAGAACCGGTAAAAGGTAAATACAAATGGAATTTTTATAATCAGCCTGGTGGTATGATTGAATCATCTATACCTACGGATTATTCCGGTGGGGGTAAGTTTTGGGAAGATAATAAAAAAGCTGAGAATATAAATAATTTACCTCAAGGATATTATCATCAGATGTTAGGTGGTAAGGATCTTGATTGGCTCCGGGTTTATGTTGGTGGATCTTATGGATTTGTTAAGGAGGGTAAATCAGTATGGGAGGAATATGATGATACATCTATGGTTGATGAAACATTAACGCTAGATGAATCGTTACCTATACAAATTGGCATTGACTTTGGTTTAACTCCCGCTTGTGTTTTTGGACAACGATACCCGGATGGTCGATGGCATATATTACACGAATTAGTTACTGAGGATATGGGATTAGAACGATTTGGTCAGATGTTATTGTATGAATTAAATACCCGGTTTAAAGGTTGTGAACCGTTAATATGGGGAGATCCAGCCGGGCAAAAACGAGATGAGATCTTTGAGGTTACGAGTTTTGATCATTTACGAGGATTAGGATTGCACGCTCAACCTACAGCATCAAATGATTTTATGGTAAGACGAGAAGCTGGCGCACTTCCGATGACCAGGCTTGTTGGAGGTAAGCCAGGGCTTCAGATCCATAAAAGTTGTAGACGATTGCGAAAAGCGTTAGCGGGAGGTTACCACTTTAAGAGAGTAGGTATCTCAGGTGGGACGGATCGATTTCGTAGTGTCCCACTCAAAAATCACCATTCGCATATTGGGGACTCATACGCTTATCTAATGCTTGGTGGTGGTGAACATAAAAAATTAGTTAGAGGTCATTATGGTAATGAACATAAATCTCAAGTACATACAGCAAAATTAGATTTTGATATATGGTAAAGGACTTTTATGCATTAATACAAAGCTGTATTCCGGGTTATGCAAAAGTTTCTCCATTTAAATCCTTTCATATTGATCTAATGAATTTAGATGAACAACAGCAAAAGGTTTATAATTCAATGCCTAAATATAGTCAGTATATGGAAGCTCAAGCTAATTATGGATATGCTTGTACAATTTTAGTTAATGGAAATCCTTATGCTGTATTTGGTTTTGTACCGTTATGGAAAGGCGTTGCTGAGTGCTGGTTATTATTAGACAACCGTTGTCGTACCGTATTTGTACCGTTTTCCCGATCAAGCTTACGGATATTTGATAAGATTGGTACCTTTATGGAGCTGAAGCGGTTACAAATGTATGTTGTTTCTAAAAATTTTCTATACAACAAATACGCTAAGTTCTGTAAATTTAACAAAGAGGGATTATTGAAATATTATGGTCCTGATTTAACTGACTATAATTGTTATGGTCGATATTATTAAGGAGAAAATATGCCATACGGAAAAGGCACTTACGGAAAAAAAGTTGGTAGACCACCAATGAAAAAGAAAAAAGGAAAAAAATAATGGGAGCAATATTCTCAAGACCAAAACCACCACCAGCACCAGCACCGGTAATTAATAAATCTCAAGATGCTGAACAAGCTCGTTTAGATTCTGAGCGTAAAGAAAAAAACAGACAAGCTATGGCAAGAAAACAAAGAAAACAAAGAGGTGGTATAAAATTATTACTATCTGACAGAGATGATTCTGTTTTAGGCTTAGGTAATAAAACAACACTAGGCTAATGAAAAAAAGATTTTCTGTTGATGAGGTAGTTAAAAGAGCAGACAAAGCTAATATTCGTAAAGAAAATTGGCGTGATCTGTATTCCGATTGTTACGAATTTGCACTTCCGCAAAGAAATTTATATGATGGTTTTTATTCAGCATCATCTCCTGGTCAAAAAAAAATGAATCAGGTATTTGATTCTACTGCAATAAATTCAGTTCAACGATTTGCTAATAGATTACAATCCGGTTTATTTCCGCCTTATCGTAATTGGTGTCGATTAATGGTAGGAGAAGTTGCTAAACAACAAGTAGCAGATCCGATTGAATTACAAAGAGCGTTAGACATTTATACTGATAAATTATTTACAGTTATCAGACAAACAAATTTCGATTTAACGATGTCTGAGTTTTTACTTGATTTATGCGTAGGTACTGCCTGTATGCTGATCCAAAAAAATGATTCAGATGATGGACCTCCGGTACGCTTTGAAGCTGTACCTCAATTTTTAGTATCATTCGAGGAGGGTCCAAATGGTAAAGTACAAAATGTATATAGGAATTTTAGAGTAAAAGCCGGAGTGATTACTCAACAATGGACCGATGCAAAATTAACTCCTGACTTAAATAAAATTATAGATGATGATCCTATGCAAGATATTGATCTATTAGAAGCAACAATGTATATGCCGGATACCGGTCAGTATTGTTATCACATAATTCATAAACATAATACAAAAGGTAAAAGCTCATACGATGAATTAGTGTATAGAAAAATGGATAGTAGTCCTTGGGTAATTTGTAGATACAGTAAAGTAGCTGGTGAGATCTATGGTCGAGGTCCGTTAGTCAGCTGTATTGCTGATGTAAAAACACTTAATAAAACTAAAGAGATGATTCTTCGTAATGCTTCCATAGCTATTGCGGGTGTTTATACAGCTCGTGATGATGGTGTATTAAATCCTAATAATATTAGAATTTCTCCAGGATCTATAATTAGTGTAGCTAGTAATGGTGGAGGACAAGGACCAAGTTTACAACCATTACAACGATCATCTGATTTTAATGTAGCTCAAATTGTTATAAAAGATTTAGTTGAAAATATTAAAAGAACATTAATGGATGATAGTTTACCACCGGATACTATGTCAGCTCGATCCGCAACGGAAGTTGTACAAAGAATGAAAGAATTAGCGACTAATCTTGGATCTGCATTTGGTCGATTAATTACTGAAGCGTTAATACCAATAATTACTCGTACTTTATTTGTTATGAAAGAACAAAAGATTATAGACTTGCCGGTAGAGGTTGATGGAAATGTTATAAAAATATACCCTCAATCTCCACTAGCTCAAGCTCAGAATATGGAGGATTTACAAACAGTAATGCAATTTATGCAAATCGCTCAAGGGTTAGGACCTATTGGTCAGGTTGTAATTAACCAAGATAATATGATTGAATACTTAGCACAAAAAATGGGAGTTCCTGGGGAGATAATGAACACTCGAGAAGAAAGACGAGAAATTATTAAACAATTAAGCGAAACCGCTTTACAAACTATGCAACAAGGAGAGCAAGGTGAGTTGGGACAATCTCAGGGAAATACAGAACGACAATAAAATAGATTTACCAAGTGATATAGATAGATTAATGCTAAGGCTTTTTACATCTCAAGATGGTGTAAAAGTGTTAGAATATTTTAAATGCAAAACGATTGACTTACCATCGTTTCATCCTGGCGAGGATCCAAGTTATGGATATATTCGAGAGGGTCAAAATTCGATTGTGAGAGAAATCTTAATGAGAGTTAATAGAGCTAAACATCAAACCAAGGAATAATTATGAGCGAAGAAACTAAAGTTGAAGAAAAAGTAGAAGAACAAACTGAGGACAATAAACCATTATTATCGGGAAAAACAAATGATGATGATGCACCGGTTCAAGGTGAAGTTCCTGAAACACCTGAGCATTTACAAAAAGAAATAGATGAAATGCCGGTAGAAAAAGAACCGGATCCTATAAAACCTGAATATTTAGAGGAACAATATTTTGATGCAAAAACAGGTAAAGTTGATACTGAGCAAATGCAAAAAAATTTAAATGCACTTAGAGAAAAAATGTCAGCGGGTAAACATAAAGCTCCAGCTGACGGTAAGTATGATTTAAAGTTTTTAGGTGATGTAGAGGAAACAGCTGTTAACGATTCAGAAATGCAAGAGTTTACAGAAAAAGCTAGGGAAATGTCATTAAGCCAGGATCAATATGAACAGTTAATAAATTGGTATGTGTCTAATAATGCAAATATAGAGCAAGATATAAACTATAAACGAGCAGAAGAAAAACAAAAATTAGGTAAAAATGCTGATAACATAATTACAAATATGGATAAATGGTTGGTTGGCTTTGAAGAATCAGGAACCTTAACAAAAGATGAAGTTGAATCAGTTGCCAACGCTTCAACAAACGCCACATTTATTTCAGCTCTTAATAAAATACGAAAGAGTTATGGTGAAAAGACAATACCGGTTACAAATATGGATCCGGAAAACACTATGACAAAAGATGATTTAACAACAGCTATGGGTGATCCATTATATACAGAAGATTCTCCAAGGGGTCAGGCGTATCGTGATAAGATTGAAAGACGCTGGTACGAGGCTCATCCTAACGAATAGATTGTTACACACTTACTGTCTAACATCCGGAGCTAATTTGTAGCAATCGTTAGTTTATTATAAATTAAATTAACAGATAACTGAAAAGCCTGGGTATGGTGGTGTGTAACTACACAAGTGTTAGTCCATAGCAATATGACAAACTAAGGCGGTAAACATAATATTAATTATATAAGGAGATAAACAAATGGCTTTATCAATTTCAAACGCCTTTATTACTCTGTTTACATCAGAAGTCCATCACGCTTTTCAAGGAGCTAGATCTCTTGCTGGTCTTGTCAGAGAAAAAACGGGTGTTGTCGGATCTACAGTAAAATTTCCTCGTTTAGGAACGGGACAAGCTACGATCCGTGTACCACAATCGGATATAGTGCCGGTTAATTTAACATACTCGCAAAGAACAGCCACAATGACTGACTATGTTGCGGGGGAATATAGTGATATTTTTCATCAGCCAAAAGTAAATTGGAATGATAGAAATGAATTAGCATCATCTTTAGCAAATGCTATGGGTAGAAGAATTGACCAAGTATTAATTGACGCTTTGGTTGCTTCGTCTAGCACCGGTACGGTAGCTAATACGGTTGCAGAGGACGGAACTTCCGGATCTGCAAGTGGATTAAATACCGGAAAGATTCGTGAAGCTAAGAAATATCTTGATCAGAACAACGTGCCACCGTCAGACAGATGCCTCTTGATACACGCAAATTCATTGAGTGCATTACTATCTCAGACAGCGGTACAATCAGCTGACTTTAATACAATTAGAGCTTTAGTTGATGGTAGTGTTAATACCTGGTTAGGTTTCAACATTGTAACGATCGGGGACCGTGATGAGGGCGGACTTGCCATTGACGGAAGTTCGGACCGTATTGTGTACGCTTTCCATAAAGAAGCACTTGGAATGGGTATTGGTATGAATCAATCGGCAAAAATTGATTATGTACCTGAAAAAACCTCGTTCCTCGTTGCGAATATGTTCTCAGGTGGAGCGACAGCAATTCAAGATAACGGTATCGTTAAAATAACAACTAGAGAGTAGGAGATAAATTATGGCTTTCGATAAAGATAATTGGTCGGTACTAGGCGGACAATCCAAAAGCGGAACCGTTCCAGCCTTGTATTGCTATACAACTACTGAAGCTCATACAGCTGTAGATGCTTCAGGCTATTTTAATGATTTATCAAATACACTTCGTGTTGGAGATATGATCATTGTTCACGGATCAACGGGTGGTACTCGTACTGTTACGAACCACATCGTAGTCAGTAACGCTAGTGGAGTAGTAGATGTCAGTAATGGTACTACTATTGGTGCTGTTACTGATAGTGATTAATTAAACTAATCGGGAGTAAGGTCCGACACCCTACTCCCGATTTTTATATGGAGTTTTTATGGCTAGTGGAGATAGTAAATTAAGTATTTGTTCAGATGCACTTATTCTCCTTGGAGCCAAACCTTTATCCTCTTTTTCAGAGGGAACAGACTCAGCTCAAATATGTGATAGAATTTATGATGATGTAAGGGACTTTGTTATAGGAATGTATCCCTGGTCTTTTACTATCAAAAAAACACAATTAGCACAATTAGTTGATTCTCCGGTAAATGAATATACATACAAATATTCTTTACCATCAGATATGTTAGGTTCGGGAGTAAGAGCGGTTTATGATTCTAGTTCTACCGGGGTAACACCAATAAATACCGGTTGGGAAATAATAGGTAATGAATTAAATACAGATTTAGAAACTGTATATGTTGATTATCAACACAGACCCACAGAAGATACAATGCCAACATATTTTGTACAATTATTAAAGTATTATATGACTTGGCATATTGCAGAATCCGTAACCGATCAAATTACAAAAGCAGATTATTATAAAACAATATGTGTAGGCTTACCATCAGAGAATATGCGAGGTGGTATGTTTAGGCAAGCAACCCAAATCGATAGTCAATTAAGACCAAACTTGATTATTGATGATTTTGATTTAACCAATGTCAGATAAGGAGATACATTATGGCAAAACGAGGTCTATACGCTAACATCAATGCTCGTAAAAAAGCGGGTACTTCAAGAAGTAAGAAAAATTCAACAATATCAGCTAAAGCTTATGCAAATATGAAAGCTGGATTTCCTAAGAAAGGAAAGAAAAAGTAATGAAAAAACTATCACCCAAACAAAAAAAATTGGCTAGTTTATCAAAACCAAAAAATAAAATTACCGGAGCTGATCTAAAAAAACTTAGAAAGAAAAAGTAATGGTAGCAAAAAAATATCAAAACCCCAGCGGTGGTTTGAATGAAGCGGGTCGTAAATACTTTAAGCGTAAAGAGGGATCTAATTTAAAAAGACCACAAAAATCAGGAACTGACGGTAGACGAGTAAGCTTTGCTAGTCGTTTTGCTGGAATGAAAGGTCCGGAAAGAGATAAAAAAGGCAGACCAACTCGATTATTATTAGCATTAAAAAAATGGGGTTTTGGTAGTAAAGCTTCAGCTCGTAAGTTTTCACAAAGGCATAAGAAAAGTTAATGGGTAGAACAATTAACATACAAACCAATTTTTCTGTTGGAGAGTTAGATCCATTGCTTAGAGGTCGAGTTGACTTACAACAATACTATAACTGTGTATCGTCAGCTAAAAATGTTTTTATACAACCGCAAGGCGGTATAAAGCGTAGAGGTGGTTTAAAATTTGTAAGTGAAATACCATCAAGTGCAAATCCTCAAAATGGTATTAGGTTATTTTCTTTTGAGTTTAATGTTGATGATAGTTATATATTTGCTGTCCTTAATCAACGTATATACATATTTAGAAATCAAGCGTTAGTAACAAACATAAATGGAACCGGTAATGATTATTTAGCTGTAACACAAATTACCTCAGCTATGTTACCAAAATTAAAATTTACTCAAAGTGCAGATACAGGAATATTTGTCCAGGAAGATTTACCACCATTAAAAATTGTTAGAGGTGATGATCATAACTTATGGACCGTAAGTACAATTACTTTTGATAAAGAACCTTATCACGCTTTTAGTCTTACATTGAGAGAACCATCAGGTACTTTAACTCCAAGTGCAACTTCAGGTAGTGTAGAATTAACAGCTGGTTCATCTATTTTTCACAATGGTAGAACGGGAACAGCTCAGGCGGGAGCAACAAGCACTATAACTTTAGATACCGGAGCTGTAGCCACAGATGACATTTATAATGGATCAACAATAAAAATTACCGGTGGTACCGGATCCGGACAAAATAGAGTTATATCAGATTATGTTGGATCATCTAAAGTAGCTACTGTAAGTGAGGCTTGGTCTACTCAGCCTGATAATACATCAACATTTTCTATTGAATCTCATATTAATCAATATGTAAATGTAAATACAACTTATGGTCGAGCAAGAATAATAGAATTTATTAGCGCAACCAAAGTACGAGCTGTTACCGAAGTAGATTTTTTTAACACTTCAGCTGTTAGTTCAGGAGATTATGAGCTTGAATTAGGATATGAACCGTCCTGGAGTTCTACTAGAGGATACCCAATAAGTGTAACATTTTATCAAGGTCGATTGTATTTTGGTGGAAGTAAATCGTTACCAACTACTTTCTTTGGATCTAATGTAAATGATTTTTTTAATTTTAACTTAGGTGATGCTCTTGATGATCAAGCTGTAATTGGAACAATAACAACTGCATCATTAAATTCTATTGTAGATATTTTTGCTGGGAGAGATTTTCAAATATTATCGAGTGGAGGAGAGTTTTATATCCCTCAAACTTTAGATGATCCAATAACTCCTGAAAATTTAGTAGTAAGAAATGCAACGACAAATGGAGCAAAACCAGGTGTACCGGTTGTTGGTTTAGATTCAGGAACAATTTATGTACAAAGAGGAGGTAAATCATTAAATGAAATGTCATTTACTGATACAGAACAAGCATATAACACAGCATCTCTTACTTTATTATCCTCTCATTTATTAAATACGCCTACAGATTTGGCTATAAGACGGTCAACAAGCACGGAAGAAACTGATCGATTATTCCTTGTTAATAGTGGTAATGGTGAAATGATTGTTTTTAGTTTATTAAGATCTCAAAATGTCATAGCTCCATCACGGATAATAACTTCCGGAAATTTTTTGGCAGTTTCTATAGATGTCGATACCACTTATGTTGCCATAAAAAGGACAATAAATAGTGCTGATAAATATTACATAGAAGTTTTCGATGAGGATTTACATACTGATTCAGCTGTTAGTGGAACCGGATCTAATGCTTCAGCTACAGCTTCACATTTACCAAGTACAACAATAGATATACTTAATGATGGTATTGTTGAAGCTCAACAAACAACAAACGGAAGTGGTCAAGTTACTTTTGCTAAAGCATCAACAAGCTCTTATGAAATAGGAATACCTTATAATATTGAAATAAAAACTATGCCGGTACAGATACAAGGTGGTTCATCTGTATCTATGAAAGGTGTAAAGAAAAGAATATTAGAAGTAAATGCAGATTTATTTCAAACCCAGGCTATGTCAATTAATGATCAGGTAGTTGCATTTAGATCATTCGGTGAGGATGTTTTAGATAGCTCTGTTGTTCCGTACACCGGTATTAAAACAATAGGACCGCTACTTGGTTTTGATTACTTAGGAGAAATAACAATAACCCAATCAGTTCCTTTAGATTTTAATTTATTGGCTCTTGATTATAAAATAAGCGTAGGAGGATAAATGGAAACTATTACTGCAATAGCTCCTTTTTTTGCTGTTGGATCTAGTATTATTTCAGCTGTAGGTTCATTCAGACAAGGACAATCAAGTCAAGATAATTATAATGCTCAGGCTCAACAAGCTGAAATACAAGCTAGAGAAAGATCGTTAGAATATCAAAGACGAGCTAATAAATCGTTAGATGAATCTATTGTAAATATGGCAAGAATAAATGCTCGAGCGGGATCAGCAAATCTTGATCCATTTTCAGGAAGTATAGGACGATTATCATCTTATGCTCTTGATCAAGGGTATGCTGATTATAACACATATAATCGAAGCTCAGATATAACAACAGCATCCGGACAATATCAAGCGGGTATTCTTAGACAAGCTGGTAAGACAGCAAGAAGAACCGGAATATATGAAGCTGTTGGCACACTAGGTAATACAGCTATGCAATTTGCGGATATAGGATAATGGCTAGGTACCCTCGATATAAGTCAAAAGCAAGTCTTGGTGGTTTGATCAATATTGATTTTGCAAACCAAAGAGAGATTATGCGACAGCAAGAAGTTATAAAACAAAATGCTGATAAGCTGACTAATTACTCAATGAACATATATAAGCAAACAAGAGTATCTGAGGGTATAAAAAAAGGTATTGAGGATTCTGAGGGTACGCTTCAGGATCTAAGTGGTAAGACACCATATACAGCTTATGACAAAGCTCGTTATCAATCGGCATCTAAAATATCACAAGCTCGAATAGAGAGTGAGGCATCTTTAGAAATGAGTAAACTTATAGCTCAAGCAGATCAAGATAATATGGCTCCTGAAGATTTTAATCTTGAGATGCAATCCATTGTAGATGGTTATAGTAGTAGTTTACAACAATTTTTGCCTGAAGATATGGCAAATACTCAACTTAAATTAGAGGATCTAAAAAATACATATTATTTAAAATACAATAATGATTTTATAAGTGAAGCTCAGGATAGATTAAAACGAGATGGTTTATTACACTTTGATCAAATATCACAAAACTTTGAAATTAAAAATGGATCATTATTAGATGATGAATTATTCGATCAGAATTTAGACACACATCTTACAGATTTTAAATTATTATTAGAATCGTTAGATATAAGTGGGTCTGATGCTCAAAGTAAAATAATAAAAGAAAGAGATAAACAAAGAGAAGCTCGAGTAACTAATCTTTTTAACAACTCTACTAATAAAGCACAATTTAAAGAAAATTTTGATAAATCAGCTGGATCCGGATTGTCAGCGGGTATGGATACAAAAACTCGTATTAGAATTTCCAAGTATATGAGAAATGAGATAAAAAGAAAAGATTCAGGTAATACTGTATTAATTAAATCAATAAAAAATGATATGAAAATATTACCTGACGCTTTAAAAAGAGGTAATCCAATTACAGAGAATCTTATTTCTTTAGAAGAAAAAATAAATTTTTTACCTGATGATGATGAAAATAAAATACCACTAAAACAAGAATTAGAAGTCTATAGAAGTATAGCTCCAACAATAGAAGAATTTAGAAAAATACCAGCGTTAGACCAAAATTTTGTAAGACAAGAAATAAAAGATATGGTTGATGCTGATAATAGAGTTACTCAACAAGAAAATACTTTATTAGATTTATTAGAAAAAACACAAGCCAAAGTAGCAAAAGAAAATCCAGGACTAGCAAAAGAAATTAATGATTTAAAAGATGTAGTCTTTGCTGGTAATAAACCCAACAAGGATAGATTAGATAAAATTAGAGAAGTAATAAATAAATCAGATAGTGCTGATATAAAACAAGCTTTTGAATTTTTAGAAAAAGCTTATCAGGTATTTGATGATCTAGCTAAAAAACCTGGTAGTGATGCAAAAAAAGAAATAATGGCTTTAGCTAAAGAATTAAATATTAGCACCGGTCATACTAAAGCAACACAAACTTTAATACAAAATTTAGATTCAGTATTTAAAACTAAAACAGATGAAATGGGAACAGATCCAGCTGGGTATCAAGAAAGTACAGATCCACAGTTTCCAGCTCTTGATGTTAATAATTTAATAAGTAATCAACCTACTGATAATTTACAAAACAGATTTGATTATATTGACAATGTTTCTGAATACGAAAAAGTTCCACCAAAATATTTAACAGAAACAGAAGTAAGTCAAATCAAAACATCTTTAGATACAGCTGATGGTTATGTAGAAAAAATAAGAATTATAGGAAATTTATATGAAAAATTTGGAGATAGATCTGATGAGATGTTTGAGCAATTATATGATGATAAATCTCCTGATGGATTAGAATATGCAACGCTTGGATATATAGCTTCAAGAGGAACACCATTAATTATGGATGTAGTTAAAGGATTAGATCTTGAACAAAAAAAAGGTGTAGATGAATCTGTAAAATTAGAAACCGGTGTTAGAAATGATTTAGAGTTACACGTTAATGAAGCATTATCAAGAACGGGACTTCCTGAGAATATGATTCTCCTTTATAAAAAATTTGTAAGAGGAGCTTACATTACAGACAATTTTAAAAATGGATTTGACGATGCTCTTGATCAAGAAAAAGTCGATGTAATGTTAGAAAAATTAGTGGGACCGATGTTAAATTGGGATCCGGATGGAATGGATCGAGATACAGAAAAAGTATTATTACCGTTTGGAACAGATCCGGATGAAGTTGATGAATTATTAGAAAATATGAATTTACAAGAATTTTTAGTTGGTTCAAAACAAAATGATCCAGGTTATGTAGTTGATGATAAGTTTATAAAATTTGATGATTTTGAAGAAGATCTAAAAGCTAAATTTTATTTACAACCAATAGATTCAGACGGTAATTACAGAATATCACAATATAGTCCGTATGAGGACAATCCAGGTTTTATTTATACAGACACACCTACCGGTGGCTATGAACCGTTAGTATTTAATTTATTAGATGCACTTGAAGCATATAGGAGTAGATAATGTATTTAGCAAATTTTGATGATTATAAATATTTTAGTAAAGATGAATTTAAATGTAGCCATACCGGTAATTGTTTAATGGAAAAAGATTTTATGGATCAGCTTACGATTTTAAGAGAAAAAGTAAATAGACCGTTTGTGATTACTTCAGGTTATAGAGATCCCTCACATCCTATCGAAGCAAAAAAGAAAAATCCTGGACAACACACAAAAGGTAATGCTGTTGATATATTATGCAATAGCGTTCACGCTTACGAGATTATAAAAGAAGCTATGGCTATGGGTGTATTTAAAGGTATTGGATTCCAACAAAAAGGTAGTCATTCATCTCGTTTTATACATTTAGATACTAGAGATGATCCAGCTGTATGGAGTTATTAATTGAAATATTATGAATCAAATTTAGATTTACTTGCTGAGTCAGCTCCCTCTCGAGGAAAAGAAAGTACATTTTTAGAAAATTATAAAGCATCAAGAAAAGCTCATAAATATGCTGGGTCTTTGCTTTCTCGAGGAGAAACATATTCAGAAATACTTGAACCAATTATTAATGAATTTAATAAAGAAACCGGATCAAACTTTCAAAATTTTGGACATTATGCTGGTGAGGGATTATTTAAAAAAGGTGAAATAAACTATCGCACATTTATACAAAAAAGAGATGAATTTAATCAAGCAGTAGAAAAAAGCGGTATAAAAACAATACCATTAATAACTGATGATTTTTTAGCTGAACAAGCAAAACCGTTAGTACAAGATGCTTATTATCAACAACAAGAAGTTTCAGCTAGAAATAGAGGTCTTAATGTTGGTGGCTTTGTTGGATCGCTTGTTGGAGAAGTTACAGAGATTGCATCAGATCCATTAAGTTCTTTATTATTATTTGTTGGTACAACTAATGATTTATCAGCTGGATCTATACTAAGAAACACTTTAGGAGGAGCTTTTGCTGAGGGAGCTTATGCCTGGGGTAAACAACCTAAACTAAAGAAATGGTTAAATAATAATGATATTGGGTACACAAGCGATGATATGTGGAGAGATATAGGGACAGCAACCGTTGGTGGAGCTGTGTTTGGAGGTGGTATAAATCTCGCTGTTGGTGGTGGAGCTAAACTATTTGGTAAAACAAAAAAAGCAATTATAGAATCAGATACCTGGAAAAACAGTATATTTAATAAAAAAACAGATGAAGCTGACGCTGATTTTCTTATAGATAAAGCTAATGAAGATATAGATTTTAGAAAAGAAAATCCATTTACCGGAGAAAATAATAAAGAAAAAGCTGTAGCTGAGAAAGAACACATCGATAGATTAAATCAAACCTTAAAAAATTTATTTAATGATGATGCAGTAACAGATCCAAAACCATTACAAGAACCAAGATCTGAACCGAGTGTAGCAAGTACGCCTGAGAAAATTACAGAAGACATTACAGCTGAGGATATTGTTGAATTTAATATTGATGAATTAAAAACTGATGCAGAATTATTTCAGTTTAAACAAGGTGGTGATAAGTTTGGTGTTACGGATCGGTTAAAAGGCGTAACAAAATGGGAACACGCTTTTAGTAATATTATAAATGTTTTTGAAAAAACAAATGGTGATCGTATTGTTGTTGATGGACATCAAAGATTAGGATTAGCAAAAAGAATTAGAGAACAAAATGATGGTCAGAATCCTAGATTGTTTGGTAAATTGTATAAAGAATCTGATGGATATACTCCGGAATATGTACGAGCTGTATCCGCACGAAAAAACATAGCTGAGGGAACGGGATCTCCGCTTGATGCTTCCGCTATATTTAGATTAGATCCGGACAAATTTAATGAATTACCACCTAATAGTGCTTTAGTTAGACAAGGACGAGGATTAGCAATGCTTGGTGATGAAGCTCATCAGATGGTAGTTAATGAAATGATACCTCAAAATTATGGAGCGTTAGTGGGTAAGTATAGTAACAATCCAGCTCAACAAGTAGCGTTAATTAATTTATTAAGAAAAACGGAGCCTGGTAATGAGTTTCAAGCTGAATCGATAATACAACAAGCTAACACTTTTGGTTTTACAAAAGATACTCAGGATACATTATTTGGAGCTGAGGAAATAACAGAAAGTTTATATTTACAAAGAGCTAAAGTTTTAGACGAATCTTTAAAATTATTAAGGCAAGATAAAAAAACTTTTGCAAATCTTGTTAGAAATCAAGAAAGAATTGAACGGGAGGGCAATACACTAAAAAAAAATATTAACCAACTAAGGGAGCGACAAGATGAAACAGCAATCCAAATCATCAAAAAACTTGCAAACACAACCGGTGCGATCGGAGATCAACTCACAGAACAAGCCAAAAGATTTAAAGAGGGAACAAGCCTCAAAGAATCAGCTCAACAATTCGCAGACTCTATCAGACGAGATGTTGAATCAGGCAATATCAGAGGGACAGAGATTGGCGGAGTTAGAAACAATCTTGATGCTGAAAAGAGTATCAATGCAGAGGCGACTAAACTTGAAGAATTTAACGAACCAACAAAAGGACAAGGAGTAACAAGACAATCTGAAGTTTTAGAAAATGGTTTAAAATCAGAAACAGAACCGTTTAAACCGAAAGAAGCTTTCCAGGAAGATGTTAACTTACGAAAAGATCTAAGAACTGTTATTGATCAAGGAGCAACAAAGGATCAAATAAAACAACATCCAGCTGTAATTAAAGCGATAGAGGATGCTAATAAAATTCCTGACACTTCTAAAGTACAAGGTTTTATGTCTGAAGAATGGCAACAAAACAGACAATATAAATTTAACAATAAAACAGTTCAAGGGTTTTATTCTATTCTTGATAATTTATATGATGATGCAAAATTATTAGCTCATAAAGAATTAGGAAAATCAATACCAACAAATGATCCGGTTGCTAAAGAAAAAATAGCAATTTTAGTTACGGGTAAACCAGCTAGTGGAAAATCAACTTTTGCTAATAAAATAGCATTAAGAAAAAAAGCTATGATTATTGATGGGGATGAAGCTAAAAAAACAATACCTGAATTTGGAAATGGGGTTGGAGCTAACGCTGTACATATTGAATCTAAATTAATGGCTGATCATTTAACAAAACGAGCAATCGAACAAGGAGAAAATATTTTATTACCAAAAGTTGGTCATAGGCTCGATAAGATAAAAAACACTTTACAGCAATTAAAAGATAAAGGATATAAAACTGAAATAGTTCATATAGATGTTAATCCTGATGAAGCATTTAAAAGAATGATTAACAGATTTTTAGATACCGGAAGATTAATAAATATTGATTATTTTGAATCTATTGATATTAAACCAAAACAAGTATATAATTCTACGAAAGGAGATTTTGATGGTTATGCGGAAATCGATGCAAACGGAAAAATTGGTGAAGAAAAAATCACAGAGGAAAACAATGTTTTTCGACCAAGACAAGGCGGACGATCAGGGAGAGAAACTCAGCAATCAGGATTGGGAAAATTATCAGAAACACCTACGGTCCAAAGTCAAGCTATAGATAGAAAAGATTTTGTAAAAAAATCAGAAGAATTTCAAATACCTACAGATTTAAAACTCGATCCGGAAACGAATGAAGCTGTTCCGGTATTCCAAACACAAAAAGAATTACTACAAGAATTCAAGAATGATAAGAAAATGTTAGATAGATTTAGGGATTGTGTATGAGTGATTTTAAAAAATGTATTACAAACGCTGTTAATAATAATGACATATCTAAGGATCAGGGAGATGAAGTTTCAAGAATATATGATGATTATAAGAAACAAGCTGAACTAGAATTCGGACCGGATCAAGCTGATGCTGTAGCTGGTAAAAAAACTTTTGATCAATTACAAGCTGACATTATACATAAGAAAAGAACAAAGCTATTACAAGCTCAGGCGTATAAAAGAGCTATGAAAAATATAGAGGATTATCCTGGAGATCCTGGTAAAGCATACCAGGCAATGATAGCTGATTTTGATTACCACGCTAATTATACAAATCTTGAAAGAAAATATCACGCTAATAGAAAAAAGTATGTTGGGTATTTAGATGAGCTGTTAAATAAAATTGGGAGAGGTGTTACCGGATCTGTAAGAAATAAAGCTACATTAAATAATATGGTTAGGGAAATTTTTGGAGAAGCTACTGAAGATGCTTCAGCTAGAGAATTTGCTTCAGCCTGGAAAAATGTAGCTGAAAGAATACGCTTATCAGCAAATCAATTAGGTATGCGAATACAAAAAAGAAAAGATTGGGGATTACCTCAAATACACAATAGATTAGATATATTAAAAGCTGGTAAAGATAATTGGATTAACAAAACTATAGATCTTCTTGATCCGGAAAAAATGATTGATGAATCATCAGGTTTACCTTTTTCTCGAGAAAAACTAAGTTTGGTATTAGATGATGTATGGAGAACAATTACATCCGGTGGTCTTAATAAATTAAAAGATGGACAATCAACATTCACCGGAAAGTCTTTAGGTAATAGAAAAACCGATCATAGATTCTTAGTATTTAAAGATGCAGAGTCCTGGATTAAATACCAGGATGAGTTTGGAGATCCAAATGCTTTTAATGTAATGACGAATCACATTGATGGTATGAGTAAAGATCTAGCTGAGTTAGAAATTTTTGGACCGAATCCTAAAACAACAATGAGTGCAATAGAAAACTCGATTCGTAAAATGGTAAGTGAGCAAGATCAAGCTGGAGGAAAAGCAGACTTTTCATCTAAAGCTCAATTACAAATACAAAAAGCACGAAAGTTTTATGATCAACATACCGGGTATAATAATAAAAAAATTGATGGTGATTGGAATAATTTCTTTGCTGGTACAAGACATTTATTACAAGCTTCTCAACTTGGATCCGCAAGTATATCCGCTCTTGGTGATTTACAAAATATGAGATTAGCGGGAAGAATAAATGGCATTCCCTCTGCAAAAATTTTAGGTAGATATTTAAAACAATTATTTAGCGGATTAGCAACAAGAGAAAAAACACAGCTAGGAGCAAGGTTAGGTTTAGGAGCTGATACCTGGATAGAAAATGCAAGTTTAGCTCAACGATATTTTGGTGATATTAGTGGACCGGAAGTTTCACGAAGAATATCTGATTTTGTTATGAGAATATCAGCACTATCAGGAATGACTCAAGCTGGTAGACACGCTTTTGGTATGGAATTTTTAGGACATTTAGGATCACAAGTTAATAAAACATTTAATGAAATCGATACACCATTAAAAGATACTTTAAGACGATACGGTATTGGTGAGGATGAATGGAACATAATTAGAGATACTCCGTTAAAAGATGATTATTATGTAGATTATCAGGCTATAATGAATAGAACAGATATTCCTGAAGTAAGAGCTGAGAAAATATCTCAGAAAGTATTAGAAGCTATTGTAACAGAAACAGAAACAGCAATACCCTCAGCTTCTTATCGAGCAAGAGCAACTTTAGCATCTGAATCTCAAAATGTATTAGTAAGAGAATTAGGTAAATCTTTTGCTATGTATAAAAATTACCCGGTTACAATTATGCATACACACGTTGCTAAATATATGAACCTAAAAGGCAAGTTTAATAAAGCTCAATATATGGCAGATTGGTTTATAGGTATGACAGTTATGGGAGCTTTAGCTATACAAATTAAACAGATGTCAGCTGGTAAGGATCCTCAAGATATGAACGCTCCATCATTTTGGGTAAGAGCTATATTTCAAGGTGGTGGCTTAGGTATTTTTGGAGATTTTATAAACTCAGCTATTAGTAGAGCTGGTGGAGGATTAGCTGAAACTTTAGGTGGTCCGGTTGTAGGTTTAGCTAATGATTTTATGGAATTAACAATAGGAAATATTTCACAACTAGCTCAGGGTAAAGATACTAACGCTGGAAAAGAATTAGTTAGGTTTATAGCAAGATATGCTCCAGGATCTAGCTTATGGTATTCACGCCTAGCATTTGAAAGATTAGTCTTAGATCAGCTTCAATTACAAATAGATCCAAAAGCCAGGAAAAGATTTAGAAATAAACAAAGACGAATCTATAGAGAATACAATCAAAAGTATTGGTGGAAACCAGGTAAGACCACACCCTCAAGACCGCCAAACATCGGTGTGGCAATAGGCGATTAATTAAAAATTTTGTATATTAGTTGTATCTAATAAGGTGTTTAGGTAATGGCTAATTATGCAATAACAGCAGTATCAAGGAGGGTTGTCTATACCGGTTCATCCGGTGTGGGTCCTTATTCATTTTCCTTCCCAATTTTAGCTCAAACCGATTTATTAGTATATATCAACTCTACCCTAAAAACATTAACTACAGATTATACAGTTAATCTAAGTTCAGTTGATGGAACGGGGTCCATTACCTTTACCACTAACCCAACGACCCCTACTTCATCAGATACAATCACCATTGTTGGAGGAAGAACAATCCAAAGATCTACAGACTTTGTTACAGCTGGAGATCTATTAGCAAGTTCATTAAATACAGAATTAGATTCATTAACAATTTTTAATCAACAAGTATCAGAAGATACAGATCGTTCAATTAAAGCTCCGGTATATGATCCAACATCTATTGATATGACACTACCGGCTAAGGCAGATCGTGCATCTAAAGCATTAAGTTTTGATACAAATGGTAATCCTACGGTATCAGCAATATCCGTAAGTTCTGTAACTGTAAGTACATTATCGGCTGGAGCTTCAGCCACATCATCTTATGACAGTAGCACGGGTGTTTTAACGCTTGGTATTCCTCGAGGGGATACGGGTGCTACCGGAAGTGCGGGAGCTGACGGAGAAGTTTCAGCTGGGTTCGCAATAGCAATGAGCATAGCTTTATAAAGGAGAAATATGGCACAGAATTTCAGACGATTTACTTCTAACAATATAGGCACAGGAGCCACCACAATATTAACTGCTGATTCGTATGACACTATTGTCGGAATTAGTTTAGCTAATGTAACAGCTTCAGGGATCGTAGTTTCTTGTTATATAAACGATAGTAGTAATGATATTCATTTAGTAAAGGATGTATCCATTCCCGCTGGATCCTCATTACAAGTGCTTGATGGTGGTGCAAAATTTGTTTTGCAATCAGGAGATGCTCTGAAAGTTATCTCTGATACCGCTTCATCACTTGATGTATGGGTTAGCGTGGTAGATGCAATAAGTACATAATATGGGATATATAGGTCCAGCTCCAGCATCAAGCTTTCAGACCCTTGCTAAGCAAGACTTTACGACTAGTGCCACTACTAGTTATACCTTATCTCAAAGTGTTAGCTCAGCTAACGACATAGCTTTATTTATTAACAATGTAAGACAAGAGCCAACGTATGCTTATGGAGTATCAGGAACAGCTCTCACATTAACAGAAGCTACAAGCAGTTCAGACGATATGTACTGTATCTTTTTGGGCAAGGCGATTTCTACCATAGGTCCAAGTTCAGGGAGTGTTGGGATAGGTAACCTATCTGCAACCGGAACAAAAGATGCTACAACATTTTTACGAGGTGATAATAGTTTTGCTGTTCCAAGTGGTGGTAAAATATTACAAGTCGTACAAACAACTAAATTAGATACTTTTTCTACAACTAGTGCAACATTCACAGATTTGACAGGAATGTCAGTAAACATAACACCATCAAGTGCATCAAATAAAGTTTTAGTTTTAGTAACCACAAATGCTAGTTCGGCAGGTACATATAACACAATGTTTCAATTAGTAAGAGATAGTACAGATATATTTCAAGGAGATGCTGGAGGAGCAAGTCAATCTAGGGCTTCAATGCAAACTAGAGATACAGATAATAATACAAGTAGTTCTGCAAACTTTAACTTTTTAGACTCTCCATCTACTACATCGCAAGTTACATATAAAATACAAATTATGGCACAAAGTGGTGGTACAAGTTATGTTAACAGAACTTCATATGATTCCAATTCACAAGCAATAGCAAGAATAGCATCATCAATAATTGCTATGGAGGTAGGAGCATAATGAATTTACACAAAGCCATACGAGCAATACATAATTCAGTAGTTACTATTGATGGTGATACTCAAGAAACGATTGTAGCTACAGATAGTAATGGTGCAGAAGTTACTGTTAATTGGACACAAGTAAATGCGTGGACAGACCCTGAAGCATATAAAGATAAACGAGAAAATGAATACCCAAGAATAGAAGATCAATTAGATAAAATATATCACGATGGAATTGAGAAATGGAAAAGCGAAATGATTAAACCAATTAAGGATAAATACCCAAAGGAATAGATTATGCCATTAAGTAAAATACAAGCTGAATCAATGAACCTAGCCGATACTTATGCTTTTACGGGTACAGTAAGTGGTGCAGGTAAAGTTTTACAAATTCAACAAACAACTAAACTAGATATTATTTCAACAACTACGATTGGGTTTCACGACATTACAGGGTTGTCTGTAGATATAACACCATCATCTACATCAAATAAAATTTTATGTTTTTATAATGTATGTATAGGTAATTCATCAACATCAAATGATGCACTTAGACTTATGAGAGATTCCACTTCAATATTCGAAAACACAGGAACAAGTTTGGTTGCAACAAATTTTGCTGGTTATAATAGTGCAGGAGAAGCAAAAACAGAAAACATTATATTTTTAGACTCTCCAAACACAACATCTCAAATTACTTATAAAGTACAATGGACTAGACAAACAGGAACTTTATATTTAAACAGACGAGGTTCAGACACAGCACATGGAGCACCATCTTCTATATGTGTTATGGAGATTGCAGGATGACTTTTAGACACGAAGCCATTAGAGAATTATACTCAAATGTAAAAATTATTGATGATGCAACAGGAGCATTTGATGGTAATGGTAATAAGGTGATTATTGATGAGGATGCAGTAACTACAAAAGTTGCAGAATTACAAGCTAATTATGATTCTAAAGAATATCAAAGAAATAGAGCAAATGAATATCCCTCAATGCAAGATCAGTTAGATATGCAATATCACGATTTATTAAATAATACTACAACTTGGAAAGATGCAA
>CAACVD010000104.1_pt1 | contig 34477 bp, 40 predicted proteins | sample 2381771 | NCBI WGS metagenome assembly CAACVD01 (sample SAMEA5211965, study PRJEB30684) | marine metagenome | biome: Marine; feature: Epipelagic; material: Water | collected 2015-10-15 | depth 15 m
GTTACACGTTCTGCTAAAAATATAGTTTGACCTTCAATAGTAGTTTCATGATTCAATGGAATACCCAATGAATTAAGATACTTACTACGTTCAGTAGTACATGTATAACCTTTAAACTGCTCTATTTTTGAAAGAGCTTTAACTAGTGTTGTTTTACCAACACTCATTGTTCCTGTGAGTCCGATTTTCATTATCCTCCTTGTCTTGCTGATTCACGCATTGCAGGATTCTTGTACCAAGGTAACCCTGTTCTGTCTCGTCTTTTTTCTTTCCATTCTTCTTCAGTATATTGAATACCGTAAAGATAATATTCTCTTAACCGCTTGGCACCCTGAGGTATAAGAGCTGGGTGGTCCCAACTGTGGAGTTTACCGTCCCATACTCTAAGGATGGTTCCATCAGGGGTTTTAATTTTTCTTGGTTCCGGCCATTCATTGTCTTTTTCCATAACTTTTTATTTAAACTGTTAAACCACCAATTAATTTATGATCCGCAAGGTGAAAATATTTAGGATTCATATCATTTTTAGTTAAAATTGCCTCAGCAACATATGTTCCTTGTGCTCCTGATACTGTAATACCTCTTGCACTTAAGGCATCTCCTACAAAGTGAACATTTGGTACATTTTTAAGTGATAAATCACCATAATATACAAGGGGTTCAGGTGAAAGATACTTAACTTCAGGAATGTACATACCCCAATCATCACCAAGTGTTGGGAATACTTTTTTCATATCAGCAATAAAATCATCAATATACTTAAAGTAACCTTGGAAATGATCACGAACCTCATCTAATTGCTTATCGTTAATATAGTGAGCTTTTACCCAATCACCCTCAGATGTTTTAGTTTTTAGACGGCTAATTTGTTCTGGACCAAACCAAGGTGAGTAATATAAACCTGCTTTATACTTTACTTGAAAACGTCCTTGGGCTCTTTTACCACCAGCACCTTCGCTAGTAACAATGTCTGTTTTATTAATTTTGGAAACCAATTCACGAGACCATTCAAATGGTTTATCAATCCCTCTAACCTCCATCAAAATACCAAAATTAGTCATATCATTACGATATGACTCATCTTTTTTAGCATGACCATTGTAACTATAATCACCGTATGTTTCTTCAAGTGCTACATATGCTGCATTATTGTTAGTGCAGAATGAACGAAGTGATACACCTTTATCTTCAAATTTACGGTATAATTTAAAGTCGTAACTTACATCAATAAGTTTTTGGAAGTGCTTTTGGGGAGCTTCAAATCGCACACCAATTTGAACTGGTTTGGGTTCTGTTGGGCAATTATATTCTTCAATAAGTTTTTTTCCAAAATCAATTCCAGATTTACCAACACCAAAAATCAAACGGTCATAACTAAGTTCACCTCCTTCAAATCTTACTACATTAGTATTAAATAAAACTTTATTTACCTTAGTATTCCAAATAAATTGAACACCTTTATCACAAAGAAAATCGTACCAATTTTTACCAATTTCGTGAAGATAATCAGTACCTACGTGCCATACTGGGAATAAACGTAATCCAAAATATGGTTTAATAAAATCAGGTTCTGCAACCGGATTTGAGCACTGTACTTCTTCAGGTTTAGGGTGGAAGCGTTTGAAGTTAGTAATTACTTCATCCATCAACTCCATAGCCTGTTCATCACCACAGTACTTAGACATATGTCCCCCAATTGAGGTGTGATAAGTAAGTTTACCATCACTCCATCCTCCAGCACCCATAAAACCTGTCATTACTTCTTCAGGTTTACGCTTGTAAGGATCATTACCCATGTCAATGATGGTAATTTTAGAACCATCATACCCATTATCTACTAATTTAGTTGCAGCATTAACACCTGCTACACCTGCTCCGATTATTACTATTTTTTCCATTTGTAAGTTTAAACGTTTAAATATACGAACAAAAAGAGATGCAGCCAAATTGAGGCCACATCTCTCACTTAATTTAAAAAACGACTAGGATATGAATCTAGTCTATAAAATTATAATTTAGTTATTCTGACTTTTAAATTTCCTTTTCCTTTTATTACTCTATGAAGAAAACCTTTTGGAATATCTACTCTATCTCCAGTAACTAATTCAAATGGTATGCTTTCATCAAATTGAAATTGCCAACCATTACCTGTTAGAACTTCTACTATCCTGTCTTCTTGATCTTCATGCCAAATTAATGACATTGGGTCAATATCCGCAGTAAATTCTCTAATCGTAATATTATCAGTAATATGATCCGTGTATGGGTTCATCAGGCACCTGCTAGTTTAGGACCAACTTTACCTATGATTTGTGATATTTCAGCACTTTTAATACCTGTAAGTGTGCCTTCAACTGCTCCTAAAATAGCATTTCCACCCTGGCCTGTTAGTGCTGATCCAATTTCGCTAGCAGCTGTTCCTCCAGCTATTAAAGCAGCACCTGTTAATATTACAGCAAACACAATCTCAGCTGTTTCTTTAAGCTCTATCATATCTACTTTACCATCTTTCATCCACATTTTTTTAGCAAATCCAGTTACCTTAATAATTTTCATGAGGAATTTAATATATTTTCTTTCTAACCTTTCTCCTTTCTTTTCGATCCACTCTGCTGTCTTTTCTGCAGAAGTATCTTTACCAAAAAGTTTAGCTATTTTTTTTATTAATTTACCAAGAAGGGAAAGAAGTTTAGGGAATGATAAAATAGTACCTGCTATTAACCCCGCAAGGGATTCTTCTAGCTGTTCTTTTTCTTCTTTAACGAGATTTTTATTTGAAGGATCATTAAGAAATTCCTCAAAAATCTTTTCAATTTCATCGTGAATTTGAGCTTCAGTGAGTTGTTGATCAACGCCTCCAGCTGCTAAGTAGTTTTTAAAATCAAATGTATTCATTACCAAAAAGTATTCATTTTAGGACCAAGACCCAAAGCTGGGGCGTATCTTGGAAGGTTACAACTCCAGTATGAAGCTTTAGTTCTATCTTTTTTATTTTTACAATCGTGCCTAGCAGCAAATGCTTTTCTTGCCTTAGGATTTTTAATTTTAGCTCTTAAACCTCCAGAACCAAATGATACTTTTTTAATATTTTTGGTTTTAGGGTCTCTTACATAAACATAATAAGCTTTTGATCCACCTCTTTTTGGTTTACCAAGTGGGGGATCTTTTTTCTTTTTCTTAGCTTCAGTAAACGATTGTCTTTCATCTTTAATATTTCCTTGACGATCAACTATATAATCCATACTATTAGTGGCAACAAGGATTTCACCGTCATCTGTAAGACCATATCCTTCTACTTCTCCACCCATTTTATCAGCTACCATTTTAGCTAAGTCTTGGATTTCATCTGAGTAAGTAAATTGGCCAAAGTCATTATCAGGGCCATATGCCCAAGGGTGTGTAGATGCTAATGGACCACTGCTACTTTCCATAATACATGGTAAATCAAGTGGTACTTTTTCATCTTCGTAAATACCAAATTTACCAATGTCAGTATTTTCAATAAGGAATTTACTATTTTCATCTAAGCTAATAGTTTGCCATTCGTTTAACATACGAGCTTCAGCAAATAATTGTAGGTATTTTTTAGATCCAATTCTAAACACATTATCTTGTAATGATATGCCATTCTCGATGTGATAGCGGAGGCCTTCGCTTATAGGCGTTTTACTCTCCAATAATGCGAGTTTAGGCGATGCATCATCACAGGTATTACAACCACATGAACACGATTTTTTAGGTGTAGTAACTCTTTGTATTGCTTCTTGAATATATTGTTTAAGCATGATTATAAATATTATGAGGCTTTAACAAATATTGCACTTTGTGCTGTACTAGATGAAGCATAATTAATTATATCTGTTATAATTTTACTAGGATTATCAGCATTATTAATAGCATTAACTACAGATAAAGATAAATATTTAGAAATTCTATATACTAAATTTTGATTTGATGATCTTCCTCGACGTGAAAATTGGCTTTCAAAATCATTAGCATCTAGACCTGGGGTGGAATTCCATAGTTTTTGGAATTTTTCTTTAAATTTAGGATCATTGTTTACCACTTCATTTCTGATTTCTTTTTGATCTGGGAGAGAGATTCCATTATCTAAAAGGGCTTTTTTAATAATACCATATCCTACTTTACCTCCAGCAGCTTTTTTACCTAAAATTTCGCCTTGGAATGATCCTAATCCCCCAAAAGTTCTAAACTCTATAGAACCATTATCACCAAAATAAACAAACGATTTAGTAGCATTAGGTCTAGGATCTATACCTTTAAATTCATAAGTTGTTTTTTCCGAAGAGGGGCTGTTGAATAATTTTAAAGTAGCTTCATCACTTGCTTTTTTAAGGGATACTCCTATTATAGTACCTTCTTCATATTTTTTTAAAAGTAAAGAATTTATTTCATTTAAAGTACTAGGCCATGTGATACTCATTTCACTGGGGGCCACCATCCAGATATCAGCAGGGCTCCACTTATTAATGTCACTTATACCCACCCCCTTTAGTAAGGGTTTAACAGATTTTTCTAAATTTTTAACCCATTTAGATCCCCTGTTTTGAACAAAAGGGCCAGAATATTGGGAAGCTAAAGCATTTGCTATATTGACACTTGATTGTTTCCATTTAGGGTCCTGTAATATTTCAACTCCACCTTCAAATTGGTCAACTTGTACTTTATTTTTAGAAGATTTAATAGTTTCTGAGTTTATATCAGACGTAGTTATACTATTCCCTAACGAATATCTAATAGCATTTACTATACACTGAGCGGATTCAGCTTTAGCTGTTAATTCAGAACCTCCTCTCATACCACCTCCTCCACCAAAATCAGCAGATTTTTTTAAGTTAGAAGTAGTAATTTTATTCCCTTCTTTATCTGTTAAATTAATGGCTTTTGAAATACTAGTTTTATCCTTTAATTGGGTTAAAACTTCTTCTTTATTATCTACTATAAATTTAGAGCCATCGTTTAATTCTAATTCCTCTCCTTTTTTAATTTTATTAATTAAAATTTCAATTCTAGGGGTTTTTACTCCTCCTGGGAAAGTAGCGTCTTTGCTTAATTCTTTGGGGGTTAGTGCTGTTTCTTTTAAATTAATTCCCATTTCCTTTAACATCCCCTCTAACATAAGCATATCCTGAGCGTTGCTAATATCAGGATATCCTTTAGGAAATTTATAAGAAAATTTCTGAAAAAATTTATCTAATGTATCCATTATAAATCATCTACTGAGGCTGGGATTCCAAGATCATCCTCTGCTGGTTCCGTTGGTTCTGCTGTGTCATCACCTCCTAAATCTAAATCACTTCCTTCTTCATCTCCCCCTAAGTCTAGATCATCATCTCCTTCTATTTTGCCAGTATCAGCAAATTTATATCTTAATAAACGAGCAATCGCTTCTGAGGCTTGCTGTTCTTCCGGGAGGGATTCTAAAAAGTATTTTTTCCCGGCTATTTGAGCTATAAATAAACCTTTATCATCTTCTTCTCCTTGGTATATTAAATAGAAGTTAGCACCGTTTACAAGTTTAATTCTAAAAGTTGTGGGACGAGGTGCTACCCACTCTATATCTTCAACAAAAGGTTCATATTGAAAATCAAATAAATCCTCCATTACTTTTTTTAATGGGGGAAACTTATCAATTACCGAAAATTTAGTTACAATGTCCTCAATTTCTTCAGCATCCGCTAAAGGGTTAGATTTCTCAGCATATACTGTTTTTGCTAAGTTTTTAATTTTTGCTATGAATTCAGACTTCTGCATCGTTTTCATCTATCATTGAATCAATTTTAGGAATCATTAACTCACCATCTAAGTAATGTTTAGCAGAAACGAGCATTTCTTTTGACTTAATAACTTTTGATTGCCACCAATGTGGAAAATCTACTTCCATTCCTTTATTATCAAATTCATCTACCATTAGATAAAGTTCAGAAGCATATTTAGCAATTCTATAAAGATCTTTTTTAAGCATATGTGGTTCATTATCTTGGTGACCTAAGTCTAAGTCTTCTTTTTTTATTGCTTTAGATACTTTTTCTCTACGGTTTTTTAAGTAGTCGTCTGTTTTATCTACTTTACCATCATTATTTATATCAGCGTCTTCTTTACCTATAGGATCTAACTTTTCAGTAAATTTACCTGTCATAGAATTGTAATTAGCTGGGAGTTGTTCAGCAGAAGTTTTATAGGGTTTTTTCTTAGTTTTATCTTTTTTAGCTTGCATAGCAGCAACTGCAGATGCAATGCTTAAAATTTCTTCTAAGTCAAAGGCTTTCTTGAATTTTTTCACTTCTTTTTCTCTTTTATTTATTTCACCTTTAGTGAGTTTACGCTCATTTTTAGGTGATTGAGGTTTACCATATTTAGCTAAATTAGTAGCTAAAGCATAAGCTAATGATGTCTTTTCTTTTTTAGACATCTTATCTAATTTAGTTTTTTTCTTTGCCATTACTCCCCTTCATCACCTATACCAGCGTCTTTTTCTACTTTTTTAAACTCTGTTTTTTTAGCAAATTTAGCAGAATTAAGGATTTGGTTAGCTAATTCTCTTTCCTCTACATCTTTAGCTCTTCTGGCTAATTGTACTAATGTATCACCAATATCATCCAATTCAAGAGCTTTATCTTGTTCAGGTTCTGCTATAGTAGTCTCAATTTCTTCTTCACCTTCAAGATCACCTAATTCAATATCATCTTCCTGTTCGTTAATTTCAGAAAGAATTTCCTGTTTAAGATATTCTTTAAATTCAGACTTTTTCATCTTACCTTCTTTCATATCAGCCATAAGTTTTTGAGTCTTTTCAAGCTCACTATTAAGGTCTGCTTGTAAGTCTACATCTTTTTGAGTTGCTTCACCCATTTTTAAGATTTCAGTCTTAAGATATTCTTTAAATTCAGACTTTTTCATTATTTTTTCTTTTTAAAAGTTGCTTTTTTAGTATTTTTAACAAATTGTTTACCTTTTTTACTACCTCTAACTTTTTTAGCTACTGTAGCTTTTCTTTGTGCCTTAGTTAAAGACTGTGCTTTCTTTTTAGGTAAACACCTTGTTGTTGCTTTACCTTTTTTCATAGTACCACAAGGACCAGTAATATTACCTTGAGTATTAATACGTACCCAGTTTTCTTTTTTAAACCAGTCACGTAGAGACTCTTGGATAACTTCCTTTATGCGGTCTTGTGTCATTATCCTTTTTTCTTTTTACCGTCAGATCCTTTAATTTGACCTTTACAAACCTTAACCCCCCTACCTGAAAGGTATGCTGAAGATTTTTCACCTGCTCTTTTACGGGCAGCTATGTAATTTTTCCCTCTAGCACAAAGTTCTTCAGTTAAAGTTTCACCTAAACGTTTAATTTCTTGAACTTCTTTAACCAATTCTTCTTTAGTAATTCCGGGATTATTTTCCATTACAAATTCTATAGTCTCCTTAAGTCCACCAGGTGTTGTTAATTTTTTTCCTTCCATACTTCTATTATATCCACAACTTCCTTCCTTACGTAATGTCTTAGATAAGGTAAGACCTTTTAAGTACTTACTATCGGAAGTAGATAATTGTGCCCCTGGTTTATCAGGGTCTTTGTCTTTTCTTCTGAGTCTGGCTATTTCTTTATTTAATTTAGAAGTTGGAATTTTTTCACCATCCTTAACTCCTAATTTTTTTCTAATTGTTCCCTGCTTAAGTTTACCTGTTGATTTTCCTTTAGCAGAAAATTTTTCAATAGTGTCTCCTTCTTTCATCACATGTTTGTCTAATAGATGCTTTAAATCTATTACAAACTTTGTTTTGTCATCTATTTCAATTTTTTCCTCATTCATAGGAAATGAAAAAGTAACACCATCAATGGATATTTCTTCTCCTTTATGAAGCTTATCCATAGCATCTTTAGTTATTTGTATTGTTTTAGCCATGTTGATTATAAATATATAAATTTACTTAATCTTTAATCCTTCTAAAAACTCAATTCCTTCACGAAGATCTTTTTCCATTTGTTCTTTATTTATACCTCCTTTCCAATTTTCTACATCCCCAGCTTCAGTAACATAATTAGCATTAGATTCTTTCATTCTATCTTTCATAAAATTTTCAAACCCATCCATTGCTGATTGAATGTGAGCATTTCTTAATTCTTCAAAATATTTTTTTGCTTTACCTTCTTTTTTTAGTTGTGCTTCATAATCTACAACACAATCAAAACATTTTTGATACGCAGGGTATACCTTTTTATCAAGATGTTTTTTCATTAAGGTACCACATTCCGGACAAAATAAGGGCATCTTTCCCATTTTTTTAAATTTATCCATTTTTGTGATATTTTGTTTAACACCATTTTTAATGGTCCATTTACGGCCATCTTCTTCCCACACATCACCTTCTTTATAGTGTTCGTGTTTTTTACTATAACCTATTCCCTGAGATGTACGGGAATCAGCGTTGCCCGTGATTAGATTACGGGCACGTTCTACATCTTTTTTAGAGAATTCTTTTTTTAAAACATTATCTTTCATTAGTTATATCTTTTAAAACCTTTTATTTGTTTTTTAGTTGCCACATCCATCATAGTTTTAAGCATTGATAATCTTTTACCAATTAAACCTTGCATTAATTCTAGAGTTTCAATATCAAACTCATCATTTACGGCGTCTATAAATTCTTTAGTTGTCATGTTATTTATTTTTTATTGAGTCTTCCCAGTTTCTAAATAATATATTACCATTTTCATATGCTTCACGTTCAATTCTATCTAAAGCGTCATCTGCATTAGTATTTGTAGTTTGGCCGTGATCTAAAGTATTATTTAGATTTTGGTGATGATGTATTAATTCATGGGCATATGACCTCAAAATATCTTTAGGATGTCTACCCATAGTATATAATGCTATTAACTGTTGGTTAGGGTCATAATAGGCAGTACGGCCTAATAGATTATTAGCATTTTTGGTATCGTTATCTATAAATTTAATTTTAGGGTATGGTTTTATATTTAAACCATTACTACCCATATATTGAGTTAATGAAATAATTTGAGGGGTTAAATCTTCTTTTAAAGGTTTATAACCTGATCCATAGGGTGCTGATTTTTGGTTATGGTTAGGGGCTACGTTTTCATTAGCCTTCTTCTTTTGTTTTCTTAACCGCTCAGTTTTCTTTTTAGATGCTTCTTTGCGTTTAGTAATATAATCTAAAGCAGATTTTAAACGTTTTTTAACTTCAGGTTTTTTAGCTCTATTATATGCTGCCCTAGTTCTTTGGTGAATTAAATTAATCACTTGAGATTGGCGAGCATGTGATTTATTTTTAAATGAAGTTTTACTTAAGGTATCAACTATGTCCTGCCTAGTAGAAAACTTAACTTTTACAGTATCAGATGGGTCTTCATCTGTGTATAAGCGTCTACCACTACCCTTTGGTTTTTTACCTGTGCCTTTTTTAGGGTCTGCTTCATTTATTTGTGCAGCAGGTAAATTCTTTTTAGCAAAATCAGTATAAATCTTTTTAATTTTAGCTTCCTCATCAGGGGTTAACTCATCTACTCTTTCATCTAAGAAATTTTGTAATGCTTGACTAAATGATATTTTTCTAGTTTTAGCATTTTTATAAATTCCTTGAACAAAAGCAGGAACTTCATAATCTAAAGTAAGATAATCTACTAAGTCTAAATTGTCCTGATCAGCTCCGTCGGAAGCTACTCCTTTATCAAATCTACCCTGCCCCGTGTGTTCTAATTCATGGCGGATAGCGTCTTTAAGTTCAGGGATTAGTTCATTGTATGCTTCTGGGAAGCTGTCTGCCTGGTAGTTGATTTGGATTGCTATGGCATCCTCATCACCAGCAGCATTTATAATAAAAGGATTTGGTCCTAATGTGTCAAAATCTGATGGGCGGAGGTAAACTTCTAAATTATAAGGTTCACCATCTAACTCACCTGCATCTTCAAATGTTTCAGATACTTCTTTACCAAAAACATCCTTAAAGTAATTAATTACCATACGAGATATCATTGTTACCTCAGCATCATATCTACCTTCATCAAGTGGTAAAACCACATTTGGTGTTTTAAAATTCTTTTTACGCATAATAGTTTTAGCAATAGCTTTATTAGCTCGCTTCATAAAAGGAATATTAAGATTACTCTCGGTATCCTTAACTACTACGTCTTTATATTTTCTAAGGAATTCAATAAATGCTTCTTTTTCATCAGATAATTTATCAAAAAACTCTTCTAATTCGTCAATTGAAATATCTGGGAAGTTTCTGGGATCGTTGAGGCGATCGAAGAAATGATTACCTGAAAGATCTACATCTATAGGAGCTAATTTTCTGTCAGCCATATCATCTACAAACTCCACATCTCCTTGAGAAATAAAATCAGAATTAAATGATACTCGTTCTGCAACTATATCTTTAAGCATATCCCAAATTTTATCTACCTCAGGGATGTCTGGGAGAAATTGAAGAAATGTTTCTTTATCTTGGGCTAATAATGCTTGTCTAGCTTTGGTTCCACTTACAGCTCCACCAGTTACTATTTCTTTAACTTTTACATTTTGATAGGCAAGTTTACGAAGTGAACGAGTGCGTTTTTCTATATCTTGAAAATCTTCTTCATTACCCTCTCGAGCTCCTACAAACCAATAAATAATTTCATTAGGGTTGTCTTTAGCATAAGAATAAATAGCACCTATAGGAGGTTTATTTTTAGGAGAAGCCATCACTGTTACCTTACCAGGAAGATATTTTTTGTACATATTCCAAATAGCAATTGATTCTTCTTGACTTATAGAATCTCTAGTTCCACTTCCTACTAAAATAATTAGTTCATCTAATTCGGGATTTTCAGCTAAAGCACGTTGTACTACTTCTAGATGGCCTGATGTTGGAGGTTTAAATCCTCCACCAAACATTCCAACTATTTTTTTATTAGTAGATTCATTTACGTCTATGAGACCTTCTAATATCGCCTTAACTAAACCATTCATGCTAAAAAGGATTTTAATTTGGATTGAGCTTCTTCTTTAGATACTGAGTTGTCTACTATATTTTTTATAAATTTATCATTTAACATAGTTTTTATTTGTTCAGCATCTTTAGCTTTACGAGCATCTGAACTAGCTTGTTGTTTAGGGGTTTTGGGTTTAGTACCTTTAGGTTTAAAGGGATCAAGATATGTTTTCATTATATCTTCTAAATCCGAAATTTCTTGGTCCTCTAAAGTATTAGCTACAGAAACAAAATCAGACCCAAATAAATTTTTATATGGTTCATAATTTTGAGTTACATCTTTCCACGTTTTCATTACAATACCAGGAGCTAAACTCCTATCTTTACCACCTGATTTTTCGTAACGATCTTGGTTTTGTTTTAAGGAGCGTTCTAAATCAGTGTAAACATATAACATAAATACTTGGTATCCTGCTTCTTCTAATTGGTCTTTTAATTTAGAAGTTTGATTAAATGAAGCTCCGGTACCATCTAGTACGAATGATTCTTTATTACCTATAGTAGAATCTAAATTAGCTTTAAATTCTTTATTAGCAACAGCCATAGCTTTAGCTTGATTACTTCTTTCTTCAGGAGTAGCATTTTTAAGGTCTAATGTTATATTAGCCTTTTTTAACATAGGGACATAAATGTCATCTACGTTTAATGTCTTTAAACTTCCTAAATCTAAGCCTCTTAAGATAAATCCCTTTCCAGCTCCAGGGGCACCTGCTAATATGATAGCTTTAGACTTACTTTGTATTTCTTTTAGAATATCGTACAGTTTCACAGTAAAGTATTTGTTATAAATATTACAAATCTCTTTTAGCTGTGGTTCGGAATTCTGTAAATGCAGGTTTATGATTTGGGTTTTCTAAATCAAATAAAGTGCGAACTGCTCTATAAATGTCTAGGTTTTCCTCTATGGTTCTAGGCGATTCATATACCTCCCATCCTTTACCTTGCATTTTACCCTTTTTAGAGCCTCGCTTAGAAGATTTTAACCACAAAACACCAGTACGATCTACTTTTTTACCAAAACATTCCTCAAAACATTTGGAATACATAGCAGTTTGTAAATCATAGGTAGTTTGAAGGTGGTTTGAAGTTTTAAAATCAATTACCCATAACTCACCATTAATTTCACAAACCATATCACAGGTACCTGCTACTTTTAATTCATCTGAAAATAGGTGGACTTCAGCTTCAATTAAAGTAGGTTTGTATTCTTCCCAAAAATCAACAAAACGTAAAAACATTTGCCAAACATTAGGAGCATACATAGGACGTCCATGTTCTAAAAACTTTAATTCTTCACCATTAAGGTAAGCTTCAATCATTTCATGGACTTGTGTACCTTCTTCAGATGCTTTTTTAACAATATAGTCTGCTGAGTATCCTACTTTTTTAAGCCAATCCTCAAAGAATTTACCTTTGGGGTAATGGCTAAGCACATAAGTTACTGAGGGGTAATATTCACCATTACGTTGGTAATATCTTCCGTCAGGGAGTGTGATTTGTTTATGGTCATCTGATATTTCAAGTATCCTACCAAAATGTTTTTTAATTTGTGTCATAGGGCTAATTTTCTAGCCAAAAGCCCAGATAATGTTAGGGGAGTAGACTTTTGTATAAGTTCAGTGAAACGATTGAATCCCAACTCACTAGGGTCTTTATCGTCCATTTCTAATAAGTGGACCTCTTTACCCTCATTCATAAATCGTTCACAAAATTTGAGTGATGACTTAAGCGCATCACTGTCTAGTGCTATATAAATTTTTTCAACTTTAGAAGAAACAATTTTCTTCATTAAATTAGTTTGTATATTTTTTCCTAAAAGCGGGATAGCATTTCGTTTAATGGCTATGGCATCAAACGGTCCTTCGCACAATACTAACGGGCTATTCCAGTTTATAAACATCTCAAACGGCACAATATCGCGAGATACTGATGGGTTTTTATATTTTCTATATGGTTCTTTTTCAAAACTACGAGCGGTAAAATAGTTTAAATTACCATTAGCATCGTAAGAAGGAATTATAACCATATTTTGATATTCTCCTGTTTCACAATACCCCATATGATATTTAATCATATCTTCTCTAGTAACTCCTCGTCGTTGGAGATAAGCAAGGGCGTGGCGAGCCATTAAGGTATTAGGTTTATCAATAAATGGGGTATATTCTTTAGGTAATGCTAAATCGTTTTTTACTACTACATCTTCTACAAACGAACCCTGAGGGATTAATTTTTTAGCTTCCTCAATTTTATCGTATGCTTCTATCTTCTTTAGAAGATTAGGAATAGTTTTACCCCTAGTATTACAAACCCAACAATGCCAAGGATTGTGTCCTTTTTTATTTTCTGTAAAATTAACCTCCATTTTAGGTTTATGGTGTTTACAGAAAGGGCAGTGGTAAGCATAGTTACCCCTGGATGTTTGTTTTCCCTTACCAAGGACAGAGTCCATTAGGGATACTAATAGGTGATTTACCATTAAACGAAATGTACAAATTCTAATTTAGGAAGCAAAGTCTGATGTAAAGAATTTCCCTAATATATTATCATTGTAGTAATGGTCTGGGTTTTCTAATACTTCCATCTGGAATAGGTATTTTGTTTCTAGATATGTAAGGTGTTTTTTATTAAGAGCAATTTCAAGAATTTGTCTTTGCAGATTATCTTTCGTAACTTCTCCTTCAGTTATTTGATGCTTCAATTTAGCATTTGATCCTATATATTTTTTCCAATCGCTTTCTTTTTGAACGATTTTATAGGATTTTTTTCTTCCGCGCCCTGTTTGTTCCGCTAATTCTGCTTTAGTTAGTTTTTTCTTTTGATTGTGGTATAATACTTTTTTACCCACATATTTTTTACCCTCGGGGGTAACTACTTGGTAGACAAACCCAAATGTATTGGGTGGAAATTGTGATATGTCTGTAATTTCTCTTCCATTATATAACCAATTCATCTATCTAATTTTACTATAAAAGTTGTATCTGTATGGGGGTTTAGTTGCATAGGTTGTCCTAATTTTCCCACCATTATTAATTCTTGATTTTCATTATATAACCCAATAGTAGTTACATAAGGCATAAACTCTGGGCTGTTTACAACTTCAGATTTATATTCGGTTTCTGTATCTCTTAATGTAGGATTTAAAGAATAATTAAACTCATTAGGCCCTGCGGTACAAATATATTCTGTAGCATATATTGTAAAAGAGGATGAAAATGTGCAATTATCAGCATTTACTGGGGAACTACCGTCTCCATTAGTTCCTGTTGTAACTATAATTCCGGCGTCATAAAAAATATTACCCTCAACATTATTTCCATCTCTTAGCACCCCATCAGCACCCCTATCAGTTTCTCCCGTATCAAAAGCAAAAGTTCCGGGTACTATAGATTCGCCATAAGTTTTAGGAGAAATAGAATAAACTTTTAAATCACTTCCAAAGGAAGTAGGAAAGTGTCTTTGAGGAGGTAAAGATGTTTGGATATTATTTTCATAATAACCAAAAGGTTTATTTGGATTATTTGTTATAGAACTACTACTAGGGGTAGTAAAAGCAGATCCTGATCCCAAAAATCCTGGGGAAAGAAAATTACTGTAAAATAAATGTCTTACTGAGTTATATAGTAGGGCAGAATTATTTACCCCTTCTCCACTAGTAAAATCATTTCTATTTGAAATGCCCCCTACAACATTTTTACTTTCAGCACTAAATTCATTAGCTGCAGTAAACGTTACAGTTTGTTTCTTTTTAACTTGTAAAGGGGTTACCCTTACATCTTTCCCTGTGAGTTTTTTGAAGACACCCATTCATTTAGAAATCTAATTTAACTCTAATTAAAGCTTCTTTAGTGAAATCTTTTTTTAGAGGTTTACTTAATTTAGCTGTTGCTAATAAATCACTATTATCATTATATAACCCCACAGTAGTAATAAAGGTTTGGGGGGCATTAATAAAATCAGTATACCTTACTCCTCCAGTTGTACTGTCAATAAATGTGGGATTTTGGGAATAATTAAATTCTGAGTTTCTGGCTCTAACGAAAGCATAAGCAGAAGTAAGAGCTTCCTCACTATTAACTACTAAGTCATTTGCCAATGAAGTTACAGCAGCAGCATCAAATGTGATAGCAGATGATGCAGTTACCATAAATACCCCAATATCGGGAAGTAATAAACCACAAGCAGCAGACTCATCAGTTGATCCAGATGCTATTAAATTAAATACTCTTCCTGCTTGGTTAAATGATACTGTAGTAACTAATGTACTGTTGGATCTTAAATTAGTACCTGTTAAATTAGCTCCTGAATTGAGTTCAAATGTACTCGGAAATATAGAAGATTTAAATCTAGCTCTTTCTATAGTTCCAAATGCACAGTGGGTTATTTCATTTCCATTAATAGTAAAGGTAGAATCAGAATCTCCTAATATAATATTAGCAAATTGTCTGTAAGTAACGTCTCTTTCTTCAGTAGCACTATTTTTTGATCCTACTGCTACAGAAACTTGAGGCACACCACCACTACCCCCAGTTTTATAATAATTGGCACTTACTCCAGAATTAATAACACTTAATGAGGGGCAAGTTGCACTATCATTACTCCAACAGGGGCCTACTATAGAGTCACCACTAATTAGGAAATCTTCGGGGTCAAATCTTTTAAACGACATATTCTATATTATGTTTGATTTTTAGTAATTGTAACAGGAACCGTAACTCTAGCTCCACTATCTCTTCCTGTAACTAGTATAGAGGTAGATAAAGAAGTTGCTGAACTTCCAAATAGAGTATTTACTGTAGTTGCTCTTAAATTAATAGTAGTTCCTACTACAGTTTTTTGTACTGCGGTACCTAAAGTAGTAGTAGCATTAAGGTTTTGAGCAGCTGTGGTGTTTACTCCAATTCCTTCAAATGAGGCCATAGTTCTAACATCTGCTATGGTTACAGTATAACCACTAGATTCAAATACTTGATTATTACCCAAATAATTTAAGGTTTGTGGGGTAATAGATAAAGTAGCTCCTTGCTTTAAGGTAATAGCTGAGTATCCTATATCTAATACAGGCATTAAAGCTGTTCCTCTAGGTAAAGTAGTTAATTTATATCTTAAGTTTTGAGTAGCTTTAGGCATAGCCTCTAATAAAGGCATATTTTCTATTTTTTGACCAAAAAAGGCGGATCCTGAGGAGTTAGTTGGATCATAAAGGTTATAATCTACTTCATCATCTGCAAGGGCAAATTGAGTGATTTTAAAAGATCCATCCCCTCTAGCTAAAAGTTCACGACCTCTATCTGTCAAAATAGCGTCTACTGTTATTACTGCGTTATTTAAATATCCCATTTTTATTAATTATGTTTATAAATATTATGGTTTTATTCTTCTATAATACCTGCTTGTTTTAAATCAAAAATTAGTGAATCACTTCTTTCTCTCAAAGCCTCAGTTGTATGTGCCCCCGTTATTACTCCCGTAAAGGCCTGATTGACCCCTGCTTCATTATTTTTTTTAACATTCAATATTATATACTGACCATTTGGTATTATTCTATATATAAGAAAATTATCCAACACAGTACCATCTTGGATGTGATCTGAAAGTTTTAATATTAAAGTACCTTGGGCTGAGTTAGTACTTAAAATTCTGTAAGTTTTAGTGGGAGAATACTCAAACCTAATCCAATCCCCAGCTAATGGAACAAAAGGAAGTCGAATAGGATTAAAACCAAAGCTTATTGAAGTTCTTTTAGCACTTCTTCCATCTTCTGTAGTATATATTAAACTACTAGTAGGAGTAGAATCGGCATTTAATAAATTATAGGATTCAATCCCAGGATCAGTTTGGGTATATGCCCCTCCATAAAATGTAGTTAAGGCAGTAGAAGCAGTTAAAAATGAATGATACCCATCCTCTGAGCCACTTACATTTTGGTAATTTACCCAATAACTTGAAGAATAATTATAAACTGAGGCGGTTCCATCATTTTGGTAGCTAGCGGTTATTCCAGTAACACCATTAAAAAATTGGTTATCTCCTTGGGGAGTTTCATTATCTAGAGCAAAATATCCATTAAAATATTGATATCTTCTATATTTGGATCCTGGGAAGGAAGCAGCAAGGGAATCGTATAAGCTATTACTTACATACTGAAGGGATTGGCTTTGTTCAAAAGGAGGTTCTACTCTAAAAAATAATTCATCACTTTGGGATACTGAAAAATAATCACTGTTTATACCTATAAAAACAGCATTATTAGCTGCTCCTAAATCGATAGCGCCCTGCCCATTTGTTGCTAAATCTCCACCAGTCTGATTAAAAATGTTAATAGAATTTTCTGCTTCCTCAATAACTTCTTCAACTCCTAAATAATTTTTCTTTATTAATTTTAATTTCATAGGTACAGCATAACCATATCCTTTAGGGTTACCAGCTGGTGGGGGATCATATGATAACATAATATCATTCACGCTAGAAGAAACTAGATTTATACCTACTGCACCCCTTACTTTAATTCTACTTCTCCCTTCAACAGATCCTGTTCTAATTATAGCAGTATCAAAATAATTTTGATCTTGAGGCCAATAACCATTTAATCCTTTTATATCAACTGCCGAAGATGAGGGTTCATCTTGTAGAGTTTGAAATGGGATAAAACCTTTTCGAATAGGATTTCCTTGGTTATCAGTAGGGGTATAGGACCCAGTTTCATATGCAAAATTTGCATTTCTAAAGTTAGCTTGTTTATCATGGTAAGTATGATATTTTAATACTGTTAATCCTGGGGCACTACCAAGCTGTCCTTCCTGATAGAAGCTCATAGTAGTTACATATTGTAAAGGGCCTTCACCTATTTGACTAAGAAGTATAGGTTCAATACTTCCTACTGCTGTAACATTATGTAATCCTGCTAATTGGGGATTTAAAGCTGTTCCTTGGTCAACTCTTACTCTTGCTTGTTTTCCTACTTCAAAATTTTGAATTATGTTAGATGAAGCTACACTATCCTCCGAGGGTTTTGATATATTAAACTGAGAATCGCATAAATAAGTAACAAAAAATTGTGTTTGATCTATAATTTCAGGAGCGGTACTTCCTGCTTCTTTTATAATAGCTATATATTCTTGATTTTTCTCAGCAACAGGTAATCCTCCTAAAACTCCTCTTACATCTAATGTGGGATCATCAAATGTAACACTAGCAACTTCAGACGCTTGTTGTTCTTGGTTTTGCTGTGCTGTTGTAGTTTCATTACTAGCTTGTCCCTGGGGAGCAGAGGGGATAGCTGGGTCTGAACTAAAGTTATTAGGTGGTAGTGAAGGTGGTGGTTGCTGGGCCATGTTTTATTATTTACTTATATAAATATATAATATTATTTTGAAAAACTATTTAAGCACCCTCAAAAGGTGATTGAGGTTCAAAAGGTGTTGGAGGTGCACTAGAACTTTCATCATAATCGAAGTCGAGAGACGATGTAGTATTAACTAAATTATCTTCAGGAACGACTGCAATAAATGTAGAGTTAAAGTCTAAAGAACTAATTCTATTTCCCTCATATCTAGATCTAACCCAAAATTTAGAAGAGTAATTAGAGTCTTGAACTGCTGCTTTTGAAGCTGAGCCTATTGCTAATAAATCATTATTAATAGGAACAATTGAATTTGAAGCTGCTCCTGAATAGTCTACATCTTGGAATAAAGTAGATTTTCTAATTCCCTCATAGTTTTCTAAAACAAACCCAAAATCAGATGTGTTATTTATTAAGGGATTAAAATCACTATAACTAAAAGGTCCAGGATTATTTTCTAAATCAAGTGAGCTACTAAATGGATCCCAGTTAGGTTCAAAAGTAACGGTTTGTCCCGAAGCAATAGCAATAAAAGCATCTCTACTACCTGTTACATAATTTGTAGAAACAGCAACCTCAGTTACATCTGCAAATAAAGAACTAACTGATAGTATATTAAATGTATAAAGGGTTCCACTATGGCGTAAACTTAGAGTAGAACCATTTCCCTCTAATAGATCTTTAACTACGCTATCATTTGTTAAGAAGTTGTCATTAAAAAGTAATGAATCATAATCTTGGTTAAAGAAATAATATGCCGGAGATATTCCTACTGCTTTAGCAGTTCCAGCAATATTAGCAATAATATTTATATAACTGCCCTGTATTCCTTTATGGCTTAAATCATAAGTAGTAACACCATAAGCCTTTTTATAAGGATTTTGTGGGTTATTATCAGTTTGGAAACGTCCAGTAGGATTAGATAAGTTAGAAGATCTAGACTCTATTTGACCAGACTGTTTAAATATTCCATTATAAAATTCGGCTTGGTCGTTATGACTAACAGTATGAACCAGTTCACCTGTTGAACCCGATAATGAATTTCCTGTAACATACTCTTCCCAAGCCTGAGTTAGGTTTTTTATAGGAGTAGGAGCACTTTGAGTTAACCAGTACTCAAACGCATCACCTCCTTGACCTTCAGGGGAAAATTTATACCGGTTAGAACCATTCCAAGATCCTCCAGTAGAACCTGAGGCTCTGTTACTTCTGTTAGTAACTTGTACTGAAGCTGTATATTGGATATCTTCATATGATGTCTGTGGTGGTCTTTGTCTGCTTCTTTCTTGTAAAGTAGGTTTAATTATGACCCCTGTTGCTCTAGCTGATCTTATAGGGATAAAATCCTTAATCATGCTAAATAATGAGCTATCTAAAAACTTTACATATCTTATAAAAGCAGCAGTATTCCAAGGAGTTCCTCCATATGGGCTACCAATAGTGTCCCTTAAACTAGAATAATAAGACCCAGTTTGGAAGAAAAATTCATTAAAATCTCCTATATAAAAACCAGGATCTGTAGTTAATTTTTGGTAAACTGAATTATTAGAAGCACTTAAAGTTGTATTTAAATCATTTTGAGGTGAAAAGCCTGCTTCTACATAGTGTAAACTTCTATTATAGTTTTCGTCTTTAACAAAATGTTGTTGAACTCTAACTGTAGGAGATAATAATTCTGAAGGTGGAGCCAAGGATACCGAGGGGGGAAGTGATATTGATTCTGTTGGGAAATCTATACTTCCTGTGGTTGATGTTGGAGGTAATTGTTCAACTACTGGTTTTCCTGTTATACTATATTCTGAAATTTTTAGGATATCATCAGGGATTCCAAAAGTTGTAATTAAGGCTCTTAACCCTGCTACCGAACCTTTCTTTTTAAGTAATAAAGGTAAGTTATGGTATATTCTTTTATATATTTCTTTATTTACATCTTCAATAGGTGTAGGATCACCTGATGCAGTTACGTAATTAGTTATTGTATTAAGTGCTTGCCCCGATTCTAAAGGGGGAAGGAAACTACCATCAGTATTAATTCCTACAAAAGAGGATATTAAATCTGTAGAGTTAAAATTACCAGTATGTAATTCAATACCCATTGATTTTATAGCTTCAGCTACTAAATCTTTAGAAATACCAAAATCTAATCTATTATCAGCATTATATCTATTAGTAATATCCTGAGCGTATGTAAATAAAGTATCAAAGTGTTGACCTATCATTTCAACAAACTTTGTGTAGGGTTCATTAGCTGGGTCTTCCAGTATATACTCAGGTATAGTATTAGTTAGACTATCTTGATTATTTCCATCATATAAAGAGGATGTAGCAATAGCACTATTATACCATCTAACAGCTTCTGTACTTCCTGTTCCTGCTAAAGTGTAAGGTTCTGAAGAGGTGGTTTTAGGGTAGGGGGAAGGGAACTGAAGTGAAGAGGATTGGTAATATATTTTAATTGAGGGAATAGTAGCATTACTTGATACTTCTACTAAAGACGTAGAAGCATTACCTGTCATAGTAAAACTCATAGTAAAATTATTTACATTAGAGTTAGTTAATCCCGTAAAGCCCATTAAATCATTTTCATCACCAAATATAGATGTTTTAGATTCATCAGGGGCTAATACTGTATTAAATGAGGCTTCCCCTAAAGAACTAGTTAATATAGTAGTAAAAGTAACAGTATCAGACCCATTGTCACTACTAAACCCATTATTAATTTCAATTCCTTTAATAATAGTATTTGATGGGATACCAAACTGAAAATTAAATACCCTAGCACCTCCTTCTGGGATGGTTGCGTTTGATGTAACTGCTCCTCCACTATTTCCATCTTCTAAGTTAGATACATTAGTAACTCCTCCTGTAGTGCTAGAATCTGCACCCCTTATAAACCCAGTGTTGTATACTTCGCCTGCTGGGGAAACAACATTCACAATAGATTCAGAATTGTAATACATCCAATACTCAAACCCATCAAAATTTTCTATTATAGAAGTAATTTTGTTTTCAATAAGAGCAATACTAGAGGAAATACCACTAGAAGATCCTGTAGGTTCAGCGGCTAAAGTATTAGAAGCACTTTCTATAAGACCTACTTTATAATAAAAGTTTTTTACTCTTTCTTCTAATGAAGAAAAATGAATGAAATTATCAGCTTTAGTATAGTCTATATTTACTTCAACACCCTTTTCTTGTAATATGCTTTGGAGTTGGTTATACGAAGAGGTTAAAACCCCTGTAGGGTTAACTAACTCGTCATACCCTTTTAACTCTACAGAAGTATGAATATTATTATTTACAGGTAAAGAAAAATTAGGACCTTTTAAATCTATAGTAGTTTTAGGATTAAAAATAATCTCTTCAAAAGCTATATTATAAGCTACTGTTTCTTTTTGTTCAGTAGCAATCCATAAAGTTTCTCCTTCTTGGATAAAAGAAGGTAAAGCATCATATAATTTTACTAAAATTGAATATTGACCATTTTGGTTGTCAAATAAACAATTATTAGCAATAAATAAATTATTCCTCCCAAAGTTCAAATAAAAATCAGGGTAAGTAGGACTAATAATATTAGTAGGGAAAAATTCTTCTACTAATTGTTCTAATTCCTCCTCGGATGTATAATTACATGCTAACCTAACTTCTTTTCTATTAGCAGAAATTTCTTTTAAACTTAATCTTTGATCAAAAGAAGAATCTAACTCATTATTAAGAAAATTAAAGGACACATTATATTTCCCTTCTCCAAACCCTAAGTTTTTTACTTCCTCTTCAGGATACACAAATAAGGTTGATGCAAATTCTAATCCTGCTCCTAATTCATTTTCTGCTACAGTGTACTTAGCATTAGGATTATAATTAATTAAATTACCTCCTAAATCATATACAAAACTTTCAACCCTTCCTCCTTTTAAAGAAAAAATAGAATCAACCCCAAATGAAGGAATAACAGATTCATCTCCTTCAGAATACTGTTGAAATTCAAAAGTAATAGGATCTATAAGTCTTATTTCGGTCATGTTTTATGTATTATATATTAATAACCTCCTCCTGAGGAGCCACCTGAACTTGAACCACCTCCACTTCCTGCAGGAGGAGCCCCAGGGTCAGCCTGAGTTTCAATATTGGTTACTTCTTCTTCAGATAAATCTCCAGAAAGTTGAGCAAACGCCTGACTTCCAGATATTTGAAGATCTCTAACTTCTTGTTGGGATGATAATAATTCTTCTCTTAACAATGTTATTTCATCTAATAATACTTGGATATCTTCATCTTTTTCTTCTGTAAAACCTATGTATTCTTTACTTCTTTCTATTAAAAACCTATGGGAATCAATACTACCCTCTGCAGGGATTTCATAAAATAAAGTGTTATATAATGTAAAGAATTGTTCCACAGTCACCTCTTCTTCTACAGGAGGGGGAGGAGGAACTAATTGAGTAAAAGAAGTATCTATTGTATTAAGATAAGCTCTTTTTTCAAACCCTTGTTTATTTAGATTTACCTTTTGACTCATCCATTAATTACTTTAAAATAATAATTATCATCTAAAATTAAAGTATTACCATCAACTAAGGTTTTAATTAAAATTTGATAATACCTTTCAGGTTCTAATCCGTTCATATAGAGTTTAAAAAAACTTCCCTCATCATCTGCACTAATTTGGGTGTAGTTAGTGTCAAAATCGATTATATACTCGTTAGTATAAAGATCTTTAACAGCATAATATGATGCAGTAGGCAAATAATGATTTATATTATAAGAGGATCCTGTTTGGAAAGTTCTAGCAGGAAATTGGGGACGACAATTTATATAAAATTTATGAATACTACCACTTACAAATTCTTCTTTATTGTTTGCTAATGTAGCTACTAATTTAGAAGTATTAATGATAGTATTAGTAGAAGATCCTGTATCAAATGTATAATCCCTCCATTTGAACTCTAATTGAGGAGGATATATGGTATTAGTATCTATTGAAAAGTATTTAATGTTAGCTACATCTGCTTCTACGGCATCAAATTCTGTGGCTTCACTTTGTTTTACTATAAAACCTTCATTGGCTATAGTACCACTATTAAATAATCTTATAGCATTAGTTACATCAGCATTTATATCTTTGTCATCAGAATAATTTAAAACCTGAGATTGGGTTACTGTTAATCCTTCTACTTCACCATTATACCATATACCACCTCCGGGATTAGTATCAAGAAAAGAGGCTGTAACTCCTGATGAAAATGCGGTCGTTTGCCAAGCCCCCGATCCTGATGATAAACGAAACCTCCATGAGCACCCATTTTCTGTTCTAGGAGTATCCGAAAATTTTCCAGTACCCATATTCCAAGATTGGGATAAAGGATATATTTCAATTGTAGAATCTGTGTTTAAACCATTTACTTCTGCTAAGAAGCATCTTAAATTAGCTTCAAATTCCTTGCTTCCGGTTAGTAATACTCCATTAGAATCTGTTACAGATCCACTAATCTTATTATCAATGACATCTGTAATTTCCGATGGGGAAAACTTAATTAAAAATCTACTTACCTCAGGGTTATCTGGGATGTAGGTAGTAGAAGCTTCTAAAATAGGATCTAACCCAGTATTCTGAGCTGGGTAAGCTGAATATAATGTAGCATCCTTTTCTGGGAAAATTTTATATATTGCCATTTTTAAAAGTTTGTTATAGATCCTCTTATGTCAGAATTAGGGTATTTTATTTCAAAAATACTTGGGTCTTGAGAAGGAAATACTGTGTTGTTTTGAGTTGCCCCCCTAACATCATATGAATAAACAGAATATCCTGAGCTTACCCCAGATTTATTATAAATATCTACTGATTTGACTGTTTGAACTCCTTCTATTCTATCTAAAGTAGTAAATATATCGGTTATGAATATAGGTTGGTTTATTTGCCATTTTTCTATATCAAAATAACCCTTAAGAGTATCAATACATTTAGTTAATACTTGATTTCCAGCATAATTAGGTCTTAATACTATTTGGAAGTCAACCCCAATGTTTACAATAAATCCATCTTTAATACTTACAGTATCATTAACCATTCTATATTGAGAAAGATAAGTAGATAAATTTGTTTTAAAATTAGCAGAAGTAGTAGCTAATTGCCCGCTTCCATTATATCCTAAAACATACATGTCTAAAACAGAAGGCCTTGCATGGGGGTTAAGATTTTCTATTTTTTCAGGTTCTACGTAAATTTTAGCTACATCACCATATATACCCGGCATACTTAAAGCTCTTACAGTATAATCATCTTGAGTTACACTCCTTAATTGGGTACCAAACATCTTAAGAGAATTCTCTCTAATTTGATCTGGGGTGTCTCCGCTATTACCTCCTACTGCTGGGGTGGGGTTATTTATCCTAAGTGAGTTTCTTTCTGTAGCTCCTCCATTTCCATTAGGAAAAGTTGCTTGGCTTGTATCTATACTATTTATAGTCTCTGCTGAGGTATTAGATGATATGCCTCCCCCTTTTAAGTAAGTAAAAGTTAAAGTAACATTAGTGGGGGAGGACCCATAGGTATTAGTAAAAGTAAAGTTAGCAGGTGAGAATGCTGTGTTACCATTTATATTGGCGTTTCCCTTACCTACGTTGCTAGGGTTAGGGACTATATCTTCATCATTTAAACCACTATTCCCTGATCCAAATTGAATTTGGAGAGTGTTTGCATTTTTAAATCTTGTAGAAAATCTATTTTGGGTTTTCTTTAATTTTAATAAATAAGGAGTATCTGCGCTGGTGTTCTTTTCGGGTAAAAATACTGTTTCTTGACCTAAGTAAGGAACTTCATACCAAGTATTTCCATTGTTATCTACACAATTAGTTATTCCTATAATATTACTATCTGTTATGTTAACAGTTGGAAATTTTTCATAAGATCCAAAAGTAAATTCAATGCTAGCTGTAGCTGCCGAAATAGCCGATCTAGTTTTTTTAAGTAAAAATCGTTGGGGTGAATTACCACTAACACTAAACACAGAAACCTCAGTAGGATCTGTTGAAGAGGATGCAGCAAAATCTACAAAATCCTCAATTATAAATCCCTTCCCCCCAGCACTAACTGAAGTGTTTGAAGGAAGAGAAAGAGCATAACTAAAATCAGGACCATCACCACTGGAGGGAACTGTTTGGTATATATCTACATCTGCTACTGCGGCCCCTGTAACTTTAGGTTTATAACCCATCATATATGCTAATTGATATAAATTGGGGGTTTGTCTAGCATATTGTGTAAATGTCTCTTGAATTTGGTTATCTTGATAAAAAGAAAGTACATCCCCCACATAAGAAGCCATCTCCATAAACATCATTCCTGGGGAACTAGGACTAAAATCAGTATAGGTATCTGGGAAGTATGTTTTAGAAAATTCTATGAGAGAATTCCTAAAACTAGAGAAATCTTTATCAAGATATCTAATATTTCTCTCAGCTCTATTATTTCCCCCGGATTGAGTAGATGTAGAATTATTATATGCCATCGGACGCGAAATTTATTTGAATATCATCTAAAGACTGATTGAGTACTCTATATGATAAACTTATATTAATAAGATTTTGATCAGGCAAACTATTAACTTCTAAAGACTCTACATTAACTTGTGGGAATAAAAAAGAAAGTTGTTCCTTTAATTCAGATTCTAACCCACTTAAAGTATTATTAGTAATAGCTTCAAATAAAGTAGCTCTTAAATTCCCCCCAAATCCAGGATTAAGATATCTTTCTCCTCTATCGGTTAAAAAATAATTAATTAAGTTAGATTTAATTTGATCTTTAGTTATAAAAGTTTGATTAAACACAGCTTTCCCCGAAAAGGGTACTGATACTCCTACGGCGACATCTGGTAAAGTATCTACGGGAAATTTACTGGGGATAATGTAAGCCATTATTTACTGTTCATTAAATTCATTATTTGATCCATAGAAACATTTCCTTGAGGTAAACTTCCATTTGGGGAAGCTGTATCTACATTCCCCGTAAGTTGAAGGGGTTGATCTACGTGTGAAGTGTTAAAAGAAGCTTGCATATCTCCTAAAATATTTTGATATGCTGTTCTTCGATCCCCAGGACTCATAGTAGATTGTTCAACTTTAGGTTGAGGTTGAATATTTTCAACTACTTGTTGCTTAGGAGAGCGTACTGCTTCTAAAAGAATGTCTTTTAATTCTTCTTGTATGGCCTCTTTTACAGCTTCTTTAATCATTTTTTTTAATGCACTTTGTTTCATTGTTAATAAATATTATGTTAATCAGCTCTTAAATCATCTCTGTCGATTATAAACTTTAATTCTTCTATTAATATTTGGGGATTGGATGCAAATGAAGATTCACTTCTTAACATTTGGACACCTTGTATATTTCTAGCAATAGCATATCTTTTTGGGTAGTTAAAGTTTTGACTAATGTCATCTTTAATTTCAAATGTGAACCCTTTATAAGGTAAAGGATCCCCAGTAAGAGGATCTATAGTATCACTAACTTCTCCGGTTGAAGGGTCAATAAAATTATTTAACTCATCATTTATTTCAACAAAAGGAATATTAGGTTCCCCTGTTTCAGGATTTATTTCTTCAGAACATTCTTGGATAAGAAAATCTAAACTGTTTAAAAGTGAAATAATAGCCGCTAATGTGGCTCCTATAACAACAGCAATTACAGTTAATACTGTAACAGCAATTCCTGCAATTTCAAGTCTTCTTTTAATTATAGCACCAGCATCGGCAATTAGAAGAGTAGGACGGGCTAGTGGTACAAATTTAGCTATTTGAAAAGCTATTTTTAACCCTAGAACTAAAGCACTTGTAATTTTTAATACTTTAGTAATTATCCTAACTATTTTATATATGTTATTTAATTGCCTTACTAGTTGATTTCTCTGTCTTATAATAGCTCGTATTTCATCTGGAGAAGGGCATGTTTTTCCTTTATAAGGCTCTGCTACTCCTGATAAGAGATTATTAAGTATTTGGGGGCCAAATTTAGCTAATAAAGCAATGATAGCAGGAAATAAAGTTTTTTTAAGATTTTCTTTTTGTTTTTGAAAAACGTTAGTTAATCTTATTTCAAAAGGTAAACTTCTTTTACTCGCAATTTCAATTTCTAAATTTTCTAACTCTTGTATCTGGGCTTTTAGTTTGGCTTCTTCTTTTTCTAAATTTATTTCTGTAGGCTCGAGTGTAATTTTACCCAAATCATATACATCATAGGTAACAGACTCCTCAGATGTAGAATTAGGTTCTTTTTCTTTTTCAATCTCCTCCCCTGTTTTAACAAGTTTAGGACCTATTTGTTTAGAAAAATAATTACTTTTAGTACATGTTATATAACTTTTGTTAAAGTCAATTTCTTCTCCTCCCTCATACACATATTCAAATTTTCCATTATTATCTGTATAAGGGATTCTATCAGGATTAATTATTATAGCAGTAGGTAAGACCTGAAAGTTAGTAGTTATAGTTTCTTCTTCTGGGTTGGGTGGGGTGGGAGGGGGAAGAAGGAGAAGGGGCTCTATTTTTGCATTTTGTAATGGAGTATTATCCTTATCAACAATTTTACCAATAATTTTAAATAAATGGTTTTTAGGAATAGGGAGTGGTTCCTTTTTTTGGATAATATCTGTTAATGCTAACCCACCGGAGTTTAATTCTATACTTAAAGCCCCAACAATTGATTCTACTGCACCCTTTATAATAGCAGAATTTCCACTAGGAAAGATTGGGTTATTAATATCTAATATTGCTCCCTCTGGGGATTTAACTTGGAAGAATATTCTGCTATCATTCCCATTAACAAATTTAGGGTCTAAGTAATATCCATTACTAAGAATGTATATACTATTATCATTATATTTTTTTAACTCAAATTCCATTATTTAAGTTTTACCCTATTAGACAAGACTTTAGGATTTTTACCTGCCATTGCTTTTTTAAAGTCTTTAATAGATTGATCTAGAGCAGGACCTATACCAATTAAACCTAATATGGGGTAAGGACCAGCAGAGGCATTAGTACATGCTTTAGCTAACCCCTCTAAAGCCGGAATAAGTTTATTTAGTTCAAAAACTAATTCATCACCTAGAACTGCTCTTTGATCAGCATTTCTATCTACTAAACATAATTGTTGAGCAGACATTACTATTCTATTATTAGTATCCATATTAATTGAATCCCCGGTACTTAAATGAATTACATTAGGTGAAGATAGTAATATTGAATCTTCTTTAGCATTAAATACCAATCTTCCAGAATTGATTAAAACCTGTCTTCCACTATAATCATTAGGAGGATTAGGGGTAGTGTCGTTTCTTCCAAAAGAATCAGTTTTATAACTAGATACAAAAAATGGAATATTTTGAGTACTAGTTAAATATATAGAAGAATTATCGTTATTTATATTTTCTACAGTAGGTACCCAGTTTGGGTTAGAATTAGGAGCTACACCATTAGTTAAAATAGTAATAGGATCTCCATTCTGTCCTTCTTTAGACCAATTATTTGGGATATCAGATTTAACTACGGTACTACCTAATCTTAAAGCATTCCCCCATCTTCCTTCTAAAATATAATCTCCTTCGTAAGGATATAAAGGTTTTATATTACCTTTTTCCTTAAAAGTAGTGCCTAAAATAATGGGGGTTTGCTCAGATTGTTCTTCATTAACTGCATTATTTTCTACTTCTGTATAAGATTTTATATTAGATAAAGGATTAGGAACAGTAGAATCTGGGATAGAGTTATGGTGTTGGCTATTCCAAGCGTTTACAGAAGGTAAGTAATATAATGTGCCTATACTTCTTTTATCATTTTCTTGGTTTCTAAAAGCATCAGGGGCAGATAGAATAGTAACTATTTCATTAATTAAGGGATAAAACTTATTATTAGAAAAATAAGGTTTTGCTGAAACTTTTGAAATAGTAGAAGTTTCGGCACCCGGGGTAGAGGTAGGATCGAAAAATATAGTACCTATTCCTTGCCACTCTCCAACTTCTTTAAATCTAGGGTGGTTGGGAGATAGTACTATATCTTTTACTCTAACAGCAAAAAGTGATGGACCACTTGATAAAGTATTATTTAAGGTTGGGTTTATCCCTGAAGGACCGAATTGGATAGGCATTATTTTTTCTTATTCTGGTCTTCTCCGTATTTTTTTACTTCACTTAGCAGTTGGGATTTTTCTTCTTCTGTCATTCCAAAATTTTCTTCATCACCCCCTTCATTTTGTACTGCACGTTGTATGATAGTAGCCATTTTAATAAGTTGTTCATCATTTTTAACAGATATCTCTAAATATTCTTTAAGAAGGGGAACAACAAGAGTAGCATCACCTATATCCTGAATTAAGGGTTTTAATTCTGATATTAGAGTAGAAATTTGTTCTTCTTTTTTCTTTTGGTTTTGGTAAATTTCTTCTAAAATATCTGAGAATTTTTTACCTCCAAATATGTTTTTGTCTAACTGTCCCATGATAATAAATATGGGGGTTAATCAAAATTTGTATACCCGTTTTCTTGGTAAAAAATAAAATGTTTTTTAAAAATATCCCCTAGTTGATTGGCTATCCTAGTAATGTGAGGGGTTTTTACATCTACCATTTCTCGAATACAAAGATAAAGAGCTTTTTTATTAAAAATATCCATTACTTCTCTTTTTCTAAATAATTCTAATATAGCATCTGCTACTTGAGCATCTTTTTTCTTAGGAAAAAGAGTAAAAATATTCTCGGTACAATACTCAACATATTCATCTATAAAATCGGATAAATGATCTTTTTCCATAGGATCATAATCCATATCATAAGAGTATTTTAAATTGTGATGTAACTCATCTACAGGAGCTTTATCTACTCGTTTTTTATAATTTTTAGTATTTTGTATAATTAAATACCTTTTAGCAATTGTTCCGAAGTAAGAAAAGGCCTTAGCCCCTTTACTTTGATCAAATAAGTGAATCTTATCTAATAAAAATGTTATTACTTCATGTTGTAAATGTTCAATTTCATTTACTTCTGTATAATAAAACTTAAAAGTATGTATTATATTTTCCGTAAGCTTAAAAAAAGCATAATGAATTTCATCCCTATAAATTTTACTTCTTTCTTCGGGATCAGAAGAGCCATTGTATCTAACAATAGCGTCCTCTGTAGCTTGAGTGAAATATTGGTTTTTCGACTTCTTTTTCCTTTTTCTTTTTACTGGCTCGCTCATAATTTATCTATCCTAAAATTAGATAGAATTCTCTGAAGTTCTTTAATTTGTTCGTACATAAAACCAATTTCGTCATCGCTTTTGAAGATTTCTCGAGCATCTATTTGCTTAAGTTTTTCATCAGAGAGTTCTATAATTCGACTTAATTGATCCAAGTAAGTAACATACCCCGCAAGGATGTCTTCTTGTTTTTCATTTTTACGTAAGAGGTTAAAGGTTGTGAATCCTAAGATCACAACCAAAACCCCTAATACACTGATGACGATTGTTTCTATCATAATTTATCAAATAAATCCTTAAGACCTTTACTTTCAAGTTGAGAAAGTGCTTTGTCTTTAGTTGATTTTTTGGTTTCCTTCAATGTAAAATTCTCTTTCTGGGGGGGCACGGGATTTTTAAATTTAGGTAACCATTCTCTTTCAAATTCAATTCTAGCGGCCATTAAATCTGCCTGGTGGAGAATAAATGGGAGGGAAGTACGTGGTTTTTGTTCTGGTTGGAATGCAAATAGGTATTTTTTATTTGCTTCATCATATAAACCATCGTGGGTTTGAATTGCTAACATCTCATTAAATGTATATTGAACACCATGAGACTGAAGCATAAATAAACCTCGATCAGGAACAGAGGCAAATGGAACCTCTTTATTAAACATATAATCCTCCCCTAACTTTTCACGTCTCCATTTATCAGTTTGGGGAATGTAGGATTCGTTTTCCTCATCTCCCATTTTTCCAAGATCATGGTTAATAGCAGAAAAAACTAATTCTTCAAGAGTGTAAGTTGTAGTATCTACACCTTCTTCAACCCAAACATCATTAATATTAAGAGCACATCTCACAACTCTATTAACATGTTCAACATAACCCCCTGGGAAGGCATTGTGGTATTCTTTTTTATGAGCAGCAGGCATCATCATAATGCGGTCCTCATATTTTTTATAGAATTTTAAGAGCTCTTTTTGACGATCTCCAGTAACCCACAATTTAATATTATTGCAGAACTCTTCCCAATTGGTCTGAATTTCCTCAGCTGTTAGTTTCATACTTTGTTTTGTTCGTTAGGAGTCATTGGTTCACGTTCAACCGCAGATTTAATTTCTGCTACTAAACCTTCACAAATTTCTTTTACTTCATTAACTTTTTGCTTATTTCCTCTTCCATTATAGAATTCAATATGCTTTAATTTAGCTTCAAGATTTTCAAGCTTTCGTTGGATGTGTTGTCTATACTGCATTTTTTATAAATTTAATTAGAAGTTACGATGAAAAATTTAAAAAATCAAGGTACTTTTTAAGAATAGCACATTTTTCATATTCTTCTTCATTTTCAAAAAACTTTAAACTTTTATCTAGAGCATTTTTTAATTTAGGATTTGATTCTTCAAATAAGATTTTAATATGATACTTATCATGTATATCCAGTTGAATAATATACTGAAAAGCTCTATTATAAAGCATAGATTCTCCGGTTTGAGTAATTTCTACCACATCCAATTCAGGATCAGATTTACCAAAAAAATCTATTAACTGTCTATTATAACTAGTGTAATTTAGAATTAACTTAGTAAACATTCTAATATAATATCTAGGGTGGTTTTCTTCATCGTTTTTATAAGTATACAGAAATGTAGGTTGTTCAAACCCATTATCATCTCTTGATGAAGAATTGAATGCCCCAAATATTTTATTAATGTCCAAAGTGTCTTTCTATAGTTTCTAGTAAATCCTCAGCTTCCCCTAACTTATGGAGAGCTTTTTTACCTTCATTAAAAAAGTGTTCTGAGGTGTGTTCACCTATTCCTACAGGTGATTCAGTAAGAAGTTCTAATGTAAGTAGTGCTTCTTCTCTATCAGCTTGGGCTTGTTTTTTTATAGCCTTAATTAATCTGTGTTCCATGTTTATAAATATAATTAATTTCTAAATTGTTATAAGTTGTTGTATATGTCCAATATTTCATCTGCAATGATAGTCTGCGGCTCTAGTTGCTATTTGTTTATGTGGCTTTATATTAACCTTATAACCAAAGGATTGTGCCCATCCTCTAGCAGCTGAAACCAGTTTGTTACTCATATAATATTCGTCATCATTATAATCCATATCAATTTCAAAACGGATACCTGGGAGATTATCTGAAAGTAACCCTACTATCTGCATTGTCCTTTCTGTTTCTAACCATAATCTACTCCAGTCATCTTTAATTGGAGGAAATGTTTCTTTACAATAAATATAATGAACTCCCTTTAGGGGATAACGATAAGCAATAGCTGTTACATAATTAATATGTGATCCTGTTCTTTGTGAATCCGTCCCTATATGTGTTTCAACAAAAGGATTTTCTTGAATAATTTTAGCAGTGTAGGTAACAGGATTTACCTTCTGATTTTTTACTGTTCTAAAATTCATAGTACCGATGGAGGGACTCGAACCCCCAATTGCTTGATCCTAAGTCAAGTGCGTCTGCCAATTCCGCCACACCGGCAAAAATATTTACAATATATCCCACTCATAAGCAGCCATAGCATAAGCTGACCCTGTAGAAACTGTTGGATCTTCTTTTACAATTGCCATAGCTGTAGCTCTGACTTCTCCACGCAGGCCATAGATATCGGCTTGCTCCATAATCATTTCGACTGTTTGGTTCATCTTCTAAAATTAAGTTATTGGGGGGAGCGGCAACTCCCCCCTCAAACAACATGGCAACTGCTCTTTTAAACTGCGAATTCCTTCGCAACCTCGAAGAGCTTTTGATTTACATCCAAATCCTGCTTAAAGTTCTTGATCTTACGAGCTTTACGCATCTTAACACCTGAAACGTATTCATAATCTCCTTCAACAACTTTCTCTTGAACGAGATTAAACACACTCCACAGATCATCACCTGCATCTTCTTTACGGACAGGCTTCAAGAACTCATCCAAATCAATCTTATAAACTTGATCAACTTTTTGATTCTCTTGAAGTTTAAATCGAGTTGCAAGCGCTTTACGAGCCAAGTCATATTTTTGAGGCTTGGTCAACTCGGTATTTTTAAACTTATTCATGCTCTCAACTGTGAGAGGCAACTTCTCAACCATCTCACTGATGGTTTCACGGAGGGTATTAAAATCATAACCCATGTGGCGGATTCGCATCTTACCAAATTCTTGGTCTGCGATTACCAATCCATTAGAACACACAAATCGGTACATTCCGGCTTGGAAGCTAAATGCATTTTTACCATCATGTGAATTCGTCATGATAATTTGAGGCCAAACATTATCACCATCTTTACCTTCAACAATCAAATCCGGGTGGCGGAACACAATCATGTGTTTCTGGTAACCCTTAGTTGCATTCTTACGAGCTGCAACTTGTTGTGCTTGAATCACACCCCATCCCAATTCACGCATATCGTCAATGACTCGGTTTGTAGGAATGTGAGTATAGTGCTTAGACACTTCATTACTCGCCTTTTCGGCAAAGGCAACAGGACAAGCTTTACGAATCTGCTCGTCGGTCAAGAACTCTTGGTTCTGGTCGTTGTTAAACATCAAATCGCTCATGTTAATTGATTTTTGGGTTTTTCTTATTTCTCAATCTTACCCCATGAATATACGAACGATTTCCTGTAAAGCCAAATTTTAGTATGACTTTAATATGACGCGGTTTTACGCGTTTGTATCTAAATTTACTCCAAAGGCAGATCCTGAAGCTGTAGCGTCATTTATATTATAAACTAAAGTATTTGAAGCTACAAATCTAATACTCCCAGAAGAAATTGTTGATGAAGGTTCAAATGTGAAAGAAGCGGTAGCATTAGGGTTTATTATAAAAGCGGCATGTACAGATTCACTAATAACACTACAATTTACTAAACTAGTTAAAGAAGCAGTATTAAAAATATCTTTACTAT
>CAACVD010000105.1_pt1 | contig 34328 bp, 49 predicted proteins | sample 2381771 | NCBI WGS metagenome assembly CAACVD01 (sample SAMEA5211965, study PRJEB30684) | marine metagenome | biome: Marine; feature: Epipelagic; material: Water | collected 2015-10-15 | depth 15 m
ATCAAGTAATGTGGACGAATTACACGTCACTTTCCCACTATGCTTTTAGGAACTACTTTAATTTAACACTTTTTTATGCAGGTGTCAATAATCTTGGAAGCGGGAAAATATTGTTTTGATAGTATTTTATAAGGTTATAAAATATTAGTGTGGAGGCAAGTGTGTTAATGAAAAAAGGAATGGCCATAGTATAACATAATAATAGTCCTTCAAGATCATATCCATAATATCCTGAAGTCCATACCGCAAAATTTGTTATGATAAAAAATAATAATGAACTTACAATAGGCCCTTTTTGCAAATAACCAATAGCAAAAAGACTTGCATATACCCAAATCATAGATGAGTGAAATCCTAATATTGCATCAGTAAACAAATATGTCACCAACAATGGGACTAAAGATAGTCCTCCACTGGCCATAAAAATGGCAATAATAGGAGTAAAATTAGGAGGATGTGGAAGAAATCGACTTACTAAAATTGCTACTATGAAAAATAAATTAACTGGTTTCAACATCGGCTCTGTTACTTATTATTTTGTCAATAAGTCCAAACTCAAGAGCTTCTTCAGGCGACATAAACTTATCTCGCTCCATGGCATCATTTATTTTTTCAATTGGTTGTCCTGTATGATCAGCATACATTTGATTGAGCCGTTTTTTTATTTTTGTTATTTCTTCTGCATGTATCAATATATCTGTTGCTTGTCCAGATGCTCCGCCAGATGGTTGATGTATCATTATACGTGAATTTTTCAATGCATATCTTTTGCCTTTGGTTCCAGCCATAGATAACAGAGAACCTGCAGAGCAGGCTTGACCTATTACAAGTGTAGATATATCACATTTGATAAATTGCATTGTGTCATACATTGCTAGGCCTGCCGTAACTAGTCCACCTGGAGAATTAATGTACATAAAAATATCCTTGTCTGGTGCTTGTGACTCCAGAAATAATAGTTGTGCTGACACAATAGAGGACACCTGTTCATTGATGCCTCCTGTTAAAAATATAATTCTTTCTTTTAAAAGTCTTGAAAATATATCATAGGACCTTTCGCCCTTTGATGTCTGTTCTATAACAACAGGTACTAAACTCATATCCATGCTTATATTATACTATTCCTCAATCGTTTCGTCAACTGGTTGACGTTGTTCCGTTGGTTTGTCGCAGGCCCATCCACTTCGATCAAACCATCTACCGTCTTGACATTCATAAAAGTATGTCCAAAAGCCTTGCTTGTATCGACCGCATTCATCCTTGTATCTTCTGTAATATTTGCGTTGGGTAATTTTGCCTTGATAGTGTGTGCCATCACCTTCAACAAGATATTTTTTAGAATTAGTACCAGATTCATACATTCGTGCGACATAATTTCCATTGTAATCCATATTTGATGCTAACTTTGGGTATTTCATTTTCTCAAGGCGTTGTTGATGTGCTAAGTGCTCTTCATATTTTTCTGGATCAGCAATTTTAAGAAATGCAAGTTGTTTTTCTTCCATAATTCAGTTTACTTTAATAATGATTGGATGTCAATTATAAATTGGTGAATTTGCGTAAATTATCTTGTTCTGTGTTTACGTTGTAGTTGCCAACCATAAAATCAAAATAACAAAGAGGCTTTTTAATTTTTAATCGGCAATATCCATTATGGTGTAAAGTTCCAAATCCCTGATAAAATTTTCCTGTGGTGTTATTGAAACAGGTGCTATATTTTTCAATTTTATTAAAATAATTTTCTCCATCAATAATAATACTTGAGAAACGTACAAACACATCATCAATTATGTTTCCATTTTTATCAATTGTTGTATCATTAGTAGATTTGTTAAACATATATAAATCTATTATATCAGTAATTTTATCTCGTAATTTAAAACTAACAATAGTGTTGTTTGTAATTGTAAAATTTTTTCCGCTGGCCATCCTACATCCAATTAATACAGGTGAAGAGTTTGGATTGTTTACTTCTATATTACACTGCAAATTCATATTGTTTTTTATTACATTGATAGAAATCAATTGTAGATTGATATAATTTTTTAAATTTAATCATGTTTGTGCTTTGAGTGTTTTTATTATATCCTAATTCAGATAATAACGATTCTGCTTCTAACCAACGTCTTATACGTTCTTCATAATTTAAGTTTGGATTGTTAAGATTAAGCCAAAAGTGTCCGTAATTATCATCCTCAACTTCAGATATAATATTAACATCACTGAAATCAGGATTAATTTTATGGTTAGATGATAATCCTATAGGCGAATTGCCTATAAGTTGGAAGGGCATGCCCCTGACTCGTATTGATTTTTTGTTGTTCAAATGACGATGTCTTTTATATAGATCCAAACTCGCTTGATGATCAATCAACGTCTCCGTTGGATAACCATATATCATCATCCAGACTTGATTGATATTATTTTTTGCTAAATTTGTAACAGTGTAATCTATGTCAGCATCAGAAAATTTTTTCTTCATGTGGTTCCTGACTCTTTCACTGCCACTTTCCATACCTATACTAATAGTATGAGCACCAGCTTGTTTCATGGTGATAAAGTCCTCTGAAGGAAATTGCCTCTTTGGCCTGCATATAAAATGTGCATAATATTCAAAATGGTTAGGATATTTTTTTGCAATTATTTCATTCATTTTCCTGTAGTTGCTTATAGAACCATTGATCAAGGAATCAGTGAAAGAAAAACGCTTTACTCCATATTTTTCATATTGAAAAATCATTTCATTTGCAACGTCCTCGCCTGATCTAAATGCAAATTTTGGCCATATGTGTTGCACGTCACAAAAACTGCAAGTGCGTACACATCCTTTACTTGCTGTTATTGGTAAGAATTGATCTGTGTCACCCCATGTTGCTTCGTGCCATCTTGTATATGATTCTAGTTCGTAATCATCATAATTAGGAAAAAAGCCTGTCCACTCTGTCACGTCTAATGGCTTGACGACATGCAGGCCTTTTGGTGCCGAGTCGTTAATAATCTTAGACAGAATTTTTTCTCCTTCGCCTACAACAACATGATCTGCATATTTTTTATTAATCATTTTGTTAGCCCATGTGTATGATCCATTTTCGAAAGTAGATGTGCCTGGCCCTCCACATACTACATTAACTTCAGGTAAGTGTTTTTTGACAAATGCACACAGCATCTCCGTGGCAATTTGACTTTCTAAACTTGGTAGTGATAGTAGTAGATTTTTTACTTGTCTTTGTTGAAATATTTTGACACATTTATTAGCCCAGTGTGTCATGTATTTTCTGGCTAATAATGTATTTTGCGGATTGTCAGATAATTTTCTGCACCAATCAGCAATTTGTTTTGCTAGCGTAGGGTCAAGTATATTCTTAAATATTTCTAAATTAAGATCTAATACTTCAGAATCAATATCATGACCCTTTAAAAATGATTTCAGCCTAGCAGGAGCTGGAGGAATCCAACCCTCTACACTGTATGGCACTATGCAAAATAGATTCATACATGTACTTATTGCAACGTATTTTGGCCTTTATTTAGATGATGCCGCAGCTTTTTCTTCTAATATTTCTTTACGTCTTGTTTTAATAAGTTTGCCAAGTTCTTGTAAAGCTTTTCGAGCCCTTGTTGCTGATGCCTTTACTCCTTTATCAGTAAATTTGTCATTCTCGGCATTGTAGATATCCATTTGACTTTTTATTTCATCTGTTGTTGACATATTAATATATCTCCTTGTAGCCTTATTATATGCTCTGTAGACAGTGATATGCAAGAAAATTTTTTATAATATTATGAATTTTGCGTAATCAACTTTTAAGACTTGCTTGCCTTGATTTTGGAAATTTATGGTTACAGTGCCATTAATGCAAGATTGAACTTGCCCTTGTCCCCATTCGGGATGATCAACATGTTCTACAATTGTTCCTGGCACAAGTATTGATTCTGATTGATAAGTCATAGGCTCCAATAATTAGTTAGCATTGCATCATTTTCATATAACACAGTCAGATCAATTAGGTTCTGACTCAGTCCGTTATTATACCAAAATTTAGATGCATTAAACCATTGCAACTCCTTTGGAATGTGTGCGTGTTTTACTGAACTAGTTGCTTGTAAATTTAAAATTTTACACCATTTACTACGCAATGGGGCATATTTGTCAAAAATATATCTGCAAGAAAAATTTTCAATGAGATCTAAAATAATTTGCACATTAGGTCTATTCTGTGCATAATATAGATCATATTTAGAAACAAGGTTAGTTTTTTTAAACTTAAATCCTAGACTCATACCGTTGAAACTAAAAGTTTTTGATAATGCACAACAAATATGAGTTATACATTTCCTATCGAAATCAACTAGAGGATTATCTTGTAGAAGTAGATACGCAGTGTCAAGTAGGACAGGCACTTGCAGTTTATCACATAAGTCAAAAACTTCATCTGTCCATGTTGGTAACTCCATAGTGCCACGTAAAGGTAGATCTAATATTAGAGCACTGTTTTCGTCAATGGCATCAACAATTTTTTTTGTTTTAGTTGTTTTGATATTCATACTATCGAACCATTGTGTCTGCCAATATTCTTCTTGATGCATAATGATGTTCCTGTTTTTATTTTGCAAACAAAAATCAATTATTGTGTTTTGTGTAGAAACTTGTGGTAAGCAATCAAATGTGTTTAATTTATAGTAATCTTTAAGCCATGCTTTTATATTGGTATTAAGTTTCTTTTGTAAATTTATATCGTTACTTGATTCAAGTATATTTCTACTATAATTGCTATAAAATTTAATTAATTCTTGATCTCTAATCGCTCTTGGGTCGCAGTATAAATTCCTAGCTTTGCCATAGATTCCTTCCCAACTGCCATCATTATAGTCCCAGTGCTGATCACCCATAGGAGACTTCTGTTGTTGCTGGCTGTTGCATATAAGGATCGCCGACTCTAGTAAGAAATCAAATGTTTTAGATCTTTTTAAGCCAGTCCAGTGTTTTTCTGTATATTTCATAATCTTTTTCTATATAATCTCCTGCACCCGTAATCACTTCTTGCCACTCCGGCAAGGCATGACAAATATCGGTATTCCATAATTTGTCTAATTCACGGATGAAAGGTAGACAAGGCTGTGTTTTAGGTTGCAAATAGGCTTGATATTTTTCAGTAACTAGCGGTCTTAACTTTGTTGGAAGTTGTTTTGGATTCATTTCCGAAGGATTGTATACTAATCCTTTTTGTTGTTGATGATATCCGTTTGCTAGGCACCAAGCATCGACATGAGGCAACCTTATAATGTTTAGCACATTTACTGTGGTAGCAACTAAAACATCAAAATGTTTTCTACAAGTTTCCATATTTTTCCACACAGTGTCAAACTTAGCTCCTGGTCTTATATATTCATACGTTTTATCAACTCCATCTAAACTTGCACTAATTACTACCTTCTTAAATTTTTTTAATTGTTCGATTATTTTAAAATTTATTTTTGTCATATTAGATGTAACAAAAATTGTTAAATTTTCTGTGCATTTGTTATCAACTAACCAATCTAAAAGACTAAGAAATTTTTTGTGATAAAATGGTTCACCTCCAATAATGTCAATATATTCAAGAGTCCTTGCATGTTGCTTTATCATATTTTCGCTTTGGTAATCATAATCATATGGTGGTGCGCCTTTTTTATTAATTTTTTCCCATACCCTGTTTACACCTGTACTAAGTTGTGGCAAACACATTCTACATGCAAGATTACAGTTGGATCCGGTTGAAAATTTAATTTGTTTAATTTTCGGATGTGATAATAAACTTTTGTCGTATCTTGATTCGTTGATTGATTGCCTTAAAGATTTTTTTCCACTGTCCTCATCATTCCAACACTTATAACATCCTTTTGGCCTTTTCCCTTGTATAAACTGTTGTCGCAAAACCTGTAGGTCTTTGCTAGCCCACCATTTAGATGGATCATGATTAAATTTTTTTCCATCATCATATAAACAACATGGGCCAGATCTTGGGGCGTGTGAATCTAAATTTCGATCAATGGCCATAAAGGGCATGATGCATAGATTCCTATTCATTTTTATTTCATTAGTTTTTTATAGCATTGCTGTACTGCTTTGGCCTGTGCCACTGCATCAGTTAGTGCATTATGTTTACCTTCAATCCTGATACTAACATCAGCAATATCAAATAGTGTGCGGGTATCTCTGACTTCCCAAAATTTCCATGTAACTGCTTGTTGAAATGATTGACATATATTTTCTATAATGATAACATCAAAGATTGAACCATGGCTCCAAACATTTTTAGTGCCTAAGCCAAACGTATACAACTTTTTCATTGCATCTTTTAGATCAATTCTATCATTTCCTTCTCCAAATGCATCTTCTTGTATCTTTTTATCCTGTTTACTCCACCATGCTAGAGTGTCTTCGTTAATAGTCCTATTATAATTTTCTTGTGTGTCCAGCTGTATGCGTTTGTAAAATGTTTCATCAACATCGTTTGATCTTGGATCAAATTTACATGCTCCTATGGTTAATATCGCCGCATCTGGCGTGGTTGCTAATGTTTCAAGATCAATCATTAAATGCATTTAGTTCTATCCTTTCTCTCCATTGTTTTTGTATTGCTATATTGTTTTTAATCACTCCACATGTTTCTGCACACACTGGTTGTTTCCCAGTCGAATAATTTGGCATCAGCCATGTATTATTAATATTATTAAACTGATTGATAATTTTGTCAATACTGTTGTTCTCCAATTTGAACAATGATAAATTACCATTTTTTATGCCAAGTGCATTCAATAGTTTTGATCTCCTACGTTTTATATCCACATTACAGTCAAGTAGTTCTTCACCTATATGACAACATGGCAACACCCAGCCGTATGAACTAACATATATTTCATTTTTGTGTAAGGTTTCGCAAGATATTTCCAATTTTTCATAATTGACTTTTACGTGTTCCTCAACTGGTTCAATCCCAGGAGCATTTTTGTTTTCGAATCTACGTGTTATCTTTGTATGAAACCAATTAAATCCTAATTCATCAGCCAATTTTTTTGCATCGTCAACTTGGTGCTGATTATGTTTAAATACTAAAAACTCCCATAAAGCATTTCCTCCATTTTCAATGTAGGCATTTACATTTTCGATTATTTTATGCCATTGTGCGTTTCTTCTATATATGTGATTGGTATCGGATAGTCCATCGATGGCAAACATCACATAGTCTCTATCATTAGTAAGCAGTTTGGCACAATTACTCCACCATTCAGTATTCCTAATAGATCCGTTAGTATTGATGCCAATTATTATGGTTGGATTGGTATGTTTTAAAAAAGCAATTATGTCTAAAAGTTTTTTGTGCATACATGGATCACCGAAAGCTCCACAAAAATAAACTTTATCCAATTGTTGTATAAATTTTTTTGGTAATAAATGTGTAAACCATTTAATTGATAGTTCTGATACCATCAAATCTGGATTCAAATATTCCCCCAAAACATTCCTTGCACATTGCGGACAAGATAAATTACAATTGGACGATGGTTCAACATGTAAAGTTTTAATATTTTTTACATTCCACTGCATTTAAGTTCCATTATAACTTGTTTGTAAAATGTTAGCAAAGGAATTGCATACGGAAGGGCGTTCTATTTCTAGTAAAGAGATAATCTCAAGCGTCCTAATTGTACCGACGTCATTATTAATGGCGTTACACATGTATTTATTTTACTAGAAGCACTGTCAACACTGCTTGGAGGGCCTTGCGGTGAACTCACCCCCAACGTCCGGCTAGCAGATCACATCCTCATAAGTTTAAATGTGAGCCTACTTCCAACCACCCCCTTGCAAACTTAGCCATTGGGCCATCTAAAACAAGGTCATGTGCGTTATCCCCCTGCCGAAGGATTATTCCGCCACAAGCTCTAAATAGTTGCAACTATGTAGAATGTGTTGTTCAGTAACAGTATAATAACATTTTTACTAAATGCGTCAACCAGTTGAAAAACTGTTGATTTATGCGTTTTTTTTGATGTGGACAGCCCAAAGTTTGTGCAACACATAAAACCAAACTGAATTGATTGCTGGTTCTACAACTGCAACTGCACCGGCTTCCCATAGACTAGCACCTGTCATAATACTGACAACGGTCATTGCAATGATTATATGTCCAAAGAAGAATATCACAGCCAATGTGATACTTGATGTGCCTGCCACATTTTTAAATGTGTTCCATATGCCATTTGTTAATTCTGTCATAATAACTCCTAAAAAGTTAGCTTAGTCTAAAATTTATAGATATTTATAAATTGCTAGTTGCCTTGGGTGGTAGACAGAGTACAGCCTGCTGATGTGCCGCAGGTCATATCGACACTATAATTTTGATCAGTTGATCCTTGCTGTAATAGATCAAAATCTGTGGAATAACCATCCAGTTCTATTCTGCCTGCATGATTGCCAGTGCCTGTTTGGCTGATATCGATGTCATGGGCATAGTTGCCAGATCCCACTTGTAGATCTAAATAGTGTTCACCAGTGCCTGATTGATTGATATCCACTGTGTTGTTGCCGTTATCTATGTCCACAAACAAAAACTTGTCTCCATCATTGAGTTGTTGCATGGTTATAACATTTGAACTCGAGTCAATATCCAAACTCATGTAGTGTTCTGAGGATGTTGTGCCATCATTGCGTTGCTGTAAAGTTAAAGTGTTAGTTGATCCATCAATGTCTATCAACATTCTATGGTCACCAACATCAGTAGCATAATCTCCTTGTGATAAATTCAGTGTGTTGGTGTTGCCTGTGATGTCCAGGCCTATGCCGTTCCTGCCACTGCTCCCAGACGTTGTTACATTTCCTTGGTCGATATTAAGTGTGTTGTCGTTGCCAGTAATTTGACTATCACTGGACCAGTCCGAGCCAACAACAAAATTGTCTGCGCCTCTCTGTTCAATGTTAATTGTATTGTTGTCACCCTGAACATTCATTTTTACTCCATTGTCGGATGTGCCTTTGGCTGTGTTAACAGCAGTGGTTTGTGAAGATGTAATGGAAATGGAAATGGTTGCAGGTTCAGCTGTAGAAAAATGATCACTGTTCATGTCTAGCCAACCTGTAGTTGTGTTCAAACTTAAATTTGACAAACTGTAATGAAGATCCATATTAGCAGATCCTCCCCATTCATACCAGTTGACAACAATCGGATACCATTGTCCACCTACACCTGTAAAAGAGCCATTTGAATTCCAGTAAGTTGGTCCTTGTTGTGCCCAATCAGATATCACTGCTGTGTTATTAATATTAACAATTAATCCATCATCGTTGCGTCCAGCAAAATACACAGTGGATGTTTGGCCTGCAGTGCCTGGGTGTTGCCAATAGCCTGTTATCACTAACATCCTCTGTTGAGATCCTATGTTGGTGCTACCATCTGGCAGGATTGATCCGGAGTTCCAATTGTAGTTCAAACTGGATGTGGTGCCACTGGCCACTGGAGTTGAATTAACATAAGCCCAATTGGTGTTGTTACATGTGGATAGATATGAATAATTGTTGTAACATGATGATTCAACATAAGGAGCATAGTGACTAATTGAATATGCAGTCCAATTCAACGATCCTCCAAACACTGTGGATGAGAAAAACAAAAAAACAATGCTACTGATTCTGCAAAATGTTGATGACATTCTCTTGTCCTCCTATGGTATAGTCTATGATTTCATAGTCCTGTTGTTGCACATTTAAAATGTAGGTATTGTTTTTGTCTAATCTAAGTTCTATGTAGTTGCCACCTGCGTCTTCTCTGATCCAAACAAAATGTGGATCTTCATCTAAAAAAATTATGCCTGTTTCGGGATCTTGGCCAAATCTTTTTCCTCGGCCTTTTTTGTCAAATTCACTTATCATTTGTCTAGCAAGTTCTTCATTTATTTGTTTTAGAATATCAACAAGAAAGTTTTGCTCCAAAAAGTCAATGTCTAATCCAGTGGCCCATTGCTCTACATCTTCTTGTAGTGCATCAACATTTAGTTCTTCGAACTCAAGAAAATCAATATCAAGTGCATTGGCAATGGCTTTATAAGCCTCAGTGGTCAATTGTTCTTGTATTTCTTTAGGCCTTCTTATGATCAACAAATTATTAATTAAATCTTCTTCTAAATTGATGATCACTGGTCTCATAGGCACACTGGCTACAGTATCTACCACTGTGGCTTGAAATGCCTGATTCAAGATAACTTGTCCAGCATCAGATTCAACAGATATTTCTCCAACATAACACTGACCGTTTGTATTACAACTAGGCAATAATATTATTGTACTGCTTCCAATTTCATCAACAGTCATTGCAAAATCTGTACCTCTAACGCCTATGGTTGCTGTTGGAGTTTGTATCAATACATTTTGTTTTGAGTTTTTGGCAATTTGTCCAGAAGCATAACGAACAGTGCCTAAGGATGCTTTAAGAGACAACTTGCCTGTGCCACTAGCAGGATCATACACAAATTCATCTATTACAAGTTTTGAATGTTGGGTGACATCTACTCTGGTTTCATCAACAAACTGAATTGCAGTTTTGCCGTTGCCGGTCCGCACTGTGTCATAGGAAAAAACATCAAGATCAATTTCTGTGACTGACTGTTCACCATCAGTTCTTTGTATCTCCCCGGATCCTTCATGCAGTATTACATTGCCAATACTTGCATATGCTTTCACAGTCAGCACGAAACTGCACAGCAAAAGCAAAAAAGTTTTCATTAGTCTGTTTGACTGATGTCTATATCCGCGTTGTCACCTGATGTTGTTAGTGTAATCATTTGATCGTTGATGCCACTCTGTACAATGTCCACATCTGCTATGCCACCTGTATGGCTGTGTATTAAAGTGTGTCCATTTACATCACCGTTGCCATCAATGTCAACCAACCAGTTGTTAGTGTCACCGTCAACTGTAATTGTTAATATGGCACTGGTACCGTCGATGGTTGCCGCAATAACGTTTGAGTCATCATCACCTGCAGATGTGATTGTTGCAGTTGTGTTTGATGCATCTGATGTTTCACCAATATCTAAATCAATATCATTACTGTTTCCCACCATGGTCACACTAGCTGTCACAGTTCCACAAGAACTATTATTTCCTGTGCTGTCACACATGATATCAATATCATTGCTGTTTCCTGTAACATTAAATGTACCGGTATATGAAGCACCATTGACGTCAAACTTTAATATGTTAGAGTTACCAACTTGATCAATATCAATTGTTGTAGTAGCTCCAGTGACAGTTGATGCAGTTGTCGAGTTACCCACTTGGTTGTTTTGACCATCTTGTGTGATGTCCAAATCCAAAGTAGCACCTGATTGTGTCACATAGATATCATTGGCGTTTGCAGATGTTACAAACAAAAATGATAGTATTAATGTTGTTAGTTTTGTCATGTATCTGTGTATCTCCTAAAAATATTTAATTTTCCATAACCCTTCTTTATCACCCAGTTTTAATAGTTCCAGCACACAATATTCAATGGCGCTTCTGACTGCATAATTTACTGGTTCATTTGTTGCAACCCCTGTTTCAACTTCAAATGCTCTAGTGCTCATGTCAAGAAATCTAAACACATCTGCTCCTGTTTTGTGACTTGCAATTGTTTTGGTTGCTTCTGCTGTAAGTAAAACTTCTCCAGTTTGCACAGCAACTAATCTCATGCTAACTGTGACTTGATCAACTCTGTATTCTTCTGATAACCCAATGCCAAAGTATCTTGCTCCATCACCACCAGATGCCACATTGGCGTCGTAACCAATGATGCCACCTTCAACAATAAGTCCAGCAAACACCAAAGGCTTCAGCACATTGCCTACTTCTTGGTTGCCATCATATAGTTCTCTGGTTGATCTTATCAGTTGTCTTTCCTTGATCAAACTATCAAGGCCTTTTCTTTCAACAACTTTGAACCATGTGCCTTCTCCAACTGCCTTGAGTGCTGAAATTACCCATACATCTGCACCTTGTGACACTGCCATAGACAGTTGACTAAACTTTGTGCTTGGTTTACGTTGGCCTGTTAGATCTGGAAATTTATACACAGCAATTGTAATCACAGGTTGTTCCACCAAAGGTGGAATACTTTTTAACAAATGTATCGTAGGAGTGCCTTCAATGAAAGGATCATCACCACTTTTAACTGTGTTTTGTGTAGTGGCGCATGACGTCAACACAAAAAGCAATCCTAAAATTAATAATTTTTTCATGTTAAAAATTAAAGTCTCCAAGTGGCACAGACATTGTGGTTACATTGTTGTTTGGGTCTGTAATTGTTAGTGTGATAATTTCCGTGGATGTATCTTTTACCCAATATATGGTTGATCCTTCTACTTCAGCAGTGCCGGTTGTTGGACATGTGCCTGTGCATGACTCCCCAAACATGTTATCAACTAATTGTTTAGATAAATTTGCATATATTCTGGATTCAACATTTTTAATAAACTTGTTTATGGTTGTATTGTTTGCTAATCTATCAGCAGCCGCGGCAGCTGATTTGGCGTCATCTTTGACGTCATTTTCACGGGAGTATTGCAATTGTTCAATGGATAATACATGTGCTGAATATCCATTGCCACTGAAACTAGGATTTTTAAATTCATGATGCATTTGATCAGCGTGTGCTGAAGTCATCAGAACAGTCAATGCAAAAACCATAATTCTTAACATACATGTATTTACTGGTTTTGTTTAACAAATGCTGTGCTGATGCTTGTTAACAGTTATGCAAAAGTTAAATACATTTATAATGGAAATACTTTCAATAATAGGTGAAGTTGGCTTTCCTATAGCAGGAGCTCTCGCCGCAGGATACTTTGTCTTTCTGACCATAAAATTTATACTCGCAGGTGTGACTGGTGGTGTGAATGGACTTAAAAATATAATAAATGCATTGGATAACAGAGTACAAACCATGAACAATGATCTAGTGCAGATCGATGCAAAGATGAGCCATGTGTTGGGAGTCAAGCCTAATGTAGAAAGATTAGCTGCCAATGAAGGCAAGGAGGATGCAAGACGTGATTAAAAATTTAAAAGATCTAATTGTTGTAGTATTGGTGATAGGAGTTTTAACACTACTTGGAGTAATAATCATAGGTGACTATTATGTGGCACTACAAGAAAATAGACCAGTTGATGAATCTGTAATCACACTTATGAAAATGGCATTGACTGGACTGATTGGAATTATTGCAGGTTACATAGGATCAAGATGAATCCGTTAGTTGAAGCAATTAATACCTATGGATTTCCAATAATAGCTGCTGTTGGACTTGGATATTTTGTATACTACATATGGCAATGGGTAACCAAAGAGATCAAACCAGTGCTAGGAGAAGCCAACAAAACATTAATTGCACTTATAGATAGAGTCCGTATGTTGGACAATGATTTGATCAGATTGAATACAAAACTAAAAATGATAGAAGAGTTCCAAAACAAACAAAACAAAGACATCGCTGATTCGTTGAAAAAAATTAAAAAGTGACAAAAATTTTAACACATTGGTTAGTTGCATTTATAACACTTAGTTTACTTGTTTTTTTGCGTGTACAGGATGGTGGACTGACAGAAACATTACGTTTGAAGTCCTTTGATTATCTACAAAGCACTGACACAATCACCACAAGCCAAGACATCATAATTGTTGAAATTGATGAAAAATCAATTGCCGCCAATGGACAGTGGCCTTGGCCAAGAGACAAAATTGCTGATCTTATATGGCAACTAAGACAAAATGGTGCAGGCATGATCATACTGCCCATACTGTTTGCTGAGGAAGATAGATTTGGCCAAGACATGGCTCTTGTAGAATCACTAGTTGACAATGGAGTAATCATAGGACAAGTTGGCACCATACAAACAAATAAAAATGCAGTGCCAAGAGGAGTTGCAAAAATAGGAGATCCAATGCCTTGGCTGTTCCAATGGCCTGGCATGTTAGGCCCCATAGAACTGTTAGGACTCAATGCAGATGGAGTGGGCGTGTTAAACATTGCTCCTGAAATAGATGGAGTCACTAGACGTGTGCCTTTGATAATGACTGTGGGCCAAGAAACATACCCTGCGGTGGCCATTGAAGTGATAAGAGCGGCAGTAGGTGATCCTTCATATCAAATAAAAGCTGGTGATGCAGGAGTCCAAGCGGTCAGAGTGCCAGGTTGGGACACCATCCACACAGATCAACACGCAAGAATATGGTTGAGATGGAACAAGGACTTTCCTACAATTAGTTCAACGGATGACCTCAGTGCTGTGATGGGCAGAGTGGTTGTAATTGGCTTAACTGCTGAGGGACTTGCCACAACCATTGCATCACCACTTGGCACACAATATGCACACACTCCTATCGCTGTGTCAGTTGAAACAATCATTAATGGTGACAACATACAACGCACTGATCTTGCTGACGCTTACGAATTGCTTTATTTGTTGATATGTGGCTTGTTATTGATAATTGCTTCACGATTTTTGCATTATTATTTTGTGGCTGGTGCAATTATTCTATTAGGTGCTGGCACAGTGTATGGAGCTACTTTTGCTTACCAAAACTATTTGTTGTTGTTTGATTTCAGTTGGCCTGTTGTGACAACGACTTTGGTTGGACTTCATGCTGTGTTTAATAGGTTTGTGCGTGAATTCAAATTGAAACAGCAAATTAGGAAACAGTTTGAGACTTATCTAGATCCTAGGCAGGTGGCCATTTTACAAAAACATCCAGAAAGACTTAAACTTGGTGGCGAACGCAGAGAGATGTCTTTTTTGTTCATGGACATAGTTGGTTTTACTCCTATTTCAGAATATTACAAAAACAATAATGATCCAGAAGGACTGGTTGCTGTTATTAATGATTATCTTAACAGGATGACAAAAATAGTTTTGGCAAATGGTGGCACTGTTGACAAGTACATGGGTGATTGCATAATGGCATTTTGGAATGCACCACTGGACTGCAAGGACCACGCAGAAATGGCAGTCAAAACAGCAATCGAATGTGCAGACGAAACAGAAAAACTAAAACAAGTTTTCAAACAAAAAGGATTGCCAGATATAAACATTGGCTCAGGAGTAAACACTGGCACATGCATTGTTGGCAACATGGGGTCCGATACAAGATTTGATTATTCAGTTGTAGGAGATGCTGTCAATTTAGCGGCTAGACTTGAGGCTCAAACAAGAAACTATAAGGATGATAATGGGAATGTGTTGCCATTATTGTATTCATCATACACTCGTGATCAATTGCAAAACATTGAATCAATAGAAGTAGATAAAATTAAAGTAAAAGGAAAACAAGAGCTTGTAACGATATACAAGCCAAAAAGAAAGGCGCCCTAAGACGCCTTTCTAACAGGTTATTAATTAAGCCGCTTGATAGTTGATAATTGTCTTACCAGCTGATGCTAATAAATCAATTGTAGCGTTTCTTAATGACTTAGCACTTTCTAAGTCACTTTTTGCTAGAACTCTTACGTTAAAGTCATACCCTCTGTCGAGTAGTGCTTTTGTAGGAGTTGGTCTTGTCATTGCAAGGTTTTTGTGTTTTATAACACCACCAGTGATGTTACCCTTCTTGTCCATTGCATTTTTAGCTTCATCGATGAAAACACCGACTTTTGAATTTACATTACCTTTTGTAAACTCTCTTGTGTATACCACATATTGCTTTGTTCTTGCCATTTGTATTTGTTACCCTTTCAAATGTAAGTTTATAGTTAAGTTATTATAACTTCTTAGAATAAATTAGTCAACCCCATTGAAATGCCAATTTAGGCTAGTTCGACTTTGATGTCCAATGGATGGCCATGTTGCACCGCATCAACTTTTACTTCTGTAGCTTTTTGTTCTGCTATCTCAAAAGTATATAAAGCAACAACTCCTTTACCATCATTATGAATGGTATTAGTCATGTTTGCGGCTTGTTCTTTGCCATATTGAAAATGTTTGATTAGAGATGCAATAACAAAGTCCATAGGAGTTTTTTCATCGTTGAGATATACCACGGCATATTTGCCTGGCTCCTTCACCACCATTTTGATCTTTTCTTCTACTTGTACATTACTCTGTGTCATTGTCATATTTAAATTATAACCTCATTCCATTTTATGTCAATATAAAGAAGGGGGTGTTGCCACCCCCTCTATCATTATTTGATGTTAATTAACTTGGCTTTCTTTTCTTCAGGAATGATTCTTTCTAGATCAACAGAAAGTAATCCATCCTTTAGTTCAGCGCCTTTGACCACAGTATCGTCTGCAATGGTAAATGTTCTGTCAAAGTGGCGTTTTGCAATACCCCTGTGAATTACATTTCCATCATCTGACTCTACTTCTTCTTCAACTTTGTCCTTAGAGCGTATTGAAAGTGCGTTTTCTTTTACTTCAACTTCTATGTCATCTTTGCAAAAACCAGCTAGTGCTAGTTGTATTTGATACTGATGATCATTTTTCTTTATGATATCATATGCTGGAAATGATGATGTTACAGCAGATGTTAAATTAAAATCATCTGTGAAAAATCTATCCCATTGATCAAATGCATTGTCAAAGCCTATTGAGTATGGTCTTAGTTTGTTAAAAAGTGATAGAGATGTTCTTGTCATTGTATGTTCCTCCTTATAAAGCAAGTTACTCTTAGTGCAGGACCCGAAGCATCCTACAACTATATTTATAATATAATGTGTATTTCTAAAATGTCAAGTGGTATAAAGTAAAATTTTTATAAAAGACCATCATTTTCCATCTCTTTCCTTTTGTTTTTAAGAGCCTGACGTTTAAGTCTCTTGTGAGTCTCCCTTTTGACTTCAGATGGTTTTACGTAATATCTGCGTTCTTTGACTTCTTCAAGCACTCTTGCGTTCATAAGTTTCTTTTTCATCTTACGCCATGCTTTCATTACGTCGCCCTTGACAGCAATTTCAATGTGTTGTGTGTTGAATTCTTTTGGCCTAAATTTTTTATCCATCGTTGAAAGTATACATTGGTTGAGAAAATTTGTCAACTGTGTCTTTGGTAATTTTAATTGACGTCAGACCTTTTTCTTTTAAAGAGATAATGTTGTATATGGTGTCTTTTAAAGCTTGATCAAAATAATTTTTTATACCTCTTGCTCCTATGTCTGCGACATGACAATTTTCCGCAACCAATCGACATGCATTTTTATCAATTTCCAGTTTGATGTCTTCCGTCTCAAATGTGTTTTGATACTGTAAAAAAGGTGATATTTGGGAGACAACTATTATATCAACTAGTTCATCAACTGTAAGTTTTTTTAACTCGATAATGTTTCCTATTCTACCAACGAATTCTGGAATAAGTCCATATTTTATTAAATGGTCAGACGTAATCATTTCTTTGTTATCATTTTTTTTATTTTTGGACATGAAACCAATACCTTTATCATGTTTTTGTATATCATTTAATCCAACAAATGCTCCGGAACATATAAAAAGTATATTAGAAGTATCAACCTCAATTGATTCGCCCTGAGGGTGCTTCCTATTACGTTTCATCTGTACTTTAAGTTTGGTGCCTTCGATAACCTTAAGCAGTGCTTGTTGTACTCCTTCTCCAGAAACATCTCTAGTGATAGAAACATTTTCTGACTTTCTAGCAATCTTATCAATTTCATCAATAAACACAATGCCACGTTGTGCTCTTTCTACATCACCGCCTGCGTTTTCAACAAGACTAGTAATGACGGTTTCTACATCATCACCTACATATCCTGATTCTGTAAGTGTAGTAGCATCTGCTATGAAAAATGGAACATCAAGATATTGAGCAACAGTTTTAGCTATAAGAGTTTTGCCAGATCCAGTTGGCCCTATAAGACACACATTAGACTTTTCCAACATGCCTGGGTTATCAATCCTTTTGTAATGTAGATACACACTGACTGCAATTTGTATTTTTGCTTCATCTTGTCCAACTACATTTTTGTCCAAAAACTCTTTTATTACACGGGGATCGATGTCTTTAGATTCATCAAAATTCTTTTGTTTTGTGTTGTCTTCAAGAATAAGTTCACACTTTTTAACACATTCATCGCAAATTGATGTTGTGTCAGATGCAATAAGTTTGTTAACTTCCGATTTGTCTTTGCCACAAAAAGCACAATTGGTTTGATATTTGTTTTTATCTGACATTATTCACAATGTTTTGTATGGATGATTTAGAACAATCAAATATTATTTTACTTTGTTTTGTGACAGAATTCAACCATTCAGAACTAACATGTTCATCTATCAAATAAAAAGCTGTGGTTACATCACAAGTTGTTAAAAGTTCTTTTATGTGTTTGTTGTTGTAGTTTTTGATAGCGTATGTATTGCCCTCTATGAAATCAGGTTGAGATACAAAAATAATTTTATTCATTTAGTAGTTTGGCAACGACTTCTTGTTCTGCATGTGTTAATGTGTTTATGTCTAGTTTTCCTTCTTTTACTTCTAACATGAGTCTATAGTATCTTTGTTCAATTTTATATTCTGCAGTTTGTGTGTCAAGTATATGTTTAGATGGATTTTTAGGACGTCCCCAATAATCGATGTTTTTTGTTTTAAGTTGATCGATCTCATTTTGTAGTGCTAGTATTCTCTCTTCGTACTGTTCACGTTGTTCATGACTGAGATCAACTAATTTTTCTTTTTCAATAATTTTAGGAACCTCTACAAATTCGGTGACTGGAATTTCAATTTCTTTTGGCTTTTGCTCCAGTCGTTCCAATGCATCTGACAACAGTTCAAGTGTGTGTTGGTACTTTTTCCAAAGTGCTTCGATGCCAATTTTATTCTTCTGATTCTGCATTGGCAGCTATTTTTGATTCAACCTTTTGTTCAAGTTCGGCGATAGCATCTGGTGTTGCTAGATCAATATCTGCTTCAACTTCAACTATTTTTTCCACTTCAACTTCTTTTGGTTTTTCAGCAAGTTGATCTAATGCATCATTTAAAAGTTCAAGTGTCTTTTGATACTTTGCATATAAATCATCAATTTGCTTTTGCTTGTCATCGGCCATGTTATACTCCTTTCACCTTGTTGTAAACTTGTGTTTCTAATCTAGTTATGTGTCCAGGCTGATCTAAGTTTAGTCTTTTATATTGTAGGTCTGTCAGTTTGTTTTTGTCCAATGCCCCTTTGCCTTCAAATGACCAACCATATCGTGCTTTAAGGCTCATGTTAACAGCAATCAACAGTAAAACAGCCAACGGATCAAACACAAACATGATAGTAATGATTAACCATGTCACTGCACGTTCTAGATCAACTTCGCCATCTGCATCAAAAAACTGTGCAATGTATTTGATTGGTCCAACTTCCGCTTCCAGATCTCTTATTTTAGATTCTGCTATAAACTTGTCTGCATTTAGATCATCGATGATATCATACGCATCGTTGATTTGCTGTTCATATGTTACAATTAGCTGTTCAGCATCTTCTCCTGCTGTGATGGCAGATGTGTTTATTTCATTAATCCTTTGCTTGGCAAGAGACACTTCTTCTGCAACAGAGGCTTGTAAGGCGCTTATTTCAGTGTTAAAGACGTCAATTTTAGTGCGTAATTCGTTGATCTTACTGTCTGCGACTGCTTGGATTTCTGATATTTTTTGTTCTACGTCTTTGTTTATTGTTGCAATTTCTGTAGATAATTTTGATTGTGTTTGTGTAATCTTTTTATCTATAGCAGTTCGTTCTGGTCCTTGTGATGCTTTTAGTTCAGCAGCCTCTTTCTCTTCGTTGAAGAAGGATTTGTTTGCATTCAAAACATCGCTGACTGCTTTGTCCAGTTTGTTTAGTTTTTCTTGTTGGCCTTGTACTATGGCTTCAGCATCTACTCTCAATTGGCCTATAGCATCTTTGCTATCAGTCCTTTGTATATCTATTTTTTTGTCTGCGTCAATTTGTATATCATCAATTTGTTTTTGCGTATTGGTAATTTTTTGTTGTATAAGTTCAACTTCACCTTTGATTTTGTTGTCAGCATTATCAATAATAGCTTGTTCTCTTGCTATCTGATCATCAACATTTATTGTGGCTCCTCCCTCTTGTAGTCTTGTAATTTTACTAGAAATATTGTTAATTGTATTCTCTTGTCTTAAGATTTGTTCATCCAGCCTGTCAATTTTTGCGACAGTTTCTGCCGCAGGAGTTGATTGTTCCACATGTGCTTTTGATAAAAAGCCAAATATTCCTAGTGAAGTTATAATCATAAGCACACCTACTGCTGTTGTTAGGTAAGTTTTTAATAGGAAAGGAATGTTACTCCAGTTTTGGTACAACCAAGATGCAGTCACCAGTTTGGCAACTTCTAGCACTCCTCCCATAATATAAATTGGTACTTTGGCAGCCGCGAATATGGCGCCAAGTCCTATCACAGAATAGAAGATTGCTACTCCGGAAATGGTCAAGGCACATATTAATGCTAAAATAATTAGAAACATAGTCTAATATTTACTCGTTGTTCTCTACACATAGGCGCCATACTGTTCTATATTGATCCCATGCTTCCTGTAGTGCAGGATGTTTTTTCCGAATTTGTACGGCTTCCCAACCACACATGTGTTCTTCATCTTGTGCCTTTAGGACACTTAGAGCATAATCATCTTCAGAAATCTTAATCTTTTCATCTTTACCAAATTCTTGTTGATACACAGTGTGACCGCCATCTGGTGATGTGTAGATATATTTTGGTTGTTTCTTCGCCACTCAAATGTTTATTAATGTTTATAATGTAAAATAAAGATTATGAATCTTCACCGGATACTAGTTTTGTTGTGGTAATTTGTGCAACAGTTGTTGCCGCAAATATTGTTTCAGTATCCGCTGGAGGACTTACACTTACACTTGAAATCACAGCGTCTGATGTAGCTGGTCTAAAAAGTGTTCTATTTTCAGTGTTACTTCCAGTCAATGTGGAATCGTCTGTGTATGTCGCACTGAAGTTTATTCCTTTTACAATTTGTTCTTTTATAACTTCTTCTGGGGTATTAACAACGGTAGATCCATCAATAGAAGTAAATGATGTTGCATCTTTGTCAAACAGTGAGTCAGTGTCTTCATAAGCCACAGTCCATTGTATCTGTGTTGCCTGAGCATCACCATTGGCTTCGACAATTTCAATATCAAAAATTTCACAGTTGGATTTTTCGTTGAGTGCTCTAACCACTGATTCCCATCTCATTAGTCCTCTTTCACGTCTTAGTGCTAGGGCATCTGTTGTTGCTCTTGTGGTTGATTTGCTTCCTGTTAAATTTGTTGAATAAAAATATTTGTCAGTAGTAGGAAAGTTGCCATTAGGTGTAACACCACCACCCTGTGCATCAGCGGATGTATTGAATCCACCCATAACCACAGTGCATCTGAAGTGTTTTAATGATCTGGCATCTATTCCTGAATTTGTAAATCCTATTGGCATCTTAGTGTTCCTTTGTTGTATTTATTTAGTGGATTCGCCAAACTTGTCCACGTCTACAGGCAATGCCACTATGATATTGTGCTGAGTAATCTGCCCTGTAATATGTTATATCAAAGTGTCTGCAGGGGCCTTCATACTTATAGGAAGCATATTTAGGCATCACAGTTCCGCTTTTGCCAGTGTTTTTATCTTGCCAATGTGATATTACACCATCCGCATTGTATTCCATGGCATGTTGGAATGTTCTTTCAATGAGATCTGATTGTGCCTTGTTTCCTGTCAATGAATGGTATGTGCTATTTGAACAGCCTATGAGACCAATTGACAAAATAATATAAACTAGTTTTCCCATCTATAAAATAAATGATCTCCAATTTGACCTATAAAAGTAAGATCATGCTTCCACCTTGGATTCACCCAATTGGCATGATAATGTGTCGCTCCTTCTAACATTCCACGGTACTTGCCATCTAAGAGTTGAAGTGCAACAATTTGACTTTTGTACCAATTTTCGGTTGGATAGATATCATCTGATTTGCCATCGCAGTACCAACTGAACTGGCATCTATTTTTTACAGGATAATAAATGCGTTCATCATCGGCCAGTGTTTTGTCTTTCCTTGTTTTCCAAGATTCATAGATTGGGCCTTCTTTAATAACTGTGCATATGGTTGAAGGATATCTACGGTCATTCATCCTGTTTAATACAACAAGTCCCACTGCTATTTTTCCTGCCATAGGTTCTACTGATGCTTCAAACAAAATGTTTTGTGCCAAACAGTATGCTTCTGATTCTTCGTCTTTGGAGATAATGTTATAATCAAATGTTTGTGCTTGTGCAAGGACCATAAAAAACAGCCAAGCCCCTACACTAACTGCAAATATTAATAGTATTCTTATCATACTATTAGTTTACATTGGTTTTAGATTATGTCAATCTAATGTTACAGTGCCATTTTCAACAAGTTTTTCACGATTCTTAAGATGTAGGGCATCGATCTCATCTTTGGATCCGCCTGTGTATGGTACAGCATGTCCTTCGGCTATCATTATTTCTGTAACCAAAGATCCATTTTCATATCCGCCATAACCATCTGCTACGATAAAATCACCTAGTATTCTTCCAAACTTGCCTTTCATGTCTTCACCGTTTTTATTGATTTGAGTTTTGAGAATAGGAGTGCCTTTGAGAAGTTCAGTTAGTTTTTCCTTTGCGGCAAGTCCAAATTTCTTTTCAATTAAATCTCTTGTTCTTGATTCTGGTGTGTCAATGCCCATGATTCTTACACGTTCATCTTTCATCCATACACCAAATCCAAGATCGATATCAACATCGACAGTGTCGCCATCAACGACCTTAACAATATTACATTTATACTCGTACATTACATTGCTCCAAACATATGTGTATATTTAATTAAATTGCTTGAATTAACTGTATGTGATAAGGTGACTCTAAAATAGAATGAATAATATCAGCAACATGGTCAAGTGGCATCCAATCTTCATGTCCTGGTTTGGAATCGTTCAATCCAGGCACTATAATATGTGTTGATTTTACACTGCCTTTAATTTGTAAACTTCTTATTTTCAATGCGTTTTTTTCAACATGATATGTACCAAATGAAGAGTCATATTCTGCAGTTGATCCTATGTTTATAATTAATCCTGTGCTCCATACACTTTCTACAGTATTAAGTAGATCATATTGTGCCATGTGGCATATGTGTGATGCATTAATAAAAACATTGTAATCTTTGATTTTATTTGTAAAAATATGTCTACGTTTGTCGTCCCACAATCTTAAATCATAACCATTTGATAGATGCAAAAAGTCAGATGAAGGCCATTTGGCTTTTACAGCCTTGGCAATTGTGTTTTTGTCAGGATTTCCTGTGCAAACTATCTTGTATGACATTATACCATTCTTTGAATACAGCAGGAAAATTTGTATTCCTTATTGCATCCAGTTTTTGCACATAATTAAGCATCTCAGTTGTATAGTCTTGGCCATCTTGATCGATTCTAGAAGTAACTGCTTTTAAACTTTTATCTGCAAATGATAATTGTTCTTTCAATATTGTTTTACATTCTGAATTAAGATGTTTGATGTTTAGATAAGATGGAAAATCAACAAACTGTGGATATATGTCTGTGCCTATATTAATTAATAACCATTTAAAAAATTTTTCTAGATACCAAATGTTCAATGTGCTTATAGTTGGAGTCACTGCTATTCTATATTGTTGTTGTTTGTACCATTCAAGATTTTCCATAATTTTATTCCATTTCAGTGGATACCTTAATAATTCAAATCTATCTTCTATGTCATCAATAGACAACAAAATATCTACTCTTTTACATTTTGATAATTGTTTAATTAAATTTTTATTTGGAAGTATAGAACCATTTGTGTTTATCTTTACCACTGTTGATTCATTTCCATACAATGTTAAAAATTGTTCAGGATATGAATCCAGTAATGGTTCCCCGCCATGAAACTCAACGTATTTTAAATCAGTCAAATCAAAATTTTCATATACATGTTCTATGTCTATCATTTTAGTTTTGTTCATTACGTATTGTGATTCGACATCTCTTCCTAATTTAATTGCATCCTTGATCCAACCTGTGCTTCTGGTATGATCACAAATCATACATCTTGCATTACATAATGTCCCATATCTGAGACCAACACTGGATATTTTTCCAGTTGAAAAATTTTGATCTTTACTTAGTTGGTTTGACGAAAGCCTTCTGCTATTAGAACCTAGTGCTTCATCTACTTTACAAATTTTACAGGCGTGTGAAAAGTTGTTTTTTAATTTTGTTTGGATTGGCTTAATGTATTCATTGTAATCTCCGCCAGTAAATCTGTGTCCTGACCAAACATTACAAGGTTGTATTTGCATTACATCATTTTCTACTATTACATCTATATGATTAAAAGGTTGCGTACAGAACATTTTTGTTACGCAACTTTTCTGTTGCCAGGTAAGTTGCAAACCCCGCCTGCCTAATTAATTAGGCCGCAAGTGCTAGATTTTCATCTGCGTTTAGTTTGCCAACTACTCTGCCAGTCAATTCCACTCGGCCCCGTAAGGAACACTGTTGGTGGAGCCGCTGGGTTTCGAACCCAGGTCCTGTTCAGCATCTAACATCAGCAATACTATTTTATTACGTTTTTGAAATTTTGTCTACTTGGCTTGAAGTGGTGGCACAGACGAAGCAGGCTGTATGCCTGTGGTGCCTTTGATGTAGTTGTCTGTTGCCGCTTTATGCGCCTTACCAATTGTAACCACAGTGGACTTATTAATAACAAAATTTTTAGTAAAATCTGCCATCATAATGTATTGAGTCATACCCAATCCATCTTTGGTCATTGTAAGTGCTAACGGCTTTGTCACAGTGATACCAATATTGTCTTCTTCAACAAACTTGGCAATAACTTCATCGCCGCCAGTGATTCTGATAGCAACAATGTCATTGGTTTTGTATCCAGGATCAATCAACATTATAATTTAAATCCTGCAAGTGTATCTTTATCAACATCCTGTTTTACTCCACCAATGATATAAGATTCAACTTCTGTTTCTTGAGGAGCAACTTGAAGTCCTGCTGAACTCAACCAATGTTGTGTCCATGGTAATGGATTTGCATTAAGTGGACGATCAAACAATGGATCAAATCCAATTGCTTTGATTCTTTTGTTTGCAACAAATTCAACATAGTCACCTAACAGTTTTTCGTTAAGTCCTATTATAGTACCTTCTTTCATCAAATGCTTTGCCCATGCTTTTTCTTCTTCAACACATAGTTTATACATGTTACGCACAGTGTCTTTACACTCTTCTGTAATTTTTTTCATTTGGGGATCATCACCTTCTTGCCATTTTTTAATAATCTGTGTAGACAAGTTTAAGTGTGTGGCTTCATCTCTTGCAATAAATGATATAATTTTTGCTGATCCTTCCATAAGTTTCAGTTCACCAAAAGCAAATGTACAAGCAAAGGACACATAAAATCTAAGTCCTTCAAGGATGTTCACATTAACCATAGCAAGATACAACTGTTTCTTAACTTCATATAAATCACCTTTGCCTTTTACAAAATAATCTTGAGCAAGTTCTGAAAATCTATCATAGTTTTCTGTGACTGAAATCGCACGTTTTACAATCTCTTCATCATCTAAAATTGTATCAAATACTTCCGAAGGATCTGCATAAACGTTTTTCATTATATAAGTGTATGAACGTGAGTGTATAGTTTCCATGAAGTCCCAAGTAATAATGCATCCTTCTAGTTCAGGTATTGAAACGTAAGGCAAAAAAGACAAACAAGGGCCTCTGCCTTGAACAGAGTCTAACAGTGTTTGATACTTTAAATTTGCAGTAAAGATATGTTTTTGTTCTGGTCTAAATGTTTGATAATCAGCACGATCTTTTTGTAGAGATATTTCTTCTGGTCTCCAAAAATATCCTAGCATTCTTTGATTAAGTTTATCAAATTCAGGATACTTAAATTGGTCATATCTTTGTGTATTTTGATCTTCACCAAAGAACATTGGTTGTTTTGTAAAGTCTACTTGGTTTCTATTGAATACTGTTTTGCTCATTGTTTTTTAATAATACTGTATTGTTTTGGATGTGTCAACTAAATTGCACAGGCATCACACAATTCTTCATCCTGTGCAGATGACAATTCATCTGTTTGTTCAGGCACTGTGTCTTCAATGCCTTGTGGTTGTACAGTTTCCTCCTCTCCTTTGTAGTCATATGTATTTTGATAATAGGATGTTTTCCATCCTAATTTATAAGTTGTCAAAAGATCTTTAATCATTATACTCATTGGTACTTCGTTGTTTTCATAGTGCAATGGATTGTATGACCAATTTCCAGATATTGCCTGATCAAAAAACTTTTGCATCACAGACACTATATTAATGTATCCTTCATTGCTTGGCATATCCCATAGCAAAGTGTAATAGTTTTTAAGTGTTTGGTACTGTGGCACAACTTGTTTTAATGGGCCTTTTTTTGATTTTTTAGTTGATAATAATGCACGTGGTGGTTCAATGCCGTTTGTTGCATTTGAAACCACAGAAGATGATTCAGATGGCATCTGTGCTGATAATGTTGAATGTCGTAGTCCATGTTGTTTTATTTCTTTACGTAACCATTTCCAATCACAAGTGTATGTAAATTTTGCAAGATCATCTACATCTTTTTTATATGTGTCTATTGGCAGTATGCCTTCAGCATATTTTGTTTTTTCAAAGTAATCACATGCTCCACGCTCTTTGGCAAGGTTCATTGATGCTTTTAGCAAATAGTATTGGAAGCATTCTGTTAGTTCATGTACAAGTGGCAATGCATCTTTGTCTGAATATTTTACTTTATTTTTTGCAAGAAAATGTGCAAGGCCAATGTATCCAACGCCTAATGATCGTCTTGCTTTTGTTGATATTTCTGCAGCCTTTACAGGATAACCTTGGTAATCAATGATTTGATCAAGAGCCCTAACAGAAAGATCACACAAATTTTCAAGATCCTCAAATTGTTTTATTGTTCCAACATTAATAGCAGACAAAATACAAAGAGCAATCTCTCCCTTATCATCATCAACGTGTTGCACAGGCACAGTAGGCAGAGTAATTTCTTGACACAAATTTGACATACGCACAGGATCTTTGAATGAAGAATGTGTGTTTGCATGATCAATATTCATAATGTATATTCTGCCTGTCTCTGCTCTTTCTTTTAACAATGCTGAAAACAAATCCATGGCTTTAATTTTTTTCTTTGGTGTTTTTCTGTCTGCTTCATACTTTAGATAAAGTTCATCAAAACGATTGTTGTCATGTCCAAACGCTTCATAAAGATCAGGTGTGTCATGTGGAGAAAAAAGTGTTATGTCTCCATCTTGTAACACTCTCTCATAGAATATTTTTGATATTTGAATCGAATAATCTAATTTGCGAACACGATTATCTTCTGTGCCTTTATTATTTTTTAAAACAAGTATATCTTCAATCTCTTGATGCCAAATAGGAAAATGCACTGTTGCTGATCCACCTCTGATACCATTTTGAGTACATGATCGAACAGTGGATTCAAAAACTTTAAGAAAAGGAATAACTCCTGTGTGTGCAACTTCGCCACCTCTTATTTTTGAGTTGATCCCTCTAATTCTTCCTAAGTTCAATCCAATGCCAGCTCTTTGTGCAATGTAATATCCTACAGCAGAATTAGAAGAAAATATTGAAGGCAATGTGTCATCAACGTCTACTAACACGCAACTTGCAAATTGTTTAATTGGAGTCCTGACTCCACCCATTACAGGAGTTGGAATATTGATTTGGAATGTTGATATAGCATCATAATACTTTTTAATATATGACATCCTGGTGTCCTCTGGATACTCAGCAAATAATGTAGCGGCAATCATCATGTACATGAACTGTGGGGTTTCATACACTTCACCTGTGCTTCTATCTTGTACAAGATATTTGTCTACAACTTGACGCAGTCCAGCAAAAGTAAAATCCAAATCTCTGTCATGTTTGATCCAAGTGTTTAATTTTTTAAGTTCAGTTTTAGAATACTTTTCAATAATTTGTTTGTCATACACACCACGTTTTACATTTTGTATTATAACATTCACAAAATGCTTAGGTTGAAACTGTCCAAACACTTCCTTGTAAACATTCCATAACAATAGTCTTGCCGCCGCATATTGATAGTTTGGTGCTTCTAAACTTATAAGATCATTTGCAGATCTAATCAATATTTCCTGGATGTCTTTTGAAGACATATTGTTTGTGAACTGAATATGTGAATTCATTTCTATTTGAGATGCACTGACTCCTGTCAGTCCTTCTGTTGCTTGTTCAACAACAAAGTGCATTTTATCGAGGTCAAGCGGCTCCTTGGACCCATCACGTTTGAGTATTTGTATATCGTTTGTTTTGTTCATGTATGTTTATTTTTTTAGTATAGAATAATGTTGATACTTAGTATATGACCTAAAGGCTCTTTAGTAAACGATAATATTAGGTAATGTGTGGATAAATTAAACGAATCTAAGTATTCTATACTTTAGTGTTGCTGTTGTATCGTTTGTCGAATCGTATTGCAATATGCCTTGTTCTGTGACTTGAAATACAATGCCACTGTCAGCATTTTCTGAGAAGTCATCACTGAACACCATTGTACCATCAATGCTTATGGCAGTAATGACACCCATACGTTTTTTTGTGCTGGTTCCGGTGCTTCGTGTTATGGTGTAATGAAACTGCACTTGGTTCTCTCTTTGATTATCAAACTGCACAGCTGAGCCAGTGGCATTGTTGAGTACATTAACAAAACCTGAGGTGTTGTTGTTAAGCGTTACTGCCTCTTCAACTGGTCCTTCATGATATATAGAACCTGCAAAATTACTCAGTGTATCTGATCTATGGAAAAAGTTTCCATATGCAAAATTGTTTCCGTGTTCAAAGTTAATAGACGGCCTTTCTGCTGAGTCATCAGAATTTTTTCCCACGTTCCTAAATGAAGTGCCTGCAACTATATTGCCAGCGGGATTCCCTCCAGCATCATGTATGAACACACCTTCAACATCTATGCCATCAAAAATACAATTGGCAATCATGACACCAGTTGGTCCTGTAATTTTGTTTGCTGTTGATCCATCTGACTGTTCAGCAAGATCAACTCCTCTGTGTAGCGTTTTGAATTCACATCCTTGAATAACAACATCTTGTATATCAAAATCGGACATAACTCCTCTTTCACTTTTCTCAAACACACAGTGTTGAAAATGTATGTGTTTACTGGTGTTGGCAGTAGTCCCTCTGATATCTACACATGCTTTGCTATTAGTGGCTCCGCTTTGTGCTGTGAAACTGCCAGAGAACTGAACGTTTAAAAAATGGCTATCTTGACAGGTATCTAAAATAGCAATGTGATTGTCTGACGTTTGTTCAAACTGCATGTTCTCGATAGATATGGCCTGCGGTATGTTGCCTCCATCAGATCCAATGTTAGCTGAAGTATTGCCCTTATCATCACAAGTTCTAATTACACATTCTTCCGTGCTATCATTTTGTTTGATAATTGTTGATCGCATGCCGTCGCCAAGTATGTTTGTAAATGGAAATATAAGGATAGGGCCATTTACTATGTAAGTTCCACCAGGAAAATATAATCTTCGTCTCTGTTTTCCTGTTGACTCAACGGTTTGGATGTTTTTTATCGCTCTATTGATTGCATCCGTGTCATCGGTGGATCCATCGCCTTTTGCCCCAAAATCTTTGACATTTGCAAAATCATCTAATTTTTTTTGCAGTGTTCTTACAACAGCATTGTTTGTATCTACTCCAGTTACGATAGGTGAATCTGTGTTGCCTTTAAATGTATATGTGTTTGCAATTGTAAGAATGTTGTCGTCTTCAGTAATAATTTTAGTGTTGCCAGTTTCAGGTGCACCATCTGTAATAGATCCATTGCCTATAAACAGTTCCTGTGTGTCTACTGCAAATCCTAGTTCACCAGCTGCCAGTTGTGGCAATGATTCTTTCAAACCACGTCTATGTTGTATTCTTGAAATCTGCGTAATGGCCATTTGTGTGTATTTATAGACTTATAACTTATAGTATTGTTCTACTCTTGCTAGCCATTTATCAAGCCAGTATGTGTAATGACTAGGTTCTAGATCAAACTGCTGATAATTAAGATCTCGTGAACACATGAATATGTGTCCTTCCCTTATTTGTGTGCCATAAACTTCATTATGTGCTTCTGCGTAGGCTACAAGTTGCAGATAATAATCTTCTACCCACTCTTTCTTCTTAGGCTTATTTGTTTGTTTAAAATCCATTATGGCAGGATTGTTGGCATAGACACCAACCAAATCTGTGGTTCCTGAATAAAGTCCTGGAAAGTATAACGCTTGTTCGATGCCCCACACTTCATCCACATCAACCAAAGCATTTTGTATTATTTGATCTGCCATGCTATTTGCTTGTTGGTGCACCAAATTGGTTCCTGGAATCCTCTCTTCACCGCATAAAAATTTTTCTAAATTGTTGTGCATTGCTGATCCTACGCCAGATGCTTCACGAACAATGCGTTGTGCTTGTTCTTCTCCAACACGTTGTTTCCACTCAATGAGATGTGTCATGTCTTTTGTTTTGGATAAAATTGTTGTGACAGACGGAATCCGATCACCCTGTGGAGTCTCATAGACCCTTTTGCCATTTTCATTGATTTGTTTAAGGGTGTGATATTTAAATTTTTCTACAAAGGCCGGAGCTTGTATTTTATCTATATTCAAAGTTCTGATACTCCTCAAACTTGTTTAGCAATTTAGCGCCATTTTTTAAATGGAATTTTGTTGCCATTTCAGTGCATGGAGAAAGAGTAACAAATCTTTCAACATAGGGTTTTGTTTGCGTAATAAGATCTTTAACTGCAAAAATAATGCCTGTGCCTGCGCCTTTTTTATAACTCCATACTGTGTAAAATGTTGCGACATGTCCTTTGTCAATACAACATCCATCATGTAATTCATCTTCATTAGCAACCACCTTATCTAAATATGATACACATATGATCGAGTCAATATCGATATTGTTGGTCGAAAACACATATGTTTCATTAGGAGGAGTTACTCTAAAAAATGCAGGAATGTGTGGACGCACAGGATCTTTTTCAAAATGATGCTCTTCTTCTGGCAATATCTTTCTTATCATTAAAATATTATATAGTATTATGAACGTTTGTTCAATGCTCTTTTTGCCATCTTAGATACTTCGTCGTTGCCATTGATGTCCATCATGTTGTCATCTGTTGGTTCGACAACTGTGTCTATTGTAATTTTTGTGCCATCGAAAGACTTGACTAAGTTTTTTATAATAGGATCATTCATTAAAGACTTTATTATATCAGGATTAATGTCTATGCCTCGATCATCCATGTAGTCAGACAAAGCATCAATAGGAATAGATGCGCCTACTTTGCGAGCATCTGCTTCTTGTTTAAAGTATTGTAGGATAGTTGCTAACTGTTGTGCGTAGTTCTCAACTTCGTGGATTAACATTATCTTTCAGCACGACCGGCTATCTCATCACCGCCAGCTGCAGGCTCGGATGCGCCAAAGTCATCTCCACCTTCAATGTCTGCATCACCACCAGCATCCATATCCATGTCCATGCTTGTGTCGATGTCTGTGTCTCCTGCCATTGGTGCTACTGATTCGCCTTTAACAATGGATACAGAATCTTGTGCACCTTGCCTTGCAGTGCCAAGTGCTTCTTCTAATGCTTCCAGCGTTGGATTTATTTTATCCTGATAAGACTGTGCTTGTTGTTGTCCAAGTTCATTAGACATCCTATCCACAAGTTCTAAGACTTGTGAAGATTTTATTTCTGCAATCTTTTCATACATGTCTGTAATGGTGTCCACAATGTCTTGTGATGCAAGTAATATTTCTGAAGTCTCCATTTCGTTTTCAAGTAAAGATCTCAATGAAGATGCATAGTCATTGGATTCATTGCGTCCAACGATTTTTTGTAAGTTATTAAATCTAGTCACGGCTGACGCTCCTCCTTTTATAAAAGTGTCTAGTTTGTCTATGATTGGCATAAAGCCTTTCATTAATGGTGCAGGCACAGAACGTCCTGACTTTGCTAATTCTAAAGCTCTTTTTGCCTCGGAAAAATTTTGGTTACCAACCAGCAATCTTAAGGCAGCCATTTCTTTTGCTCCTAGTCTCACCTGTTGCTCAGCAACTTGTCCTGTTACTGTTTGCTTAATTGCTTCAACTACTTTTGCAAGATCTTTTTCAAGTTGTGCAATTGAATCTTTTTGTTTTGGATATTTTTTCTCAAGTTCTTTTTTACTCATGCCCTTCTGCATGTCGTGGACTAATTTTTTAAATTCAGGCGCAACAACATCTTCAAGGTCACCGGCATCTTCTCTGGTTACTTTACCGTCCTTAAAGTCCACGTTATGTGTGTCGCCATCTCTGGTTGTGTATTGAATAGATATGCCTTTAACTCCAGCACCCATGCTGTCAATTTTGTAGCCTTGATCTTGAATGTAGTCCACAAAGTTTCTAGCTTCATCGTCCAAGTCCTCCATGGTTACTTTTTGGCCGACCTTAACATTTTGTTTTACATTATTGTTTGAATCTTTTTTAGATTTTATTTCAACATTCCCTGCATTATCTGTTTCAACATCTACTTCTTTTGTATCAACTTTTGTTGTGACACCTGGTTTAGCAGGATCTTCAATTTCAATTTCATCACCTTGGACTTTTTTGATTCTCATCTCTTGTTCTTTTACAATAGCATCAAACAACAATTTATTTTCCATGTATTTTGGATTTGTTGCTTGTGTGTTGAAAGCCATTGCTGACTCAAAGGATTTTATCGAGTCACGTACGGATTCTTTAAAAGTTTGTAGGGTGTTATCTTCAAGTTCGCCTAGGTTCACTGAACATCCAAATCTTTCTGCAATAATTTGGCTCAATTTAGAACTAGAAAAGTAATCAATGTTATCTATTTTCATGGTGTCAAGATTATTTATAAAGATAACACAAGGATTTTACAGTGTCATGGATCTATAAAATTTTTCAATTTTTTCATCGATCAAGTTTAATCTATCAAATAGATAATCAATAACGTCTAGATCAGCAGTATTTTTGTTTTTATTGCGAATATATTCTGAATGGGCAACAGCATGTTGTTTATCTAGTAATAGTAATTGGTCAAGTGAACTTTTATGTTGGCCGGAATATTGATTCATTAAGGTTGCAACACAAATTGCCACCTTGCGATTGGTGATATCTCGTCTAATTGGTTGCCTGCTTTTTGAGAACACATCAAACGTGTGATGTTTGGTGGCAATAACAGCACAATCGCCTATCACCACTCCATTTTTGATAGATTTTGGCACATATTTTATTATATTACTGGATCTTGTTAATCGCCAGATTGCTCGCTTGATAAAGCTCTCAATACGTTTGATCGACACCATGGTTGCACCTCAGGTTTTTTTGTTCTCATTTTATCATATACTATAAGATGTTTACGCCAAAGTAAATCAATTACTGTCCAATCATCTAATAAAATTTGTTCGAGTAAAAAATTTTCATCTACAATATTATGCAACATATTAGCCTCCTTAGTATCCAATGATATTGAATAATATTTAAATTGAATTTTCAATTTATCTTTTTCTGTTCAGAATTCTTAGTCTTCGTGATGCTGGATTTGATCTTTTTGTACGTTTGGCTTTCCTTACCATGACAGAGCCTTTGCGTGCTCTGAGTTGTTTCATTCTTACTCTTGCTTTAATATTGATTGGTTTGAAACATTGATCAGGTTTGGCAACTATTCTGCCTTTCCTTGCACCAGATGTGCAACGATATTTTCTGACTACTGAAGTGCCTTTGCGGCCCCAAATCTGTTTCTCGTCTAAAACTTCTTCTGCGCCAAAAATTTCTAAAATTTTCATTTTTAATTGATCATAATAACGGCAATCAAGGTTGATAGTGTTCCACCAATTACTGTTGCCGCTGAACCAATAATAATTTTGGATGTTCGTTTTGATTCATCCAACATTGTGGATTTTAGTCCATGCACTGCTGTTTCAACGCCTTCTATTCTTTGTTCTAATCTGTAGTATCTCTCAGCACACAAGTCGACATGTGCTTCAAGGCTTTTTTTCTCGCTGTCATATTGAACTGCTGTTTTTACCATTTAATCATAGCGTCCTTTCCACGCTCAGTGGTGCCTATGATGCCTATTCTGTGCCTATACATGTGTATTTAGTGGTCAGAGGTCCTGAATATTAAAATATAAGT
>CAACVD010000106.1_pt1 | contig 34031 bp, 46 predicted proteins | sample 2381771 | NCBI WGS metagenome assembly CAACVD01 (sample SAMEA5211965, study PRJEB30684) | marine metagenome | biome: Marine; feature: Epipelagic; material: Water | collected 2015-10-15 | depth 15 m
TGTGGATAATACCGAAACAATTACACACCTCAGCTTATGTTCAGGATACGAAGGCTTTGGCTGCTGTAGCTGGGACGACTCCGTTGCCCAGGAGCCTAAGTCTGTCCATCCTACTGGAAGACCCATTAGTTGCTCGACCCAGCTTGGGTTCAGCTTGCCCGTTGCTTTCCCGCATTGACCCGCTACATCCTCCTCTAAGTTCGCCTTCCCTCGGTTCACTAGTTGCTCCCGATTTTGATCCGTGATTTCTGGATGCACTTTGTTGGCTCTTGGTGTCGGCAACGACTCTTGGCTCTTCCCACTCTTGTTGAGCTTCGCCCGGCCTGGATGGCCAACGATGGATGGGTGATTGCTCAGTCCCACTTGCCCAAAGTTCGGTTGGTTGCCTATCTTGGTTCCCTCCGCTGTTGTTGGTGTCGGCCAGTTCTTGGCTGCCTTGCGGCTGTGGTTCATATCTGGATAGTGAACCTGCTCCCTTAGGTTCATACATCCCGCGTTCTTCTCCGCTCTGGTCTGTGCCAGTTTCTCTGGAGTCCGCACTAGATTGTTGGAGTCGAAGGTCTGAGGCGTTGCCCAGTTCTTGACCTGACCCCCCAGATACAGAGCCTTTGGGTTCTCCTTCGTCCCCGCGTAGTCGCTTCCCTTCGCATCGTTGGCTATCGGAGTTGCCCAGTTCTTCTCGTAAGTCTCTACTGCATCTCTCAGCTTCGCTCCGTAGCTTATCCCGCTCTCCCTCGTTGCTTTGAAGCCCGTTGAGGTCATCTCCACATTGCTTGCTACTCCACCCTCCACGCAACCCGCTACGCTCGCTGTCGGCCAAACCAAGGATGAAGACCCGCTTTCTCTGATGAGGTGCGCCAAGTTCACTCGCTGAGAATACTCCTGCCGTTGCGATGTAAGCCAAGCCTTCCAACTCTCTGAGGACATACTGGAGAACTGATTCTCCGTCGGCGGTCTTGGCGGAGATGATTCCCTCAACGTTTTCCAAGAAAACAATTCTAGGTTGGCAGTCTCTGATTCCGTCTCTGATATAAGGAAAGAGGTGTCTAGGATCTTCAGTTGCTTTACGCTTTCCAGCATTGCTGAAGGGTTGGCACGGGAACCCGCCAGAGAGGATGTCCACGCATCCACGAAACTCTGCATATGGGAAGGTTTTAACGTCCGTGAAGACAGGTGCTGCATCCAGCTTTCCCTCTTCCATCTTTGCAACCAGGTTGGCTGCAACGAATCCTTCCCTCTCCACGTAAGCGATCTCTCGCAGATTTGGGAGAACTCTTCGGAGTCCAAGTCCAATGCCTTCGTATCCTGAACATAAGCTGAGGTGTGTAATTGTTTCGGTATTATCCACATTGTGTCTTTCTGTTTGAGTTTATTTGTTTGGGTTTATTTCATTCGTAAAAGCCAGTAAAGTTCCGCACATTTTTTTCGACCTTGATACCCTTTTTCATTTCTTTTGGAGTCCACCACTTGTGGTAGTACTCATAATAAATAAAAACGCCTTCTAGACCCATTTATGTGCCATTAAACGCCATTGCAGTCCCCGCCTCTTCTTTTTAAAAGCTCTCCGATGACATTGCCGACCTCTGGCCACACCATACGGATAGTCTCCACATCTGCTTGAGCGTTCTGAAGCCAAGACTGACGACTTGTCGGCTTTCCTTCGGCGTTGAGGTGTCGACTGGCTAAGGTCTCAAGGCTCTCGCTGAACGATTCTTGTTTGCTTACCATGTCAAGAACCAGCCGATAAGCTCGGCGACTCTTTCGCTCAATCGCCGCGAGTCGGTTGACCAGTCGAATTCCTGCTGGCGCAAGTGAGGCGTTGCCGTTGTCGATCTCATCAAGCTCTTGTAGCCGAGACATGATCTCTGCCGTGATCAGGTGCGCCCTTGGCTTCGGCTCTGGGATCTCCTCTGGATAGTCCATGCCGTCGATTAGCTGGACTGTCTTCAAACGCTGGTGTCTTCTGGTATGTTGTCGATGACTGGATTTGCGATGAGTGACTTCAGGTTCGGATTGCGAGAGACCCAAGGCTCAGTCCCTTCAATCGAAACACCTCCCTCGTCGAGTGTCTGCTCGACCAAAGCGATCTCCTTCTCCAGAAGTCGGATGCCTCGGCGGTAGCGTTTGGCGACAGCAGTCTGTTGATTTTCTAGGTCGCGAATCGCGAGACTGACCTCGCGTAGGTCGCGGAGTGCGATTAATTCTGTTGAGTTGTCCATTGCTCTTTTATGATTCAAGCAGATCCAAATGTCAAAGATATGTCGTCCAGTCCCTCGGATGGATGGTCGTCCATCCGCCCCTTGGCGGGCGGTGGACTAGCATCCTATTTCGCGCGAGATAGAATCGTCCTCCACCCTATAGGGAGTGGACGATTTTCGTCCACACTGGACGATCGTCCACTCTAAAAGTGGACGTTTTTCCACAAGTCTTTAAGATTCATTGAGTAACATAAGCCGAAAGAGAGCATCAGGAGTGGACGATCACTCGTTATTCACTTTGTGGCAAAAGTAGCGTCCAGCGACCGACTGGATGCGGTTTTGACCCTCCAGTTGACCGATAACTGTATATGCTCTGGATCTGCCGAGGTCGGTGTTGTTCACAATCAAGTCACGCAATTCCGACTTGGTAAGACCTCCAGATTGTTCGCTGAGAAGTTGAATGATGTCATTCTTGCAGGTCTTTTGACCCTGCTTTTTAAGATCATTCGGATTGAGATCCTCCTGCAAACTGAACAAGGGAAAGTCCCACTTGACGACAAAAGGATCGATGCCAGAGAAGTTGCGGAGTGCGGCGTGAACTGTAAAGCAGTCCTGCTCCTCGTGCGCTGTAAGTCCCATGATGGTGTCAGGATCACGAGCGAAGACCCCTGAACCAGATATGCGATCCAGCGGATCTTTCTCTGCCTGATTGCCCTTAGAGTAGTGCGCTCCGAACGCTACTGCCGCACCAGTCTTTTCCACCAGAGCCTCGACCTCATTCATGAGCAAACCGATGTCACCTGCGCTGTTCTCGTCTCGGTCGCCGAGTGCTTTGTATATCGGATCGATACACATCATCGCCAGATTGTCTTTCTCCATACGCTGCTCAATGACTTGCAGGAGGACGCTTAAATCGTTGCACACGCCCCTGAGCGACCAGACCTTGAGGTTGTGTGGAAAGTCGATCCCCATCGCCTCACAGACGCTCTTGACGCGCTGGAGGAAGAACTCGTGTGGTACTTCAAAGTTCAGGAAGATGACATCCTTTCCAGTCTGGACGCATTCCCTGCCGAACCAAGGTGTGCCTGAAGCGACAGAAGCGGCAAGGTTTAGGAGCGTCCAAGTCTTGTATGATTTGGAGCCGCCACCGAGAACCATCTTTGTCCCTCGATGCAGAAGCCCATCGATCAGGACTGGATAGCGTTGCATAATCAGCTTGTTCAGGTCGACGGGAATCTCGTCAGCCGATGTCCATTCTGGAATCTTCCCGATCAACTCGTTGACCTGCTCTGTCTCCTGTTGTCCTTCGGATGGAACGACCTTGCCGAAATAATCCCTGCCGCTGATCTGAGGCTCGGTATCGCCGAACTCATCAGCGAGCGATTGAGCAGCCGCCTTGAAGTCGCCAGCGTGTTCTGCCGTTGTATAGAGCGCAAACGCCGAGTAATTGGTTGAAGGCTGTAGTGGCGAAGCGTTGTCGGTGAAGCAGTAGAAGCTCCCATCGCCTCGGAGTGTGCCGCTCACGCCTCGCTCCTTGTTTGGTCTGGTGCAATAGGTGAAGTCACCCGATCCTCTGCCGATCGTCCAGCCGAGCGAGCGCAGGATGTTTGCGGATCTGTCTCTGATATCTGATGCGGCTTGGTATCGGTCGCCGATTCGGTCGCCGCTTTTGCTGCCTGTTGAGACAGGAACGTCCTTCTCGACGGCTGGCTCAATCGGAAGCTCGATGGCATCCATATTGTGATGGATCTCAGGATCGAACGACAGGAAGCACATTCGGCAGACATCCTTGCCGCTTTCGTCGGCGGTCAAGTCATAGACCGCTTTCATGTACTTGGAAGCCGCAAGGAACGCCTCCAGGTGCGCCTCAGGATCGTCTGGAATGGCGATGAGTGTCTTGATCCCATTGCCGCTCGGAGAGACGAACGCGGCGATGATGTGCGGATCGTAGCGCATCAGATCAACCTTCTGTCTGACGTCCTCGATCTTGTCGAAGTCGATGCAGATAATCCCTGAATGCTCGATCAGATCGCTTTTGCGTCTGGCTTGAAACTGACCAGAAAAGAGAGCGGCTGGAAGTTGCCGCTTTAGCTCGGAGGATCGGTCGAAGTCATGTCGGTTGACGGCTTCTCGGATCTCGGTGATTGTCTGACTGAATCTTCCTGTGCCGTCCCTGATCCATCCGAGGACTTGAGAGAGTGGGAAGTGCTGTGTGCTGGTGTCTTGTGCTGATTTGACGACAGAGACGAGTCGAGACTCAAATCCATCTGCCGCTCTTCTTCGATCTGACATAGTATTTCTTCGTTTAGTTGTTGGAGTTGTTTGATGATTGCTTCCCTTCGTTTGTTCATGAAAACGCCCTTCTGCCATATTCTGCAATCAGAGCGGCATCGACAAAGCCGTCAAAGGCTTTCTTGCTTCGCTCGGTTTTGCGCCAGTCCTCGTTGGGCCACAATTCTTTTGCCGTCTTGAGTGCAGCCGCCTTGGTGTCGAACGCTCCAGCAGGTCTCGACCAGAAAGAGCGTTGCCACTTTCTCGCGAGTACTGTCTGAAACGAGTAACGATGAACGACCGCCAGAGTCTTCGCCACGGCGAACGAATAAGTCATAGAGCGCAGACCAGCCGCACTCGGAGCATGACCTCCTGTGTCTTCGATTGCCAGGAACACATCTCTGTCTTTGTAAAACTCAAAGATGAGCGAGAGTCGGTTGATGTCGATCTCACTCTTCTTGCCGTTGCTCATCGTTGGCATCGGAGTCATCTCGACAATGTGATGACCCTTCAGCGCAACGATGGCTCCGTTCAAGCCGCAATCAATTCCGAGATGCAGCATTACGAGTCTTTTGATCAAGATGGATCTTCGCAAGCAAGCAGCCGTGATTGAAGTTTACTCGGTTGCGCTCCTCTTCGATTTGCCTGATGTACTCGTTCTGCTCCTCGATGCGTCGATGACAGCCTCGGAGCATTTCGTTCAGTTGCTCGATGTGACTTTTCAGTTCATGAATCTCGTTGATCATTCGACATCCTCGGAGTTTCGATTGAGTTCGTCCTGAAGCAGAAAGATCTTTTTTCTGAGAGCGACGATCTCTTCGTTGAGTTGCTCGTTCTGATAAGTCAGAATGTCGCAAGCTTTGGTCAGGCTTTGTATGCCCTTAGTTAGTATTTCTTCACTTTTCACTTTGAACAGATTCATGTAATAGGATTTTAATTCGGTCGATTTTGTTTTCCAAGATGACCGCGTTCTTTCGCAGTCTCTGTATTCTTTGCTCGATGTGCAACTTCTCATCGATTCTCTTTTGAAGCTTGGCTTCAAGCATCTGTTCAAGCATCTGTGTCTGTGAGTTTGGCTTCATTTTTTATGGTGTTATAAAGGCGACGATAGAATGGATTGTTTACGATGTTTTCCTCGTGACGTTTTTTTCCGTGAGTAATTGTTGACCTCTCGCGACCCAAGGCGCGAGAGATTGACTGATCTGTCTTGCAGAGGTAATCCTTCGACAGAGCGAAACAAGCGTCTCGAATGAAGACCAGTTCAGTTGTCCTCCGAGAGCCTGTGATGACTTTGACGGGGGTGCCAGTCACGCGGCTGGCTGCCTCCAGTATTTGATAGATTGTTAGCGTTTCTGTTTTCATGATCTTGGATCGTAATTTTTTGAGTATCGCCAGAGAGCGCACATATGCTGAAAAGCCTCATACTCCTTCCGCAACTCGTGCGGCTTGTACGAGACAACTTCGACGCGCCCTGGCTCGGTTGTTGAGATGTAAAGGTTTGCGCCCCACACATGATTCAAAGATCCGAATGCCGCTCTTGCATAGGCAGCGATCTGCATCGACTGAAACTCGTATGGCGCGACCTTCTCGCCCTTTTGGGTTTTCCGTGTTTTGAAGTCAATCACAATTGGGATGCCGTTGAAGTCAGCCATCAGATCAACTCGTCCAGCGTAGCCTTCGGATTGATTGACGACAACATCTTCGAGCCTGATGTTTTGGAGGTGAAGCTCAATCAAGTATTTCATTGTCGGCTGAACATAAGGCTTGAGATCCCCTGGCGGCTCCTGACCGCCGAAGGCTGCCTCGATTGCATCATGAATCCGTGTGCCTAGTTCTGCCGCCTCTGAGACCTCGCTCCTGCTCCTTTCGAGGATGCGCTGATGGTAGCGGTCATCTGGCTCGCCATCGTCCCTTGTGGTGGTCAGAGCGGCTTGCACCGCCTTTGCCAGTTTCCATTTATCGAGTTGCGGCTTTGCCATGATGTTGAAGATGGTCGTGACACTTGGAAGCAGGTTGTGCTTCCGAGCGTCTCGAAGAGTGGCGGGTCTGTCTCCTCCGTCCTTTTTTTTAATGGTGTAGGCAGGTTGTCCATTTCTGGTGTACCAATGCGAGTCAGACAGATTGCCCTGTTTCTCTAATGTTGCCATTTTTTTCCTTTCGTTTGAGTGGTCGAGGTTGACCCCTCAGGATACGCTCCGCGATGCGAAGCGTAGAGCCTGAGAAGCCGCGTCCCTTTGTGCGGTTGCGAACTTTAAAACGGGACATTGTCGTCAAAGTTCGTAACGGGCGCAGGATCGAATGGCGCAGGAGCAGATGGCGGCGGTGTCGCTGGTGCGGCTGGTGCGCTGAACTGCTCGACAGGAATGACCTGTGAGGTGTAGTCGGCGAGCGATGTCTTCGGCGGCGAGATCTTTGTGATCTTGTTGTAGGTCTTCCCAAGTTGAGAGACGACCTGCTCGCATCCGATGACTGCACCCTTGCCGATAAGCTCACAGTAGTCCCATCCCATCGCTGGCGGTTGACCGAGCCATGAAGTCAGGAACTTGATGAGCGCAGACTTCGGCGAAGACGAGATCTTCATCTCGAACGTCTGGATCTTGTAAAGCCGACCATCCTGAGCTTTGAAGCCAAACAGGAATCGAGTCACATCGATAACCTCGGTTTCTTCGCTCTGGTACTTGCGGCGAGTCACGCCGAACTCGTCGGCGACATTCAAGCATGTTGCGACATAGTCGCCTGCTGGTGCTACCTCTGTTATTTCAAAGCCGTTAGAGGACTCGGCTTGTGCGGTTAATACTGCCATAATTTATACTAGTTGATGTTTCTTGATTCGGTTCGCAACGGACGATTGTGGTCGTCCAAGGAGTTTTGCTATCTGATTCTGGCTGTAGCCTTGACGGATCAAGGCTTTCAGAGATGCGATCTCGGTCTGAGTCCAAGTTCTTCGATGGTGCTTTTTCCGAGTGATCTTCCGTTTTGGTTGTACTGTGCGAGGTGTTGATGTGGCGATCTGCTTCTTGATCGCGTTGCCAGTCAGACGACCGACAACGTAGCCAGACGCGAGTCCAGCGATTGCTGCTGATATGATTGATATGATTTCAGTCATGATGTATTATTGGTTTTCCATGAGCGAGGTCAGTCTCGCCCATTCGTAAAAGTTCTGCTTTGACCTTCTGCCAGTAAGCCTCGGTTGCTGGCTTGCGGTAGCCGTTCGGCCCGCCGTTGTGAATGCGGGCGATGTCCTCGGCTGTAACAGGTCTGCCAAGCCGTCTCTCGTTCGCGTAGCGGGCCATGTAAGCCCTGAACATGGCAATAGCCGCCTCGCGGCTGAAAGCGTCTTTATGGGCGTATGACGTTCCAGCATACTGATTAGCATCCTGAACATATACAGACCAGATCTGGAGACAGCCATAGGCTTGGTTTTTGTCGCCGCGAGCGAGGTCGTCTCCGTTGCTCTCGATTGAGATGAGAGCGAGGATGAGTGCCATTTGAATTTCCATGATGGTTTTGATTGAGTTGTGCGAGCCGCCCCTCGCTGTGAGAAGCGGCTCTGGTGTTAAAGATTTATACGTTGAGTTCTGCCTCGGTCAAACCCCTGCGGAGACGAGCGGCGTGAGCCTTCTTGAATTGCTCGTTCCACTCGACATTCTCGAAGCGAGGCTCGCGACCAGCGTTCAGGTCATCGATCACTCGGTTGGCGACTGAGTAGTAGTATTGTGAAGCAACGCCGCCGAATCTGTTTCGCATTATGTTTGCTTCGCTCTTGATCGCTGCCTCAAGCTCTTCAGAGATATCAAAATCATAGAGTTGATCGTTGAACTCTTCAAGCCAGCCTGAGCCGCTCACAGTCTTCTTGAGATGAGGCAGAAGGATGTCTGCCTCGGTGAACTGGACAAAGTCTCCTTCGGCGGAAAGTCCGTTGCGGTAATTTTCGCCTGTTGAGTAATCTTTCATCCCGATGGAAGAAAGAATGCGAGTGCCGTTTTTTAGCGTTATCTTGGTATCGTGTTTGATTAACATAATAATAATTTTTTTGAGTTGGGAGTTGTGCGAGCCGCTCCTCCGAAGAGGAGCAAGCTCTGGTGTTGAATATTAGAAGTTGAGGACGAAGAGGTCAGAGCCATTGTTTTGAGCTTCAGCGATTTTTTTACGATTCGAGCGATTGTTACCAATCGTTTGAACATTGCTGAAGCAGTTGTAAGTAGCATTATACCAGCCAATTGTAGTGGAATCGCTGAGTGTGGCACTATATGGGCTGAACTCATTCCATAGCTTGATGTCGCACTCGTATTGCCATAGGACGATTTTGCGACCATGAGATTCTACAACGTAGAACTCTTGAATAGCAGCCTGCTTTTTAACAGCTTCGACTTCCTTGTCGAAAAGACGAGCGTTGTACTCCCGATTGAGACCACCCGCTTCAGCGATTGCATCTTCGAGGTCATTGTGGCGAGAGAGGATTGTGATGTTTTTGTTCATAGTAGTATTTTTTTAAGTGTTGTTGTTGTATCATCAACTTGATGATGCCTATGACAATGCACCATCTATTCACTATGTCAACACCTCAAACAAAAAAAAGTGAAAAAAGTTTTCACTACTCTTCCTCGGCTACTTTCCAGCCGTCATCGTCATCGTCATCGTCCTCTTCCCACTCGACCTCAATGTCGTTTTCTTCCCACTCTCGCTCCTCTTTGATCATCGTCAGAGCCTCCTTATAGAGAGCTTTCTCGACCAGAGCGTTGTTGCTGTCATGCCAAACGTCGCCGTCATCATACTGGACGACGATTGCATAATGCTGGAACTGCTCGCCGAGTGCGGCTTTTGCGTTCTCCAGGGCGTCATCGGTTGCTGCCATCAGAAAAGCAGCTTTTGTTAAACCAGACCGAGCTTAAGGATTCGATCAGCCGCCTCCTTCACATCCTCGACATCGATCCTGTAGTCAGGATTGTCGATCCCCTTCTCTGAGGTGTGACCTCGGTCGTACTGGATGCCTTCTCGATGAAGCTCGATGACGACACCCGCTCGGCTTCGGATCAGGTCTGCTTCATTCTCGAAGCGACAGTCGTCGATCAAGATCAAGCTTGCCTTGGATGCTGCAAGCTTTCGGTTCATCACCTTCAGCCAGATCTGATTGTGAATCATGTCGCGTCCCCACTCTGTGCCGAGTGTCTGGAGCATGAAGCGAGGAGTCACGCCGAGCCAAGGCAGAGCCTCGTTCTTCAGCTTCGGATCTGACATTGTAGCCTCAGACACACCGATGACCTCAAGCATCTTCTTGAGCGGCTCGGCGAAGGACATGATCTCGGTCTTCTCGATCCGAGACTGTAGTTGATTTGCGAGCGAAGTTTTTCCCACCCCTTTCGCCCCTGAGAATCCGATGATCATCCTTATTTGTCGTTCCGCCTGTTGTGGAAGTCAAACAACACTTTGACCTTCTCGGTCAGACTCTCAATGTTGTAGTGCATCCGAGCGAGGACGACGATCAGCGTCACAAGACCGACGAGGATGGGCCAAAGCGAAGAGATGATGGCGAGGATGTCATTCATTTGACCTGGCTACTGCCGAAGTAAAAGCCGACAATCGCCAAAGCAGTCTGCCTCACCTCTGGCAGAATCACATAACCTGTGACTGTCTCCCACTTGGCTCCCTTGAATAGTCCGAAAAGAAAACTGGTGTCCTTCTGGATAGTCACACCGAAGTCTGTAAAAGCCAGAACGAATGGTGCGGCGATGACCGCGAACATTGTGCTGACTACGATGAACCGACGAATCCAAGCACCACCTGCACCTCCACGCTTGTCAGCAGCGTCAGCGGATGCGTCAGCTACCTCCTGCTTCTTGATGGTCTGCTCGAAGAGTCTGGCTTGGTTCTGAGCTTGAGCAGCCATGAACTTCATGACGAAGCCAGAGACTCCGCCCCCAAGCATCGCGATTAGTTCAGGAGTCATTTTTATGGAGCTTAAAGATTGAGTATCCCATGTAAAAGAGCGTCACAACCCCAACCAGCAGCGATACAATGCCGTTGATGTCTGCAAGCCCTACAGTTGCCAGAAAACCGCTTGTGCCGAACAGAGATCTTGTAAATGCCTCTTCCATTTAATCATTGAGAGTTTGTTAATGTGTCGTCCTCGGTTGGCCAGTTCACATTGGAGTAAGGAACAACGGCTTCTTCTTCGGCGTCCGTTAGTTCGTGCTTGTAGTCCACACGCAACGCCCACTTGCCGTCAGTGGTCACCTGTGGTGCTGTAGCCCACTTAGTTCCCTCGCCTACAGTCCAGTAGGCGTATCCGATACGTTTCCCGTTTTCGTCAGCACGAGCGATGGCTTCGTCCTCTGTGTCGTAGATAAGATATTGTTTCTCTTCCATATTAAGATAAAGTTATGCCGTAGTGGTTGGCGATGTTGGTTTCAATGGCTGTTTGTACTGATGATTGATTAGCATTGTATATAATGAACTCCTGCATTGTGCCATCGTAATTGCCGTTTGAACCATCCGAACGACCTATTTCGGAATTTTGATTAATTCCTTGAATTCCAGAATTAAATAATGAACCAGCGGTTCCGTTTTTAGTCAAAACCGAGGAAGAACCATTAAACAAAGCCACAACCAAGGTTTTGTTTGTATCTAGCGCAACGCCAGTATCTCCACTACTTTGGGCAAGCATCCGATAATTAGTATCAATTTGGGCAAATAAAGTTCTGGGATTCACGCTAGTACCCTCCCTATCAAAAAATCGATTTTTATTTGGTGTAGTGGTGTCGGATTGATGCACCAAAAAAAATGAGTTTGGTTGGTCTAAGTCACTACCAAAATTTACATCAAAGTGATGGCTGGTTCCATCGAATTGAATTTCTGGTCTTCCTCCTGAGTCAGTCAAAAGACTACCATTCTCAACAATCAATGGCTGATTAGCAGCTACGTCCTGTGTCGCATTTTTGGAATTGCCTGATTGGTCGTACCAAATAGTAACAAAGCCATCATTGAGTGCGTTAGTAGATGGCGAACCATTAACAGTAGAGCCTGCTGGGACATTAGCAATCGTACCATCCCAAGTCGTTGATCCAACGGAGAGGGATGTTATAACACCTTGAAAATTAACACCAAAGTACGGGTCACCAATATTGTTATTAGCCGTAGTTAAGACAACTGGGGAAGTTGGAGCCGTTCGACTGACAGCACCCCCACCATTTAAACTGATTTCAAAGGTCTGACCCGTACGAGTAACCACAATAGTGTTTATTGATTTCTCTATTATTGTAGATGTTGTAATAGCTGCACCACCTAGATTGTCGGCGAAAAACTGAACTGTACCATTAGTATTTAGCTGTACAACGTGTCTTCCCGTCCCGCTAGCAGCACTACCAAAAATGCCCATTGGACTAGAAGGGGTTGATTCAATAAATGCTACAATTGTTAAAGTAAAATCGTCAGTAGCAGGGAGAAGGGCGGGAGTAGTAATGTCGTCATCCGTTCCATCAAAATTCATAAACTGAGTTCCGTTAGCATTAACAAAATCCACCAATGCGCCTGAGGAAATCGCTGATGCGGTAAACCCTTTTTCTGCGTTATCGGATTCCCTGCGAACTTTTACGACATCGCCTGTGTAGTCGGATCTGAGCCTGCGGAGGCTGTAAGCAGAAGAAGCGTTTCGATACTGATCGAGCAGACCGCCGACCGCAACATGAGAGCCTCGGATCAGCGATGGTGCGCCTCCGAGACCTACGCCGAGACCATAGTATGCAGATGTCATTGAATTAAAACAATGCCACAATATTGCTTGCCGTCAGGTTGTCTCCCTTGATGACTTCGACCTGCAAAGGATGGTATCCTGCGGCTGCATTTGTTATGGTGACGCTGACTCCGTCTGCAAACTGAATGCCGATATTCCCAGAGTTGCCGATATAGATCGCTCTGGTTAGCTCCGAAAAGGTCGTCGTCTGAGTGACAACTTGTCCTGAGATTGCGCTTCGCGCTTGGTTTACTGCTTTTGTATCTGCCATATTAAAGATGGGTTGAAAGTTAAGTTGTCAAAGTTGGTAAAGGATTTTCGATTATGACTGGACTGAATGTGTCAACTGTTGCGGCTTGCTCTTCATCAGACAATAAGAAGTCGTCAACCAGCAGAGCAAATTGACCATCCGTTGTTTCGACAGGACTCGTCACATAGCGAGTCCCTATTCCGTCCAAGTGGTAAGTTAGGCCATGCCTGAGTCCCTCTGCCTCAGAGCGATCAAGCGCGTCCTGCTTGTTGTCGTAAATTAAATATTTCATCAGGATGGAGTGCCGTAATGAGACACGATTGATTTTCTGATTGTTTCGCGATAGTCGGTTGCAGCGTCATTGAATTGTATGAACTCCTTCATGTCGAATGTTGACGACCCTCCAACTAATGAGCCATTCCCAATAAAGAAATCTGGAGAATAGTAAAAAGCCGACTCGGTCATTCCTAAAACTGAGTGACTCAATGTGTTGTTCACATAAAGGTTTGATGTCCCTCCTACATTCACTTCGACCGAATAAGTGTTCATGTCGCCAAATGAAATAGTTGATAACATTTGCTGAGTGCTGAGGTAGTTTATTTGCGCTCCTGAAGCGAACCAACTTAGTGGCATGAAACTATCATTCGTAAAAATAACATCAAAGCCTACTGCATTGCTCTTCGGCTCTGCCACATAATAAAAGGTTTGCTTTGTCACGCTTGATTGAGGTGGTGAAAATGAAATGTTTAAACCATCAAAAGCACTATCAAAACGAAGCAATTCGAGATACGACCCGCCGCTCACTATTTGAGGCTGAAGTGCGCTCGATGTTTGATTCGCGTGATAGCCTTTACCTGACTGATCGTACCAAGTGCGAACAAAGCCATCGTTGCCAGATTGGAACGAATAATAATTGCTGCCGTCTCCGTTGAAAAAATTCACATTTGATCCGTAGGAAGATCCGTGAGCATAGGTCGAAATAGTGACCGAAGATGTGTTGAACCAGTCTACCTGATAAGGATAAGTGCTTGAGCCGTCTGTGCTGGACATTCGGTAGACGTTCCCTGTTCCTGAATCGATGTATTGAAGATACCATCCTGTGCCACCTTCGTTCCTGAAATACCAAGAAGTGTTTCCCTGCTGTGTCCATGTTAGACCATCTGCCGAGCTTTTGTAATAGCCGACCTCGTCTCCATCATTCCAAGTCGGAGAAAAACGAGAAAATTCTCCATTAAAGAAAAAGACAGATCCATCACAAAAGGATGCAAGCGTTCCATCGGTCAGTTGTGAGGCAGTAAAGTCTTGCTCGTCGCCAGCCGAGCGGCGAACCCTGACAACATTAAATTTCGGATCTCCGTTCAGGTTGCGGAGGCTGTATGCAAACTGCGAGTTCTCGAATCTCTCAAGAAGTTTTTCAGGTCTGTTCCTCTCACCCGATCCGAAGAAGCCAACCGATCCTGCATAAGCGATGCTCATTTTTTAAGCGAAGGAGACAATCAAGACGTTGATTGATGTTGCGGTCGACGTTGCAGAACTGGTGCTGGTGTTGTTGAACTTCAAAACGACTTTGTCTGATGTGGATTGACCTATGACCACAATTTCGTTGTCCATGTTTACAGGTTTTGCGGGAATAATAAAGTCGCTCTGGATAACACCCGTGACTGTGATTGTCTGAACACTTGTTGCGTGACCTGCTAATGTAAAAGTCGAAATGGTCAGAGTCTCTTTTTGAAACTTGTCAATGATGTCTCCACCACCACCGATCTCGACTGTGGTCGCCTTCAGGTCGCCGTTGATTGTTGTTGTTGCCATTATATATCGTAGTTCGAGTCTTCGTTGAAGATGCCGCCGTCGAGAGTGACTGTTGTGCTGGCTGCCTTGTTGCTGTTGAGTGAGCCTTGGATCTGAACTGTGCAAGCAGTGTCGGCATCGATTGCCTTTGCGACAAAAGTTCCTGTGCCGTCAGTTCCGATGAAAGTTGAGTCTTTGATCTGGACTGATCCTGTGAGCGTCGAGGTGATCTCCATGCCGTCTGCCGCGAAAGTGCCAGTCGATGCTGCCGCCTTCACCTCGCAGTCGTTAATAAAGAAAGACCCCGTGAAAGTGCTGACCTCGATTGCAGCCTGACCAGCATCATCGCTTGTGATGCGAGAGTCGTTGATCCGAATGGTCTTGCCGCCTGTCACCTGAACAGCGTGATGCGTTTCGGTTGCTCTGGCTGAGATTCTTGAGTCGGTGACGTAGACTGATCCAGCAGTTCCACTCACATCGAGAAAAGCAATCTCTGCCGAACTGATTGTAGCCGTTCCTGTGCCGTCATGATGAACCGACTCGAATGGCCCGATCAAGGTGAAGTTGACCGCACCACTTGAGGTGACCTCTGGAGCAATCGCTGCTGGGTTGACGATGATCGTCATGTCGACCGAGATCGTTGCCGAGGACGCGCTGAAGTTGCCGTCTCGGATCACGACCACATCATTTGCGTCTGCCGTTGCAACGGCTGCTGTCGCTGTTGCGAATGGTCGATCCTCTCGGTCTTTAAGTCCGTTTGTATCGCTCCCATCTGCCGCAGAAACGAAGATGTAGTTGCTCCGAGTGGTAGCGTCCACAAGTTGCGAGGAAGTGGCGTATGAGCCAAATGTAGCGACTCCCGTAGCTCCCTGACCTACGACCTCTCCAGAGATCGTCAGAGGTGCTTGAAAGATGGTCTGGATGTTTCCATCGCTGTCGGTCAACTCAAGCTCAATCGTTGTGTTCACAGAAGCGTTGTCATCCAGAAGATCGTAAACGCCGACAGTTCCGAGATTCAGAGATCCTCGGATGCCGTTTCCAGAGATGTTTGAGAATGTGCTGACCAGAGCGATCGGATTAGCAAAGAGTCTGACCAGCCACTTTGCTGGCGATGATGCCGTTCCTGCTACAAGCTCAACGATTGTGACTGTTGAGTCTGGCGTGAGCAGACCAGCGTCGATGGCGGATATGGTTTGCGCTCCGTTTGCCGTGAAGTTCACCTCGAAAGCAAAGCCACCGAGACTGGTAACTGTGCAGGCTGCGTTTACTGCTGTGATCGCCGTGTCGATGTTTTGCGCGAGTGTCGCCTGATCTGTATTGAAAATGACTGTCTGCGCTCCGTATGTAAAAGATCCGCTTGTCGGTCTTGCGTTGATTGTTCCGATGCCGAGCCTGACTGTCGGATAGTCCTGTATGTTCTGGAGACCATTGTCGCCAGTCAGGAACAAATCAACGACTGTGGCATCACCAGCAGCAAGCGGCTTGAACTTCTTTGGTCGAAGATCGTTGGCTGAAATAACGCGAGCCGTGTTGAGTTGAGTCGCGTCAATGTTGGCGAAAATTTGGAGTCCCATCGTGAAAAGGAGTTTTGTAAATTATGAGATTGTGACCGACTGCTGGAATGAGAAAGTCGAAGGACTTGTGCTGTTGGAAGATCCAGTTACTTCAACCTTGACCAATACTGGAACAACGGCGGCAGCCAGAGTGAAAGATTGATTGACGCTGACCGATGTCGGCAAGCCTGTTGCGTCTGTGTCCTCATCGAGAAAAACTTGAGTGCCGCCGACATCGACTGTCAGCCGACTGGTGTTGCTCTGACCTGCGACTGTGATCGCACCAGATGCGTTGATCGTCACGCTGAAGCTCTGGGTCGCTTGATAAGCAAACTCAACAATTGTTGAAACAGATCCTGACAGATCATCGTAGTTATTCTCAGTTGTGTTGAATGTGACTGTGCTTGGTAGTAATTCCTGATAGTCGTTGTCATTAAAGCTCGGAGAAAGCTTCGAGAACAGAATCTCCCAAGCTCCTGAGAATGGGACTGCTGGATCATAGGAAAGCCAGTTGTTTCGATTGCAGTTGATTGGAACACCTCCGTTGGCTGGCCCTAAGTAAACCCCAGACGAGTTGAAGCTGCCGAGTGGCCCTGTTCTGAGGATAGGATCCGCCATGACTTATGACGGCGCATCCGTGCTTGTCAGGAATGTTCTTAGTCCAGCCGTATTGTCAGACAGGACGACATCTAGCTGCTCTTGAATAAATCCATCGGGAACACCGCCGCCGCCTATGTTTGCTAGTTGGGTCTTTAACGCTTCCATGTCGAGTTCAAGCGTTACTCGATTCCAGTCGGCTGCGACTATAGCTTTGACTGGACTGAGTGCCACAATGTTTGCCAAGCCGTTGACTGCCTGAATCAACTCGTTTGCTTTTTCGGCTTCAAGTAAAGAAGGCGCAGACCCCTTCACCACTGTTTGAACTCTCGGCATTATATGTCTGGCGTGTCGATTTGAGTGTCACTCAAGATCGCCCCTCGATTTGTGATGGTGTCATTCAGGAGTCGATATTCACAGACCTTGAATATGTTGCCAAGATAGCGACCATCATTCTCCTTCCTGACAACTGTGTTTCGATCAAACTTTGATCCGAGCGAGTATCTTGTCCTAATGATGGTTGTACCGCTGGGGAACGAGAATTTCGTCACGCTGAAGTTCGACCGAACTTCATCCCTTACGATCATAATTTCTGAAGCATTGTCCATGAAAACATCAGTCGCGCTGTCATTAGACTTCAAGAAGTAGGAAGTCTTTTTGATGACTGGGATGTCGTATGTGTTCGATTGCTGGACTCTGACTGTGTCTCTGGTTCCGTTGACCAGCAATTCCTGAAGTCCGTCAACAACATTGCCGCCGATAAAGTTTGCTACATACGAAGCATTATTCACACCCAGTATTCTGCCAGCCCTGATTGAAACAGTCACAAGCTCCTCGTGATCCTCTGGAATCTGTGCGAACTTTCTGTGAAATGTCATGAGACCGCCGCCGATGTCGGTGAAGTTTGACTCTTCATAAAGCACCGCCTGTGGATGATTTGACGAGGCTGTTCCGATAGCCATGAAATTGTAGTCGCCCTTTTTGGCTGCGTACTTCTCTGTAAAGATCTTCGAGGTTGGCACATTTTTGTCCTGAAGCGCAAAGGCGAAATTTGCGTCGAGCAAGTTTGCTTGATCAAAGAAGTCAACTGGGAGATCGTATGTGACTGCCATCGTAAATTAGGTGTTTGTCAAACGACCCTCCAGAAGTGTTGCTATTTTCTCAAGTGTCTCGTTGCTTGGATCTTTTTCGATTGCTCGCTCAAGTCCTGCTTGCAGTTGTTCTTCGGTCAGAAGCTCTTTCCTAAATCCGTCTCTTATAACTCGGAACATCTCCTCGCCGCCGAGTGAGATCTCCTTGTTGAATCTGACTCCAAACTCTTCGCCAGCCGCGTTCGCTGCTTCTCTGAGTCTCTCCCCTTCGAGTATCTTTGCAAAGTCTCCACGCTTGTCGGCTTCTCCTGATCTTGCTTCATCGATTGCTCTTTGCTCTTCTTCTTTTTGCCTCTTTTCCTCTTCGATTTTGTTGAGTCTGTTTGCCTCTTTTTCGGTAATACGCTGCACAAGTTCAGCGGCTTCCTGTAAACTGATTTTGTACTTTTCGGCGACTTCGATTGCCTTTCTGGTAAGCTCCACTTGTCGCTTCAATTGATGAGCTTTTTCCTTGTCGCCACTTGCAGCAAGTTGCAAAGCCTGTAATTCTTTCTCACGGAGGAACTGCTCTTGCTTTCTTTTGATGCGTTCCTTCTCCATTTTGTCCATCTTCTCATTGAAGTCTCTTTGCATCTTGGCAATCTTGAGCGTGTCCTCCATTGTGAAGTTGAGATCTCTTGTCGCTCCTTCTGTCTCCCTGAGCGACCCTGTGAGACCGCGAGTTGATTCTGTCACCAGATCAATTTTTTCCGCTGTTTCTCTTGTTGGCAGATCCTCCATGCCAGTCTTCAGGTCTTGCGACTTATCCTTCGCAAACATAAAGCGGCTGGCTAGTTCGGTAATCGCAACAATCGCAAGACCAACGCCTGTCGATGCAATCAGTCCCTTGATCGATAGGGTCAACGCCTTGACCCCAATGATCAACCTGCCGACCGCACCAGTTGCGACTGTTGTTGACGCGGTGAAAAGTTTTATCATCCCCGTCACAGTTGGGATTATTAACTTCGCCGCCTTGAAGCCGACAACAAAAGAGACGAGCCTGCGTATGTTTTTTGCAATCGATTCGCTGTTCTTTGACAACACATCTGTCAGACCTCGGATCGCTGGCTCAAACTGCTTCAGGATGTTCGCCGTTGTGACTGTGATTGCATTTGTCACTCTGCCGATGATGTCGGCGGCTTCGTCCATTGTCTGAATCACATCATTGCTCATCACCTGACCAGACTTCTTTGCGCCATCGATCAGGTTCTCAAAACCCTCGTCGTTGATACGGCGTAAGACTTCAAGCATCTTTGGGCCAGCCCTCTGCCCCAAGACCTGAGCGATGTCTGCAAAAGCCTCCTGACTCTTTCCTGACTTTGCGTAAGCCTTTGCAATCAGTTCAAGTTTTTTTTCCGTTGGCAGTTTTGTAAATGTTGCCAGATCGATCCCCAGCCGCTCGAAGCTCTCTGCGTACATCTTGTTGCCGTCCAGAGCCTCTTGAGTCCGAATGCTCACATTTCTTAAAGCTCTCTCCAGAGACCCTTGATCGACCCCTGCCTTTATCGCCACGGCATTCAAGGTCTGCAATGCCTCTGCGTTTATCCTGAGTTGCTCTGATAGATCGCTGATTTTTGACCCTGTGTCGATTGCTCTTTTTGCGAGACCAATAAAGCCCACTCCTGTCGCCGCTGCGAGGATGCCTTTCATCTTTGACGCAAAGCCTTTTGCCTGACCCTGTGCGCCCTTCAAGCCGCTCTGGAATGCCTTGGTGTCCAGTCCGAGCTTGGCGAGTAAAGAGAAGTTAGCCATCTTTCATTCCTTTCATTTCGTTTGCGCGAGCCTGCTGTGTGATCCTGTTGGTCATCGCATACTTGTCACCGAGGTTTCGCTTCATGATTCTTTGATAATATTGGAGCAAGCGAGCGATGGGGATCTTTAAAATTTTCTGCTCATCCCAGCCGTATTCATTCGCGATCTGATCGACCAGAGTTGCGATTGCCACGCTTGAATCTGCGACTGTGCTTTGCTTGATCTCGGTTTGTGGCCCGCTTTTGCCTGAAGGCATATCATTCAATTGAGCAGCAATGAATCCGAGGATCTCCTCCTGTGTTGCTAGGGTCAGCCGAGAAGCCGCCCACTTTGCAAATTGCTTGGCGTTGCGTCCCTCGGAAATGGTTCTCATGTGCCACAGAAAGAGAACGAAGTCGGCGATTCCCGCCTCTTCGCCCTCAACGAACAAGGCATTCTCTGTGTACTCTAAGTGAGCGAAATCAGACAGAGTGATCTGCCTGACCTCAAAGACCCCCAGCGAAACATTGATGCCCAAAAAGGCTTCCAGCCGAATCCGCTTCTCGAATTGAGCCGCCTCTTTGATGCGAAGCTTTGCGGCTTCGCTAAACTCAGCCGCCACCCAAGCCATCTTAAAAGTTAGTTAATCTTTTTATATGTTTTTAGTTTTATATCCAGAGATGTTGAGACGCTGGTAGTCAGCCTGTGTCTCGGCGATCTCGATCTCGGTCAGCAAGTAAGTTACAGAGCCGTAACTGACCTGATCCCCTACTTCTGGAACTGTGTTGCCGCTTCCAACTTGAACTGTGAAAGAGACCTCTTCGCGAGTTGGGACAACTGTTGTGCCGAGAGGTTCGCCGTTGCCGTCATCTAAGTCAACGCGGTTGGATGTCTTTGAGCGCGAGAAAGACTCAACAATGAAAGTCCCTGTTGGAGAGACCAGTTGAGGTGCTGTGATTGCAAAGGCTTGAGAGCCGTCTTGAGTAATTGCCATGATTGAAAAAAGTTGAAGGTTTCAATCATGCCCTCGGTGTCAATTAGGACGGCCACGCATCGTTGCGGATCGCAAACTGTATATCATAACTCAGAGTAGAGACTGCCAGATCGCCGTCCATCTCGAATGTTGTTCCTGCTGGTCTCATATATTTTATATCATAAAAATTCAGCAGCTTTCCTGCCGTGACTGTTGGAACTGGAGGATCGGCTGAGGAGATGCCCCAAGTTGTTTCAAGGTCAGGTGTGGCGGTTGTGCTGCTACTGGTCACATAAAGAATTTCTGTGAAAAATTGATATTCCGCTGTGATCTCCCAGCGACCGCTGTTGTATCGAATTGCATCAGCCTGAGATGGTGCGCCGTTTCTTATGTAGTATGGCTTGCCGTTCTGGTCGAAATTGGAAACATAAAGTCCGTCAACAGTAATTTGATCTTCGAAAAGCGGCGCACCTGAGACGACAATCGATTTGCTTGCGTCTGGCGTTGTGAAGTTCAACGAGTTGAGCAGCATTGATTTTCTGACATCCGCCCTATGGTTGCGGTGAGCGGTCTGAGATCCGCTGGTGCTTCCGTCTGATGTGACAATGACATTCAGAGTCCCTGTGAATTTTCGATACTCAAGCTCGGTGCTGCCTGTTGTTTTTATATCGACTGGGTCAAGTGCTTCGCCGAGTTCAAACATCACCGAGACGCGAGGCAGCACAAGGTTGTCTTGGTCGAGACTGGCAAACACGCTCGAAGCCGCAAGCCCTGTGTCGGTTGCGAGAAAGGTCTTTGCCGCGTCTTCGATGTTTGTCTCGAAGTCGAGGAGAGTTCTTAGATTTGGAGCAGCCATTTACAGATAATGTTGTTGTTCATTCTCGATCTCCATCTGGCACTCCTCAATGATGTCCTTCGTTTCATCGTCTGGCTTCTTGACCTTCCGAGCTTGCTCCAGAGCCTCGTTCAATCTGCCGAGCTTTTGAAGATAGCGAGCATGGAGCTTGTGGCAATTGAGGTCATAGACGAGACTATGCGTCAGAGGCTCTGTGTTGTCCTCCTGAGCGTTGCAAGCTCGAATGTATGCTAGACCCTTGTCGACCATCTTGCCGCCCTTCTTGCCACAATATTCGGCGAGGTAATAGTAAGCCTCGCGGCGGTGCGGTCGCTCTCTGATCGCAGAATGCAATGAATCGATCATCCCTGCCTCGTTGCCGAGGTTTGACTGAGCGATTGCCAGCATCAGCCATAATCCGTAAATCTCGACGCTGACATCATGAATTGCGATTGCTTTCTCGATCCAGGGGATCGCACCCTCGAAGTCGCACTTGTTGAAATGCTCTTTCGCGAGGTAGCAGTAATCATTCGGAGCCATCTTGATCTGCTTCTTCAGAAGCTCGATGTGGAAGTCATGGTTGCTCTTCTCGTCATCTGGAGAGTGCTTGACGCTGATCTCTTTAAACAGGATCACCTGCTTCTTGTCCTCGGTTGTCTCCATCGGAACAAGCTCCTCGTGAACCTTGTTGACCCACTTCCACTCTGACGCTCGATGGATGCGAATCTTGAAGAGGTTGTCGGTGTGCTTGCTGACCTCGTAAGGCAGAGCATACGCCTCGCTGTCGAGATCCTTCATCTTCTTCAAGATACGCTCTGGATCTTCGATTGTATCGTCACAGTCGAACCAGATCGACCAGCCGCCGACCTTGGCTGCCATCTCTCTCGCCTTGTTCCGAACCAGGGAGAAGTCGAACTCCTCGCGGCTGGCGAAGGTGTGCTTTTCGTAATTGTAGGAAAGACCTGACGCTTCGATCACCTTGAAGCAGTCCTCGGTGTCGTCGGTGTTGACGAAGCAAACGTGCCGAAGGATCGGCTTGATTTGCTTGAGGAGTCGTTCGAGGTAGCCAGCGTCAGGAGCGTGACCGATCATATAGAGGACAAGCTTATCCTCGCTGGTACTGCGCAGAGCAGTCGATTCTGAGTGTGACGTTTGCTGAGTCATTATGAGTAGACATGACCTTGAAATTGCTTGTGCCATCTGTCAAGATCATCCCCTTCGTCGGCAGCGTTGTATAGCTGCCCTTGTTGAGATAAAAGCGAGTGTCGATTGTCTCCTCGCGACCATCCTCGAAGATCTCGAAAGCCACCTCGATGTCCTGCTTGTTCGCCACATACGTCTCCGAGTTGGTCGGCGTGACCGCCGTCAGAGTTGTTGTGATGTTGGCGATTGCGAAGTTCAGGTTGTCTGCAATCAGACTTGTTGAAATGATGCTCATCTATCTATGCGGAGATGTTAAAAAGCCGCCACCCTTTCGAGTGACGGCTTCTCGTTAAAGCTTGCCTGTTGACTAGCTCTCTGCGCTGAGTTTTAGACCAGCGTTCGAGTTGATGATAACCTCGTCAACTGTGTTGTACACACGAAGCACATCGCTCTTGATCGGCTCGTCGCGATAGGTCTCGGCTGTGAACACGCCGCCTCCGTCTGGATAAGCGAGTGTGCGTCCGAAGCCTCCGTTTGCGAAGTCACCTCCAGCGATGGAGAGGACATAGTATTCAGAGGTCGACCAGATCTTTGTGCGGCTTGCGGCTGCTCCTTTGTCGGCTGAGTTGAAGCGAGTTGGGCAAACAATGATGTTGTTCACGCCTGTCGCTGCCTTCAAGATGTCGAGGTCAACATAAGTGCCATTGCCGTTGAAGATGTTGCGAACATCATCGGTATTGAGTAACTCGTTGTAGATAGATTGCTCCATGACCAGAGTCACATTGTCGAAGAAGCCGTTTGCGTTGAGACCTTCAACAGCACTCTGGATGTCCTTGATTGGAGTTGCAGTTGAAGCACTGCTCAGTGCTGCTGTTGTGTCGACTTCAGTAAAGCCAGCACCAGCCAGAGCGGCGGCAACGCGAACTTCGTGACCGACCATAAGGTCGCGCTGAAGCTTCTGAGCGATTGCACCTGCTGCATCAGAGATGCCGTCATCTTTTGCTTCGCTTGCGTCTTCGTCAGGAAGAACACCTTCGAGAGCGTATTGAACAGCAGCATAGGATTGCTTCGTGTAGTTGAAGTCACGGCGAGGAAAAGCCGATCCAGCAGAGCGAACTGCCGATGCATTCAGATCGAACTGATCTGAATCGAAGACAGGATAGTCGCCATTTTTGAAAGGCACTTCGCGAACTGGCATGATCTGAGTCCCAACGAATCGGTTTTCACCGATCTTGTTGAGTGCCTCAGATAAGACAGGATTGAATGAGGATGAAGTTGTTAAAGACATGATAAATTAAATTTAGGATGCTGGGTTGTGAACAAGAACTTCGAGAACATCGTCTGCTCCAACTGTGTTGAGAGCCACACCGACTGAAGTGTGTGATGCTGTTGTTCCGAGTTTGCCTGTTGTTGCTCCGAACAGAATGTCACCGATAGTGACTGTTGCGGATGCGATGCCGAAGGCAGAGCCTCCGCCATTCAGGAGAGTGACACTAGTCGCTTCGCCGTCTGCGGCTGCGCGATCAGAAAAGCCTACGCGAACTTCTCCGCTTCCGACTTTTGTGGCTGTGGAAACTTTGCCGTCAGTCTCGATTTTTACGAGGCTGTACTGTGCAATTGTTCCAGATGCTGTGAACGTCTTTTTGACGTTTTGAACTGTTGTAGCTGACATAATAAATAACGTTAATTGTTGAAGAGTTCAGGACGCTCCTTGCCTAGTCGGAGTGTCGCAGAAAATTCTGTGATGCCTTTTTCGGCTGCGTATTGAGCAATGATCTTTGATCGGCTGCTCTTGCTTGGTTCGTATGATTCAGAGTCATCGGATTTGGCAACTGGTGTGCTGCCAGCGATCAGAGCTTTGAGCTTCTCGACTTCAGTGCTGAGTGCCTTGATTGACTCGTCGCGGTCGGTGATGTCGGAGCGAAGAGCGTCTGCCGCTTCTTCTTTTTCCTTCATCTCCTCCTCGTCCTCTTTCATCTTTTCCTCGTGACTGCCGAGCTTTTCCTCGATCTCTGCGATCTTGGTTTCGGCTTCTTCGAGTTGTAGCTTGAGTGATTCGACCTCGGCTTCGAGAGCCGCCTTCTCAAGAGCGAGAGCGTTCATCGCCTCGTCCTTGTCCTCGTGACCTTCGAGAGAGGCTTCGAGTGCTTCGATATGAGTCGCCGCTTCTGCTTTCTCGGAAAGCAGCGCATCGACCTGTTCAGATAATTGTGCCTTTGTCATCTTAATACTTTTTACGTTGTCAATTTTTGAGAACAAGCCGCGTTCATTTGCAGCTGGAGAATCAACGAAGTCTGCGCTTGAGACTTCTTCGACTCGTATGGATGGGAACTCGAAGATCGCGTTCTCTGGTTTTTCCAGAGTGTCAACATCTCCTTCAGGTGTTGCCCACACCGAGTCGGCTGTGAAAACTATTGAGAGTCCGAATCGCTCAGGCATCTTTTCTGCCATTTCAAACAAGCGATTGAACTTTCGCGAATCGTCCTCTCGGAAGGAATCGAACGCCTGGAAGTCGGCGAGAAGTCGATCACCCTCAATTCTAAAGTTGTCGAACATTCCAATCTCGCGAGTCAGGCGATCTTCGAAGAGTGCGCCTCGGTGTGTGATGTAGGCTGGCAGTCGTTCGTCTTCGAGGATCTCCATGATGCCGTCGATTGAGTCCTGATCTACGAACAAGCCATGACCCAAAGCCGCGCCGACAGAGATCAAAGCCACCCCAGACATCGTGCCGCTGTCTCGGTCAACCTGTGTCTGCTCAATGCCGAAACTATTAAATGCAAAGTTTTTGTTCATCTTACTTGCCGCCCGCTTGTCAATGACCTCGCGAATCACCTCTTTCATCCGAGCCTCGCCGAGCGTTCCGACAGTCCCCCACTTGATCTGTGCAACAACACCTGCGATGTTGCTCAAGTTTGCGCTCAGGTCTTTATCTTTGAATTGCTTGCCGTCTTCGAAGTGTCTCGCGCTCCATGCCTCGCGCTCTCTCACCCAAGACAAGACCGCATCCGTTCGGCTGCCTTCGCGGTAAGCCTTCCAATTTCTGAAAGCACCATTGCCGCGAATGTTGCCGCCCGCTTTCCATATTTCAGGATGCTTCGATTTGAGGTTTTCGGCGAAGCGAAAATCAAATCGATCCCATTGAGAGTCTTCGAGTCTCGGATTGTCTGGGTTAATATCAAGACTGTCGGCTTCCTCTGAGGCTTGCCAAGCCGCGCACCAGTATTGAGGTCGGATCTCTGCCCCCCATTTGTTGCAGTAAAACCTGTGCGTTTCGTTCCCTTCCTCATGATTCTCCTGATAAAATTTACAATTGATACAAGCCTGACCGCCAGTCTCGCCACCCTTCCTGCTCTTGCGGTACTTCGGCGGTAGTTCAGATGGGATCGGCTCGCCGTCCTCGTAGCGGCGATGCTCGTCTGCCGCCTTCTCTTTGGTCGCCATAGGATGCTCTTTTGGAAGGAGATCCGTATCATGCTTGCCGCTCCTGTAGCGAAGATTGCGGAGAGCGTACAGAAACGAGTTGACCCTTGCCTGCGCCCATTGCTCTGGCGATGACACGCTCGGTCTGACGCTGGATGGGTTGGATCGATAAGCACCGATCCCTCGGTTGTAAACGATCTTTAGCTTGCGAAGCGTTGTCTGCTTGCGCTTGTCTTTGCCGACCTTCTCTTTGTGGTCTTCAAGCTTCGTCTCCAGAGACTTCTCGACTCGCTTGCTGACTTCAGCGTTGCTGTGTTCGTCAAAGGTTCGCATCTGCCAGAGTCGGTTGCAGACTGCCAGACGCTGATCGCCGTCAGGAAACTCCTCGACAGAGACATTGTCGCCCATGCAGCGACTGATGAAGTCTTCTTGAGACTCTGTTGGATGTGGTTCAGGAAGAGGCATCGATCACTTCGGTATAATTTCCAGAAATAGAAGTTGGAAAAGGATTGATCAGGTCACGCCATTCAAGTCCTGCTTGCTCGGCGATCTGTTGCGCTCGGCGAATGTTCTGCGCCTTGCGCTGGAGAACATCCTCAGCGGTGTAGCCGAAAGGAGCGGTGATGTCATCGAGTGACATTGCGCCCGCTCGGAAGTACTCCATGTCTGCCTTCACCTGGGCGGCTCGGTTGATCCATCTAAACGCTGGACGCTGCCAGCGAACGCTGAACGGCATTGCACCTTCAGGAACTTCAATCTCGCCTCCTGCGAGCTTCTGAGTGAGCCAGCGACGATAGAGCTTGTTCATGATTCGGATCATGTCGTTCTGGTAGCTCTCGACAGTCTGCTGGTACTGAAGCACCACGCCCTGAGATGCAGAGAAAGAACTGCCGCCGATGTCCATCAGCAGGAACTCGACAGGAATGCCAACCGCGCTGCCAGCCTTGCGGAGCAAGTACGAGACCCACTCGATGCCGTCAACATTCGGTCTGCCGTTGCTGCTGATCACGCTGATGTCTTCGCCAGCCTCCAGATAGTGGAAGCGACCAGTCTCGAATTGTTCGAGATTGCCGATGTCGTCCTGCTCGCTCGCGTCCAATCGATTCTGAAGCTCGAACTCGTAACTGTTCTCACGCTTCACGGCGACCGATAAAGAAGCCGCCACCTTCGCGGCGATCATCTCGACTCGATCATACTCGTCGCAGTCCTGCAACGTGTTGATGATCGGAGCAAGCTCTGGAATGCCTCGGTATTGAGTCGGTCTGACTCTCTTAAAAAATGGGATGAAGTCTCTGGCTGGGATCTGCCTGTAGTCGCGCAGAACGCCATTCACACGGCTTCCTATTGTGTAGCTGATGGGTTTGCCTATGTCATCGACCTCAACGCCATTCTGGAAGCGTGAGGCTTCGCTGCCCGTGCTTTGTCCTGAAGGATTTCCGATTCGGCTGCCGTCAATGAATTGAACCTGACCATCGGAGACGACCAGACCGCAGTCGCCATAAAAGAGAAGAGCGTCGACCATCTGTTGCTGAAGATCGCGCATGTCCATTTGACCTGTCACCTCTGGCGACTCGCTGAACTCCGCCCACGCTCCCTCGATGCGGCGGTCACTCTCCTCGTCACCTGTTGTCGGCTGTGGGATGATGCCGCGACCGACGACATCGGTCTTTCGTAAACGCGACATGGAAGCGACCACAGGATTGTTGCGCCTGAACTCCAGACACGCCGAGATCATTCGGTCGCGGTTGTAGTTGGAGAGTTCGACCTCCTCAGAGCGGATCGCGTCTTGACCTCGACGCGCTCTGTGCCGTGTTTGTTTTATCGCATCGTATCCGCGCAGAGCTTTCCAGAACTGACCTGCTGCGAATCCGATGCGGCTCGGTGTTTTCATTTTCTTAGCCATCAAAGTTCTTCATTGTGATCCTGTTGCGACCACGCCCACCGAGCGTCCGATCCTTTAGAGCGATCAACTTGTCGAGCTTCTCGACCTGTGCGATCAGGTCGCCGACATCTGCCAGAGAGAATGTCTGGTCGCCGATTGAGTAGGAAGTCACACCCTCCTCTGCCAGCTTGTTGATCGCCGTCAGGAGTTTGTCGCGGATCTGCACCAGTTGTGCAGTTGTTGTTGTGGCAGCCATCGCATACTGCCTCGGTGTCAATCTTGACACGAAAAAGCCGCCACCCTTTCGGATGACGGCTTCAACACATACACATACTACTACTACCCTGCGACCAATGCTGGTCGCTTAAAAAATGCGAATTTCGGATCGTCTTTCGACTTCTCGAATGTTGCTTTGATAGCAACCCTGTCTCCCTTGTCAACATATTCCAGTTTAGAAGGGATCGATCCCCAGCAGGAGCGACCATCGTCCAGCTTGAGGAGCATCTTCTCAGAGCTTCCATAAGCCCCTTCAACGAGCTTGATGGTAGCCACTATGCCTGAGACTCCGAAACGGCCTTCCTGCCAGTCTGGAGCGTCTGCGCGAGCCGCCTTGTCTGCCTTGCGCTTCTCGGCTGTCTTCTTCAGAGCGGCGATTGTCTTGTCGCTCTTGACGATCCATGAGCGAGCAATGTTCTCGCGGCTCTCGTCGTTAATTGTATCATTGCCGCCATAAGCAAGCAAAGTCTGACCGACCTTGTTGATGAACTCGCTGGCGCGACCCTCGAGGCCCTTGGTCAACTCCGAGCGGAGATCTTCGCGGATCTGCTCAAGCTCGCCCAGTTGCGTCGAGAAGCCCTTCAGGAGCTTGGCAGTCTCGCGCTGATACTCGTCTGCCTTGCGCTTGGCGGTCGCCGCCTGACGCTTCTCAAAGCGAGCGTGAGCCTCCTCGGTGCGAGCCTTCATCTTGCAGTCGCTTCCTGCGCCGTTGCCGCCGCATCCGTAGCAGACTCCAGAAGTGTAGCCGCCGCGCCAGATGCCTGTGCCGCCACAACGCGAGCAGGACTGAGGCTCGTACCATGTGGCGATGCCTGTTGCAGACATCTCAAAAGAGTGTGAGCCTTTGGATGGAGCGATCTCCAATCCATGCTGGTCGAGTAGTGTGATATTTTGCATGAGATTAAAAGAGGCGAAGGAGAGATACGATTGTCAAGACTGTGAAGCCTGTGCCATACCAGAGAATCTCTAATTGGCGGATAACTTTCGGTGTTGTATTTTTGATCATGGGAATAAGTTACCCACACCTTATACACCATGTCAACACCTTAAAATGAGAAAAGTTTTATTTTTTTTTACCACCAGCCGCCAGTCGATGATTGAGTTCGCCTCGGTCGCTTCTTCGGTGCTTCATTGCTCCGAGGTGCGGCTGGAGACTCTCGGTCGGCTCTGGCTATGCCGACAAACTTCGACAACGCTCTCGCCATGATCTCGCAGTCCCAGAGGTGATCGCCGCGCCGCCGCTTGAGCTTCTTCACAGTCTTGATGTGACCGCTCTTGGTCGTCTCCTTCGTCCAGTAAGTCGAGAACAGTTGATGATAGTAGACCTCTGGTGTATCCGTGAACGTGTAAAAGCCAGACATCTGCCGCGAGCGCAGCCGAGCCATCTCCTCCTCGAAGATTCCTTTGTTTATGTGGAGATAGCGGATCTTGCTTCGCCCCGCTCGTCCCTTGTTGTCACCCGTGAACGGATCTTTCATTTGCATCCGATACGGCTGACCTTGACCGAGATCATTCCAGCCGCGAGATCCGAACCATGTCCCGCGCCGCTTGAACACCTGCTCATAGATCTCGGCAGTCCTGTCGCCAGCGCAGTCGATGATCGCGGCATGACACTTGTGCTGGTCGAACTTCTGGTCGAGTTCTCCGAAGCTCGCCACTTGACCACAATCGACCAAGAAGCTCTTGCCGTCTCGGTCGAAGCCTCTGACGACAAACCAGAACGAGTCTGTCTGAGTGTCGGCTGCCAAGATCCTGAAGTCGCCCTTCAGTTCGCCGCGCTGGTAGTCAAGCTCAAGCTCGTTCGCCTCTCCCTCTTCCTGGTTCGCCCAGTCCTCTCTCCAAGGCTCGGCGAGATTGCCTTGCACAAACTTCTTCAAGCCATGAATCGAGTTGCTCACCTGAAGCCACGCGACGATCAGATCAGAGAACGTCATCGCTGGCGCATACATCGAGTTCAGATGGTAGCTCCTGTGATTGCTCGGAGCGGTCGGATTGTTTGACCGCCACTCGCCATCCTTGAGCATCTGAGGCTTGTGAGCGTCGAGGATCTCGCCGTCACACTCCTGACATCGGTAGTGTGCCGAGCGAGCGACCAGATCAAAGTCCCAGCCGCCGCCTTCCAGCTTCGCCGTCTCGTCGAAGCCGATGCCGTACCGAGTCGCGCCGTCCCCGTCCTTCTGCCGCCATTGGAAGTCAATCATCTCGCCACAATGAGGACAAGGCATGAAATAGTGTCTCTGGTCGCCGAATGTGAACTCCTCCCAGATGCCGCCGCTCTCTTCCTTCGGTGTCGATGTCTGAATGATCTTATATTCTCTGCGACCCTTGATCCGCTCCAGAGCAGCCAGCCGAATGTCAGGATCGATCTCGTCAATCTCGTCCAGAACCAGATAGGCGACTGGAGCAGACTTCACATTATTCTCTGATCCTGCGCCAGCGAAGGTCAGGGTGCAGTTCAGGAACTCCTGTCTCATGTTTGTGATCTTGTCGGTATCGACTCGACCTGTTGCCGCGCTCAGAGGACATTGATCTCGGAGCGGCTGGCAGTCTTCGAGGAATGGCAACCAGCGACCCTTCGAGAAGGATCTGGCGTTCTCCGCGCTCGGCATGATCCAGAGCGTATCCTTAGGAAACTCGCTGAGAAGATAAGCGACTCCTGAGTACATCGTTGTGGTCTTCGATGACTGCGATCCCCAGCAGAGCGTGATCTTGTTGACCATCGGATCGACCAGGGCGTTCATCGGCTCTTGAGCGTATGGAAACAATCGCAGAGATCCGCAAAGCTCCGAGATGTTGTCTCGCAGGACGCAGTTCTCTGCGACCCATTCAACAGGAGGCTTCAGATGTCGCGGAGCGAACAAACGCCCCACTTCATTTGACGATGAAGCCATGCCTTGTCGCGAATTGTTCGATGTATTTTTTTTGATCTTTTTGCATCGCTGTCTTGAAGCCTTTGACCTGACCATTCAAAGCCATCCGAAAAGCACCGATGCCTTTTGCCTTTGGGTTCAAACAAGCCTGAACAGCGTTCGAGATGATGATTGAAAAGTTGTCCTTGCCTCTTAGCCGCTCAAACGCCTTCAGAGCCGCTTTTGCTTTTGTTGGTATGTTCATGTTCACGGCGTACTTTGGCGCGTTTGATGGAAGCTTTAGCCGCAAGGTTTTCATCAGATAGTACCATGACGCTTTCGAAAGTCCGATCAGCGACTTCCTGTATTTGGTCTCAGTCGTCTTGAACCTCTTCGCGACCTGTATCATCGCGTTCATTTCGGTCTTATACTTCGAGCCAAAGTTCACCCTTGATCCTGCCTTGTACGATCCAGTTCTTCTGACATCCCTCGGAACATTCTTGAGCTTCCCATCGGTGTGAAGTAAGGCCCATTTCTTTTTATCGCCCCATGAGTTCAGATTGACCCAGACCTTGCCAGATTGAGTGACCGCGAGGAAGCCTTTGCCTGCCACCTCGAACGGCTCTCGGAACTTCTTATCAATCGACTCTTTGACCGCTTTCGCGTTTGTCTTTTTCGTCTTTCTGGCGGCTGATGCGAGGATGTCGGATGTGACTGCTCGAACGACAGGACGCGCTGCTGCTCCGTTGTACTTCTTCAGCTTGCGTATCATCTGATTGAATCCAGATGCGTCGACATCAAATTTCTCCATATTAAATGATCATTTTGTTCATCAGCTTGGGTTCAGCGTCTCATCGCTTTCGACAGAAACGCATTCTACTGGTCTGCGAATAGGTGATGGAGGTACTGCGTGCATCCCTTCTTTGTAGCCCTCTTTGTAGCCCTTTTCATACCCCTCGTCATATTGGTGATGTCCCATAATTTCTTCAACTTGTTCTGGGAACCAAATCACCCCCAAGAGTCTTTCGAGGTAACCCTGAAAAACTTCAGGGTCAAATTCATCGCTGACCTCAAGTGAGTAGATTTCGCTGCAATGTTCGATAGTTATTTTCATAATCCCTTGGAATTCGACGGGGTTCTTTATAGTTCATTTAGTTAGTAAACTCCTCGTTATACCAACCGCACTCAGGTTCTCCCGATGGGGAATGTAATAGCTTATATCGTTGTTGAACTTCTACCACCTCAAGCCAACGTGTCTCACGCCCTAATGTGATGGGGAGAATTGCAAACCATTTGTGGTTCCGTTTTTGGTCTAATTTAGGTTGTATGAATCTCATAGTGCTTTGTTATTGGTTAAAATGGTGGAGGTGGCTGGAGTTGAACCAGCGTCCTTGACAAAGTCAAGTCGAAATCCCTGCACCCCCAAAGAGGAGCGTGACGGCGGCTCAAAAGGGAACACCATGCCCCACTCGCGTCTTACTAGCGAGACTGCCGCCACACTCAAAGTCGTTTCATCAAAGCGTAAGTTTCAATCTTAAATAAATCATCAAAACGAATCATTGCAATCAAATCTCTCCTTCCGTTTCTGGTGTAGCCGCGATAGAGAGCGTCCTTCGCCTGATCGACTCGGTTCTCCAGATCACATAAAGCCAGACAGAAGCTCAACAGTTCCGACCGCCTGACCAAGACGTAGCGATCTGGTGACTCGAACGCGATCCAGTCCTGCTTGCCATAAAGCCAGCCGTCCAGTCCTGCGTTGTTTCTGAACTCAACCCAAATGAACTCGCTCTGTATCTCCGAGCCACGGCTGATGCGCTTCATCGCCTTCACATCGATTGTCCCTTTCTCGCAGATCCAGTCAATGTGACTGTACTGCTCTGGCAAGGTCGCTGGTCGAACTTCTTTGAATTGCTGCTTCAAGAGGTCGCCGAAGTTGCTCTCGGTCTTCTGACCGCGATTCCATGACGGCGATCCTTTGAATTTATGATTCGGCATTCTGCGCGTGAGTGATTCTTTTCTCTGCTATCTTGTAATACTCGTCACTTAGTTCACATCCGACAAAGTCAAAGCCCTCAAGCATCGCCGCCTTGCCAGTGCTTCCGCTCCCCATATATGGATCAAGCACCACGCCATTCGGCGGCGTGATGAGTCGGCAGAGGTAGCGCATCAGCGCAGTCGGTTTGACTGTTGGGTGGTTGTTTCCCTCATCTCTGTCGCTCTTGCTTGCCTTGGCGCAGTAGAAGAAGCGAGCAGCGGAGCCTCCGTTGTCGTCGTGTCCCTTTGGTATTTCCCCGTCGCTTCTTGCGTTTCCCCAATCCATAGGGTTTGCATTAGTTCCGCCTCTAGCAGCCCTCTTACTCGGCTTAGTCTCAGGAAACAGCTCCAGCACCTCCTGCGAGCCGTCATGGATGAGGTTAGCAGGGAAGCGGCCTGCATCGTGACCATTCCCCCCCATATTTGCACCTTTTCCAAAACCTGCTGCGGTATCCTTCACAAGAGACTTCTTGCGGCTGCAATCTTCCTCAGTCCCAATCCGACACTCGTCAATGTTGATCCCGCCAGTCCCCCACCTCAGAACGTTCGCCGCGACAGTCTTCTCGCTGAAAGGTTTACGCGCCAGAGTAAAAAACTCACAGGCTGGCTTGAGTGCCGTCCCCCAGCCGTCCCATTGCTTGGCTTCGTCGGTGACTGGATTCGGGCTAATGGTATCACAAGCGTTATAGTCACCCAAAACGTTCGTCCCAATTGCCGCCGTCTGTTGTTTAGCCTTCGGGTTTGGGATCTTCTCGCGATCCACCCCTGCCGCCTTATCAATAGCCTTGCTGATATTCAGACTCTTCGGAAATCCAGACCCGTAAATCCAGCTCACCACATCGCGGATTTCAAATCCTGCGTCTTCGATGTTCACGACCATTCGGTGTTGCGTCCGAGTTCCACAAGCGATCAGCGCGTGACCGCCATGCTTCAGGACTCGCAACGCCTCGCGCCACACCTCGACGCTCGGAACATCGTAGTCCCACTTCTTCGCCATGAAGCTAATGCCGTATGGCGGATCGGTCACGATTGCATCGACGCTATTGTCAGGCAGCGTCTTCATTTGTTCGAGGCAGTCGCCTTGGAGTAGGTTGATTTTTTTCATTGGTTGTCTTTCATGATCTTCTCGATCTCAGCGAAGACTCGCTCGTCGAGAACATTGCGGATCGCTAGTTCGGCGACATTCGGATTCTGAGGGTTGGCAATGCGAGCCGCCTGACGCGGCAGAGCATCCAGAAGTCGGCGCAGAGGTGTCAGGAGCTTGATGAGCGTCTCGGAGACCTCAGACTGAGGCACAAGCGATTCTGACTTCATTCTGAACCCAAGCTGATGAACAAAATGATCATTTAATATGGAGAAATTTGATGTC
>CAACVD010000107.1_pt1 | contig 34026 bp, 56 predicted proteins | sample 2381771 | NCBI WGS metagenome assembly CAACVD01 (sample SAMEA5211965, study PRJEB30684) | marine metagenome | biome: Marine; feature: Epipelagic; material: Water | collected 2015-10-15 | depth 15 m
CTTTTTCTATTCAACAAATTAAACATTTTGTTTATTATGGAGGGTTTCGTTTATTTCGGTTGTATGTGTCTCTGTTGTACCAGCTTCCGTACCCGTAATTAAATCCCGTGTTTCTGGACTGTTTAAATTCTGAATATATTTTTTGGGTCGGGTCAACTTCTGTATCACAAAAATAAACTTGTGCTGATACAATAGACCCATCCTTCATCTTTATGGGCGTCTGTTTACGCTCGTAGTGGTTCGGGTGTCCTTCTAATATATCCAGCCTACTTAAGGTGTTGTCAGTTACTTGGTAGACCTCAACAACGTTATTGTTGCCTCTGTTGTTGTCTGTTTGTGGATGCATGTAGGGGATGCCAGTTCCATACATTATGAATTTATTTGCGGTCTTACCATGTCCAACAAAATTTGCATTGTGTAGTAAGTGACTATTTGAAAACCCCTTTTTTAACGTTCCGTAGACTGCAACGGTATTAATAAAGCAATTTGATTTACTAAATAAATTTCCTTCTTTCTCGTGCCAGTCTTTTCGATTATAAATAACAAAATTTTTGGATTTTGCTCCTTCTATGGCTCCGAGTGTTGAAACCTCAACAAAGCGGCAGTTATAGGTGCTTAAAATCGTTCTTCGGTGATTTAGTTGTTTAACGTCTTTCAACGCTCCTGCAATTGCTTCGGTGTCCGTTGTTTGCTCGTCTCCTATGTTTGGGATTGTTCCATTTTGGAAGAGGTATGTTTGGCGTTGTGAATTTATTATGAATGGATGCACATTTGATGCATTTACCTTACCAACTGTTGCGTATCTAAAATGTGCAATGTAGGGTCTATCGTTTAACAAGAGCTCCCATTGTTCTGATGTTGTGAATTGTAGTTCTTGCGTATCTATCCAAAAAATTCCCAAACCGTGCGGGTTTATCTCACTAGCCTTCTTTAGTATTGTTCTGTCTGGACTCTTAATCTGTTCTTTAACTATTATTAAACACATGTTTTATATCTTTTAATTTGTTATAATGGGAAAAATTTTTCCCGTTTTTTATAGTTGTTCAATGTTTTCTTCATTATATCGGGCGTTCCATCTGTTACGCTCGGTGTCCGTGAAAAAAGGCATGATGTCCTGTTTCATATCTCTTACAATTAAATAGTGTCTAAAAGAGTCTGCATAACTTAATATCTCGTTTACTTTGTGCGTATCCCTATTATACATTTTCATTAAATTAGGTTGAATTTCTTGTTTGAATTGTCTCCATGTTATCGGCTCCGTTATACTGTATTTAAGCAACTTAAAAAGTATATCGTATCTATTTTTCAACTGGTCTACGTTTCTAACTGCATTTGGTATCCTAATTTCAACGCTATTGACTTTTACATTTATTGGGCTATGTCGGTCGTTTTGACCTAGTAAAATGAGCGTATTTTGGCTACAATAACTATGTTTCAATCTTCTTCTAAACATAGCGTAAAAAATCGCTAAATTATGTTTGATTTTGTCCGCTAAATTTATGCCAGTTCTATATCCTTTGATATTACAGCTCACTGTAATATGTCCCCCACACGTGTAATCCGATGGACTTTCATTGATTAGGGTTTTCTCTTTGTTAAATTCGTCAAATACAAATTTGCGTAATTTTGATTTTACGCCACCTAGTGGAAGTATATGGGTTACCGCTTCTACTCCGCATGAACTGTCAGTTTCGAATTTCCAGAATAGTGAACTGTCGTGTACTTCCTCCCCTACTTCGTTAGGAATGTCGTCATTCCACTTATTAACAAAGCTTCTTTTCTCGATTTCAAAACCAATAAAAAAGGCTGGTTCTTTGCTCCCTTGGGGTGCTTCCAATTTTTTGATTGGCTCGTCTGGTCTGTGGTAGTTTCTAATTTGCATGATTCTTGTTTTTTGTTGTTAAATTTCTTGTTTTCATTAGTGTAATGGCTTGACATATTACTATTAGTAGCAATACAAAACCAATAATTTGAACTAAGATTAGCAGTTCCTGCCGTGTTAATTCATTGATAGTCAGTACTTTAGGATTCATAATTAAATATATTTTTTTGTTATTGTGCTAAGATACAATTTTATACTTATCAACACAAAAATCAACACCTTTATTTTAGTTCCAATAAAAGTCCGTTGCAGTTCCAATAAAAGTCCGTTGCAGTTCCAATAAAAGTCCGTTGCAGTTCCAATACATCTTAGGGGATGTTACGATGCATCTAAGATGCAGCTCCGACCACACATGAGAGTTAATGGTAATTTTGTCCACTTTAGGGTAATTTTGTACACTTTAGGAAATTTTTAGGCAGAACCCCTCGTAATAAACGAAACCCTCCATAATAAATGAAACCCCTCGTAATAAACAAACCCTCTATAATAAAAAAAGCCACCCAAGTTAGGTGGCTTTACTTTTTTGTCCCAATTCTACTCTATTTTTGAGACAAAATTTTTCGTCTTTCCGAAACGTCAGTCTTATTGTAATTAATGGCAATTCAATACCTTCATTTTGGACTAAAGGTGGGAAGCTACCAAGTTAACCTTTATGGCATTACAACGACCTACATTAGCGACAACTAAGGATTTATACTGCTTCCACTTTAATACTTTAACTTTAGTCGAAGTCATAGATATTTTTATCAATCCATATCTTCTTAATTGTTTTCATGTTTATGAATCTGTATGCTTTCTTCTGGATATCATAAACTGGATACAATCCTTTTTTGATTGGGTCAAAAGCCAATCCAACTCCTTTAACGTACTTCTTTACACCGCTTCGACAGTTCATTATTCTAATGCTTCCATCCTTCTTGATGAATTGTACAGTAAATATTCTGCCACTATTCATTCTGTTTAAAATTACTTCGTTTATCATAATACTTTGTTTTTTTAATGTGAATCATCATTGGTATAAATTGTCGGCTCGTATGTAGTACGATGGAATTATTTCTTGTCGTTCTATTATTTCAGACAATGCCCATTCATATGCCTCGTTACTAATTAGGTTGATGATGTTTCTTTCATAACCATTAAGGTATACCGCAAAAAAATCAACTTCGCCTAAATTATACTCAAATTCTAGAATATAAAGTTTATTGTTAAAAGTTATTTCGAGTTGTTTCATATTGTTGTTTTTGTGTTAATAATTCTGTGCAAATGTAAAGTAACTTTTTTTAATACACAACAAAAATCAATAAAATGTTTGAAAAAAACGCACCTTCTTATAGTGCTATAAGAGACTGCGGAAAAATCAAAGATTTTCCGATAAAACAAGAATAGAAACCTGTATCTATTTTTATATCGGTATGAATAGTGAGCGTAAAAACCCCTCATAATAAACGAAACCCTCCATAATAAACATACCCTCCATAATAAACATACCCTCCATAATAAACGAAACCCTCCATAATAAACAAAATGTTTAATTTGTTGAATAGAAAAAGCCTTGCATCTCTGCAAGGCTCTCTCCACCTATTAACAAAAACAAAAAGATATTAATTAAAAAACATTACAAATGTAATTAATTAATTTGATATACCAAAATAATTATAGAAAATAATATTGATGGTATTACTGTAACTAAAGCATCAATACATCCTTCTCTTATGTCATATTCTTTATCATCTAATTGGTACATAAAATAATCAAGAACTTCTTTTATTGCAGAAATAAAAATCATAGTAAATATTCCACCCCAAGAGAATAAAAGAACGCAAAGGAATCCTAATAAAGTTCCATATGCAAAATGTAAAAGTTTGTCGTGTGCTAAATTAGATAGCTTTTTTAATGTCTGTTTAATCATTTTTATATTTTTTAAGATTTTCTTTTGCCCATAAAGGCTGCGTATTAGTGTAGTGTAATAGTTGTTTTAATTCATTTAAATCTTTTGCCTTAGATGTAGGTATTATGTGGTCAATATGCCATCCTTTTTTAGTGTTGTTATACCAAGACATACCTTCATCAAACTGCATCTCTAAATAAGCCTTATACCCTTCTAATGAGATACCCAAGATGTCTAATAAGTCTGAATTTTTACGTGGAAAAATACCTCTTGTTAAATAGTTTTTGACTTTAACTCTGAAGTTCATAGAATATCTACATAGAGGGTTTTTATCTAGGTATTTTTTATAATTTTCGTTACGTCTTATTTTATCTAATGACATACTTTCCTTTATTTGCTGTTTTCATGTAATAATCTAATCCATATCTTATGGCATCTAAAAAGTGATTCCAATTATCTACTGGTTTTGAGTTTCTTTGATGCCAAACGTAATTATTTAACTCCTTTATTACTCCCAAAGAATTAGGGTCAACTATGATATCAAAGTCTTGCATCAATGCTATTCCAGATAAAATACTACCAATTTTCTTTACTGTTGGCTTAATATTACAGTATTGTGTTAGTTCACTTATAAGTCTTGGTTCTGCACTATCACAAATAATTAAATCTTCAGCAGCATACTTTCTATTACGAGTTCCAATATCTTTAGTGCTTAAACCTACCCCTGCATACATTTCTTTGACCCAAACCTTTTTATTCTCTTTGTCAACCGATATTTTGCACAAAACAGTTGGGTCTGCTGAAAACCCAAAATCTTGACAAAACAAAGAAGGTGCGTATTCGTTAAACTTTCCAGTAGTCCAATTATTATAGATTGTACCTTCTGCCTTATCTAACCAACCTCCTAATATCTGATGATTATACTTGTCTGGTCTCCTTCTTCTGATGTCTGCAATATTCAACAAGAAAGAATTAGATAGATTCTCCTTGTTGTCTAAATAAGTTGTATGAATGTATGTTACGTCTCCTTCTTGTTGATTTACAGATGGAGGAACACCCCTTGATGCAAAAAACCTTTGGTATATCCAATGTTCTTTTGTTGCAGGGTTTAATATTAAAATAACCCTATTCTGTTTTGTTTTTACTCTTACTGATTGGTCTATCTTATCAAAAATATCCTCATCCACTAATTCTTCTGCTTCATCTAAAATAAATGTGGTAATCCCTTGTAATGACTTCAAATTAGCTGTTTGATTACCTGCTGATGTCTTAATTCCTTTAAAGATGATAGAAGAACCAGTTTTTATGTTAATTATCTCCTCTTTACCTATCTTAAATTGGTCTGTAAGACCTAAAAGTTCTATTTTCTCGATAAATTCGGGTATAATTGAAACAGAAGCTGTAATCATTGTCCAACGACAAAAAAGTATCTTGTGTCCTTGCTCCATTGTTAAAAGAACCAAGAAAACACAAGCACCAAAGGATTTACCACTACCTCTACCCCCTGTAACCACAAAATACCTCCCATTATTACCTAAAGCATTGTATTTTGGATGTAATTTAGGTGTTATCATAACGTTTATTCATCTACAACCTCAAATTCTGTGTCATCTTCTGACATAGCAGTTGAATTACCAGTAAAGATGTTTTGTATATTGAAGGTAGCACCATTCTTTTTACCATCAGAAGGAACTAAATCTTCTGGTTTACCATATGCGTATTCCAGAAGCAATTTCATGTGTGGGAAAGAACCATCTTTAGCTAACTGTGCTAACGATTCAAAGGCTTCTTTTTCGCTACCAAATACAGTAGTCATAGAATTTACTGCGTAGAGGTTTATTCGTTCTTTTTTAGCCTTATTCATAGCAGAACTGGTTCTAACCTTTGGCTTCTTGTAATTATCTCCTTTTTGCCTACCATTGTTCTTTCTACCATCAGTAGGCTTTATGTATTTACGTTCTATTGGCTTCCTTCCCATAAAGTTTACTATAAAGTTCCCACATCTTGTTTTGACATTGTATGTAAGTATAAGTTTTTTCGCCTATCCTTTTTTTCCCTGCTCTTTCGATTACTATTTTGTATTCGTTACATTCGCTTCTACCTTTGCAAGAATCTTGTGGAGTTGGATAAATTTTATATCCATTTTCAATACACCAAGATGAAGCCTTGTGGTTCACTAAATTAACATCAATTACATCTTTTGTTTTTTTCTTAGCCATTAATAAGATGTAACAACCTCACATTTATCAATTCCATGTTTCATATTTAAGCCTTTTATCAAGGCTTTTAATCTAATCTCTCCATCTGGATGGTCGGTAGGATATTGTTCAAAAAGATAATCTAATGGATGTTTTGTTCTTCTAGCATTACCTTCCTTTAATTTAGATTCTACTTTATTTAGTTTAGATAAAGCTACTAAATATTTCTTCTTATAATAATTAAACGTTTGCTCTACATCCATAGATTCATAATCTAATTCATTAATTAAATCTATTATGTTTTTATAAATATTTTTATACTTATCACTATAAAAATCTTTAATCGGAGGGTTTAGTACGATATCATTAAACCTGCTAATGGAATGAAGAACTGTGGCATGGTCTCTGTTGCAAGTTTTACCAATAACAGCAAGAGAATTATAAGTTAATTTTCGTGCCAAATAAAAGTACATATTTCTTGAATAAACGACATCTTGCTCTCTTGACTTTACGCTTAGATTTATGATTTTGGTTTCTTTTTCTACTAATCTTTTTAATGTTTCTAAACTAATACTCATTTTTATTTTTTTATATTTTGGTTAAAGATAATAATTCTTTTTCAATTTCTATTAATGTTTTTTCTTTAGAAAACATTAACGCTCGTTTTATTCCTTCACATTCCTCATAATCCCCTTCTTGTTCAAAGTGTTTTTGTAGACTCTCTAAATCACTAATAGGCATCCCAAATAATAAATCCCTAAGTGAAGCTACGTATGCATTTTTAGCAAGGTATTCAAATTTATCCAATGTATATTTTTCCTTCATCTAATAATTTAAAGTTATGTATTGCTATTTGTAATTTCATTTCTGCAATCTTCATGTCCTCACTTGAAAACTGAAATGTCTTTATTTCTCTTGTTTTCTTATCTATAATAACAAAAGTCATTTTATCTATGTTAAACAGTTTTGTGTATATGTAAGCTTGCATGTCATAATGCCATTTGTTCCTTGCATCATAAACCCATTCGTCTAAGTTAGAAGTAGTTTTCAAGTCAATAAGTTCATTGTCTTTTAAATAGTCAGCCTTGCATCTAAAAGGTATTCCAAATAAAACACCTACTTCTGGAACTTCTGCTTTACCACCTTGAAAATGCTTATAGCTTTCATCTATCATTAAATCAAACTGTAAAGATTTAGCTTCGTCAAATTCTGATTGAAGCATAACTTTTTTGTTTGGGTGTTCGACTTCTGCATCTTGATAAGTAACCGTTCTCCTGCCACTAATATTAACGAAGTGATAATCCGTTTCTATCTTCTCTGGCTCTAATATCATTGTGTGAATCAATCCACCCATTCTAATTGCAGGGATATGCGATATGTCCTTTCCCAACTCCTTGTAGTAGTTTTTAGGATTAGAATAAAGATTCTTAACGGAAGAAGAAGAAAGAACAGTCTTTGACAAGTACCCATAATAAAAAGAATCATCATACATCTTCTGTATTAATTCCTCCTTGTTCCATTGCCTATTGTCCATTAGTGTTATCATTGCATTTTTTATTTATAATGTTTATCTTTTACCTACAACCAGTTTTTTTCTAATTAGCTCTTTTCTATTCTGGATGAACTGTCTTTCTTTTTCAGCAATTAATTCGGCTAAATCACTTTCCTAAATTTTTTTATCAGTTATTTTTGAGCTTGAAGACCAATTTTTGTTTTCGTAATCTTCTATTAAGCCTCTTAATTTCTTACGAATAGCTTTATATTTTGAATCTTCTTTTGAAAGGACTCTTAATTTTCTATCCACAATTAAAGCTCTTTCGAGGTCTAATTCATTTTGAATTTTCCCAAATTCCAATAACTTTGAAATGTCAAGTTGTGTTTTCATAATTTCTAAATCCAGTCGTTAGAGTTTAACCATTTCTTTATAGCTTTTATTAAGTTCATTCGTCAAAGTATTTACAAACTGTTTCTTCTAACCACAGTGAACAACATAATCTCTGAAAATTATCCATAAATTCATTGAAATTCACATCATGTGGCATCTCTACAATATGCTTTGTGTCGAAGTGTTCAACAGAAACTCTCAATGGTTTTTCTTCTTTCATAATTAATGATTTACTGATTTATCAAGTTATATCTTGTTTTTGGACGTCCAATCTTGGAATAAAGGTTGGAAGTGATTTGTCATTTTATCAAGTTGCTCTATAATATGTCTTATTTCAGACCTTTCGTAAGTGCCTATAAGGATGTTATTAATCGTAATACGATAATGGTTTTTCCTTATAGATTCAATTCTTACTGGTACATTTGGTATCGTTTCGTTTAATTTTTTGCTCATTTATAAAAGTTTTTTAGTTTCTCTAAGTATAATATCTCATCCATCGCTTCTTCTTGTGCGTGGTTTATGAAAGCCAATACATCTTCATTACTCTCCTCTAATGTAGTTCCGTATTTTTTTATTCCGTTCTTACTTCTCTGAATAAACTTATCTACTACTCTGCCTACAACTTCATCTTCTACCTTAATATCTACGGAAAATTTATTGATAACATCTCTTTCAATACTCGTAGGTTGTTTATGTTCATTCATTAAATGCCACTTATCTATACTGCTCCCCATATCTAAAATTTACATTTTTTACAATTCCACACAACACCCAATTCATTTATAAAATCACGAAGATTTATTGCATCATCAAAGCTATCGTAATACATCCATTTTTTATTTCTGTAATATCCAGTTACAGCAGTCATTTCTATTGGAATGTTTTTGTTTTCGTCATAAAAATTATGCTCTGCTTTTAATACGATAGATTTACGTGTATGCCAAGAATTACAAATACGTTCTAACAAAAGTTTTTGACCCAAAGGTATCTTAACACCACGCCTTTTAACTTCTATTAAAATTAAAACTTCGTTATCAAATTCAATAACTGCATCTATATCTGAAGGATGTATTTTTGAATTTCGTAATCCAGAAAAATCCACAACCTGTTTAACTAGGTTTTTATTTCTTATTAAAGATTTCATTTGTTATAAGAATTAAAGTATTTTTTTAATTCTCTTACTACTTCAGCTACACAACTAACACAGCTAGTATGATTTTTATTCTTATGAAAGACTCTATTGTAAATCTCAAATAGTCTTTTTTGAACTACTGGTGTAACTACGTATGTAACTTTACTAAAGTAGTCTGAAAGGTAGTTGTATTCTTTTTCAGTCAAGCACTCTGGTGTCTTATATCTGAAAATCTTGTTCAACTTAACCTTCCTTTCTTCACATCCACAATCTTCGCCTGCGATGAATTTGACAGCCTTATCAATACCTAACACCTTAGTTACTTTAGCAATAGTATCGCCAACACCTTTACTTACTTTTTCTTGGTTTAACTTCCATTGTTTGTACGCTTTTGTGCGTTTGTCTTTTGGTTCTTCCATTATTTATTATTATTTTCTTTTACAAAAATTCCATCTACCATTTTGCCTTTCCTTTTGGATATTACAGAATAAACTGTATCTAAACAATCTTCTGCATACAACCCATTCATACTTGCCAATATGATGAGTACGACCATACAATCCCCAATAGCATCCTCTATTTCAAATTTATTGTTTTCTTGTATTGCCTTAGACAATTCTCCTGCTTCTTCAACAAGTTTTAACATTTGTTCTTTGGAGGTGGCTTTATCCAAAATACCTTTGCTTTTTGCCCAACCTCTAATTAATTCAAATTTCTCCATTTTATTTTATTTTATCGTAATCTCCGTTTAAAAAATCCTCATAATCTTCTCCTAATTTATTTTTCAAGTATCTCTTATACCTCTTACAACTATTAAATATTGAAGTAAGGGATATACCTGTGTACTTGGACAATTCTCGCATACTAACACTTCCCTTGTAGTAAACCTCAAAAAGACTTCTATCATACCAATGATTGAAGTTATCAACTTCGTAGTCTATATTGTCCAAAACCTTTTCAAGTGCATAAAATTTATCCAAATTAACTTCTACTGATTCTAAGTTCATTTCGACTTCATCAATAGAAAAAACCTTATACTTTTTGTTGTTTTTAATCCAATCAAAGCAAAGGTTTCTAAGTGTTATGTAAACATAATATTTATTAGGTTCGGTATCATTGTACATTATCCTGTCCACATTGTCAATAGCACTATGTACTTTTAAATACATATCTTGAACTAAATCATCAGCAACATCTTTTGGTACACCAAAAGAAACACATATTGCCTTCCATTCATTATGATAACGTGCTAAAACCTCCAACATAAATTAATACAAAAAACTTATTTTAAATATAAATAGATTTATCATAACTAAATTTATCACCTCATCATAACTCCCATCGACTTCTACATCACTAACTAATTCAAAACCTAGACAAAATCCAACTATCGGTTCAATATTTACACTCATTTAATAACTTATTTTAAATTTTATACAATCTTTTTCTTGATAATACTTTTTCATTTCCGCAATATAACAAATATTTTGGTCTTGTTCAAATAATACTCCTTCTAAAGCATCAAAAAATGCTTTATTTAAATTATCTTGTAAATCTGGCTTAGTAGTCTTAGAATGAACTTTTCTGTTCTTCTTTGGTGTGGATTTAGGATAAGCATAGCAATAGTGTATGTAGTCTATTTGTATAGGAGTACCCTTTGGTATTATCTCAAAATCACATGGAAGCATTTCTAAAATCAAATTTATAATCTCTGACTGATAGACACCGACATTCTTAGGCTTATAAGCAATGCCACGCTTAGTAAATCTAACAGATTGATGTGGCATAGGTTTTATTGGTAATTCAAATTCTAACGTTCTCACAACTTTAAATATTTATCTGCACCTACTATCTCTGGTATTTCACTAAGCACTCTTGGCAATCCATCTTTACCTACTTGAAAAGCAAATTCTTCAAAGGGAAAGTTTCTAGTTCTTTTACATCTAACAATAACAATACCATCTTCAACAGCCTCTAATTGTATTTGTGTTTCTGCCTTTTTTTCCAAGAAACTACCCAAATGCCCAGTTGGCTTATCAGAATTAAAGTTAGAATGTATAGCACATACAATATGTACGTTAAGTTCTTCTGTCCACCTCATGAGATGTTGAACCAATTTACTTGATTCCGACAAATCGTTTACATCATAAATTAAATCTGCAATACCATCTATAACAACAAAACCAATATCTTCTTGTGTATTTAAATGCCAATCAATAAAATCAAGCCTTTCTTTTGGGTCATACTCACGCAAAGCATAAGTGTAATAATTATCACAGCTTCCAGACATATCTAAAACCCTTTTAAACACTTTCTGTGCGTGATAGCTACTTTGTTCTGTGTCATAATGAATTAAAGACTTGTTTGTTCTGTTTCCAATCATATCTCCAAAATGTTCATCATCAGTAAATTTTGAACTCTTCAAAAAAGCAGAAGCCATTAAAGACAAAAAAAACGTTTTTTTACTCTTTGGAGGTGCTTGTACAAAACTAAAATTACCGAAGGTAGCCATAGCTATCGGTAAAGCAGAATAACTATTTGTGTATCCCTTAGATATAGCTATTGGAGGATGTTCCAAGTCAGCTAATGGATTCACATAACTACGTTGTAGTATGTTTTTAAATTTAGATTCATAATTTATTTTAAGATTATTCATATTTGTCTTTTGTTTCTTGTGCAATAAAATCTCTAATTATCTTACCAAAAATATCACTTGTCTGACCATCCTTTCTGGCATTTCTTTTATTTGTTATGTCAATGTACTGTATGGAGTATTCTATACTCTTTAGGGTGTTTTTTATCGGCATATGTAAAATCATAGATAGCCTGTCAAGAAGAAGTTTTCTTACTGTAAATTCATTAACATATTCCCACTTATTTATGTTCGTCATTATGCTTTGGTCTATAAACCAAGCAGAGAACCTTTCTAAGTATTTTGACTTATCCTTGAAGTTTTCATCTAAAAAATCACAATGATTTACTACTTTATCGAAAGACTTTTTAGCAATCCAATTACCTTTTGATTCCACTAATTCCTTTAATATCTCTAAATCTTTTTCTATCATAATAAAAAAAAGGGGGATAATAAATCCCCCTTGTTAAAAGTGTTAACGACTAAAAATCTAGAAAGCTAGAATCTGCAACAGAAGATGAATTTTCTGATTCTAATTCTTCTTTTTCTGCTACAACAACATCTCCACTTGTCCATACTACTTGACCATTGCCAATGTATTCCTTCTTATCCTTTGCATCTCTCTGCTCCTTCGTCTGTCTGATAAATACACCTGTGTTGTTTCCAAACTTGGTTTCATCATTAACACTCATTGTTAAGTTCAAGTATGCCTTACCATTTTTACTGGTAACTGCTGTCTTAGGAACTTTATTTAAGTCAATACTAAAATTTACTAATGCACTCATATTACTTGTTTTTATTGATTAAACTAATTATTTCTTTGTCTTTTACTTCATAATTTTCTGTAACTTTCTTCACATCTCCATTCTCTTCTAAATACTTTAAGATAATGTCATACTTAGGATGTTTGTTATCTAAAACTTCTTTTTTCTGTTTTACAATAGGCTTGCTTCGATTAGGCTTTTTATCATACGTATTTGTAGCATCAGAATCCTTTGTATCATCAAGAAGAAGTAGATTGCCTAATGCGTATTTCTTAGCATAAGAAGATGCAGCACCAGTTCTTTGTGGCATCTGCATACCCTTAGTTTCAAAGTCTATTATAGCAGTACCTTCTGATTCGATAGATTCCATTGTTTCTACATCAAGACACTTTGCAGTAGATACAACTGTAACAAGAGAATTATTTAATGAAACTAATTGTTCTGTAATCTTAAATAAAACTCCATGTTTCTTGGCATAAGGCTTTACAGCCTCTAATATGTCCTCTGCACTACGATAATTGTAATGACCAAACGTATTTCTTTGCTTCTTTGGTGCTTTCAGTTCTAACTGAATAAGCTGTAATTTTTGTAATACATTCATAACTAATCTAATTTGTAATTGTTAACTAAATCCCTTATAGAATTGCATAAGGTTAATTTATCGGATAACTTAATGTCAAAATTTTTGTTTTTTAGGATTAATAGTTGTAATTCTTCTGAAAGAATATTTAACCTAAGATGTGTAATCTGCTTTTGCATAATAAAATGTTTAATAATTCTGTGCAAATATACAAATAATTTTATTCTAACCAAATGTAATCTGGTTTTAAATCATCATTGTCCACGTAAATGTATTTGTGATGCACTCCAATTCTAGTAAAACCAACCTCTAACAAGCATGTTATTATCTTATATCTTTTGTTTCCATGAGAACATTGTATCTTAACTGCTCTACCTATAAGATGGCTGTTGTTTCTGTAACCACCTTCAAGTCTTTGCCTTTTGGCACTCTTATAACCCTCTGTTATCTTAAATTTTAAACCAGATAATCTTCTAGCTTCATCAAGCATAGATATTAATTCCCTGTCCATAAATCGATAACCACTACCTATTTCTTGCTTACAGTCAAATTCTTCGTATTTAAAAAATCTTAATTCCATATTAAAATAATTTTATTTGAGACAATTCGTGAGGTACAAACGAAAAGTCATCTAATTTAGAAGTATTTTTGTTAAAATCAATATTTACATTATTCTTCGGGTACTTTAGTTCCTTCCACTTGGTTTTTAAATCACAATCGTATATTAATAAATATCTATGTTTTTGACTTTTGTCTCTCCACTCTCCTTTTAAATGTTTACATTTCCCTCTTTGTAGCTTCTTGAAAGAACCATCTTCTTGTATGTAAAAAAAGTCTTTCTTTTTGTCTGTAAGACCATAATACTTAAAATTACACGCTTGATATATAAACCCTGCGTGATTATGCGAATCAGCATAACTCAACAAACAACGTACATCGTAGTTTTTTCTTAATTGTTTTATTGCCCCACCTACTAAAAAAGATGTTAAATTTCTTTCGTGATAGTGTGGATTAATACAAAGCCTACCTAATTCAAAAAAACCATCTAACTTAAATGAATCAATACCAAAACACCCCTTAATTATACCTTTCGCTGAATTTGAATGAAAAACACATACACCTACAATCTTGTTAGTTTCTCTATGTATTAATCCGTAATTTATTCCACTCCTAAAGTTACCTTCTTTATGTAAGTAGTGGTATGGGTCTAATAATTTCTTAGTAGTATATCTACTTACTCTCAATATAAAGTATTTTTCCTTTAATTTCATAGTGCAAATGTAAAAAATATTTATATCTTTGCAAAGAGTAGCAGTAAATCTACGATAAAAATTACTAAACTTCTAAGGGAACTTGGTTGGAACAGGTAAATATTAGAATGTTTGTTTTTCTTGGGGGGGCTTTTTCTTTTCTTTCTTTTTTCTTCTTTGTAGTTGTTCTGCTTTCTTTCTTTTCTTTTGAATTATAAAACAGCCTAAGGTTGTGTCATAAAGACACAACCAAGTAGATGTAATACTAATTATACTTCATCATAGACTGACCAAAGAAGTAAGAAAATATACTTAAAGCAACTCCTTCTACAATACCTATAAGGTGGATGAAAAGTTCTTTATTGGTTTCTGGTACTTCTACATTTATAATAGTATACACTAAGTATGTAAAAGAAGCTAATCCTACTAATCCAGTAAGATTAAACATCCAGTCAACTCCATGTACCCTTATAGATGCTTCACGCTTTCTTGCTGAATCTCTGTCAGATACTTCTAAAGCGTATAATTCTTTTAATTGTGAATGAGCAATAGCTTTATCTTCTGCACTCATTGAATCATCCTTATCTATTAAATTTTTTACAACACCTAAAAGACCTTTATCGGGAAGTACATCCCCTACTGTGTTTAATATAGAAGGTGCTACTTTACCTAAGAACTTTCCTACTTTAGTTTGTTTGAATGGTTTTTTATCTTTCATATTTAAATACTAATGTTGTTAGTGAAATCCATACTATCAAAAAAAATACAACTGTAATCATAAATGTTTATATTCTTCTTTAGCATCAAAGCAAGGACAATCTTTTTCAGAAAAGTCATTATGTCCATACACTTTTGCTTCAGAGTATAAATTTTTAATATACTTTATGATTATTTCTAAAGTATCTTTTTGTCTTTTATTTCTTGTGTCTTTCCAAGCCATATCTTCTGACAATCCGCCAATATAACAAATACCAACACTATCTTTGTTCTCTCCTTTAGTGTGTGCGCCCTGTATATCAATATCCCTTCCTTCGTGTAAAAAACCATTAATATCGACTATAAAGTGATAACCTATATCTGACCATCCGTTTTCTTCAACGTGCCAATAACGTATGTTTTCAACTGAAATATCCTGCCCTTCTTTTGTTGCAGAACAATGTATTATAATTTTTTTTATATCTCTCATTCTAAATCTTTTTGACAAATTGCACAATACTCCACATTATCTTCCCTTATTACGGGACAATCACATTCACAAATTTCTCTCATTCAAAAATAGCTTTATAAACAATTAACATTCCTTTATCAATATCAAATAAAATACCTAATAAAAAGAGTATAATTAAAGCACCTACAATTACAGTGGAATCAAACTTTATTTTCATTTTCTTTTATATTGCGTTCTTAGTTCTATTTCTAATGACTTGATATAACCCTTATTATCTTCTATTTCTTTTTCTAATTTTTCTATCTTCAAATCTTCTTCTTCTTTAAGATACATCAAATCTTTCTGTGATACTTCTTGCAAGGGTAACTGCATTGCTTTATCTATTTTAGCGTTTAGCATAAAATAACTACTAATAACAGAAACTAAGCCACCAAATATCATAATTATGTTTGGTAATGAAATGGAAAAATCGGGTTTGCCATCTCCATCAATATCAACTTTCGCCATTTCCTTTTAAATTTTTTATTATTCTAATTATTGTATAGGTTGCTGTACTTGCCAACACAATACTTTGCAGAACAGGGTTTAAACTATCTAATGCTGATAACACTATTGCACTTATATTAATTCCGTAAATTTTCAAATCTTCCATTTATCTTATTATTCATCAAACAGTTCGGGGTAAACATATCTATCGTAATATTGTGTATTATTTTTTATTGAATTTACCTTTTGCCTTAGTTCATCTTCTGTTTCAAATATCGTCACGTATTTAGCTTTTGTAACAGTTTCTTGCCCTACCTCCATAATTCCAAAATGAACAATTCTTTTAAATTGACCAAATGGATTTATTACAAAGCCAAATAATACAGGGTCTCTTTGTATCAAAAAGTATTGTGTATAATCTTGTTTCTCTATCTTATTCATTATGCTGCTCCTCCATCTGTTATAGTCCAACCATCATCGTTTATTAAAGAAGTTCTTGCTGCTTCTGCTGCACCTCCCGATGTAAACTGTGCGCCTCCAAAATTAGGAGATAACCCCGATAAAACTGTCTGTCCTGCCCAAGCTATAAGTAAAGCATCGTAAAGAGCAGTACCATAAGAATTAGCACCTGTTTTATTCTTCATAAAGTCGTTTAAATCATCTGTACTGTTTAATGATGAAATATCCCAATTACTTAAGTCTTGTTGAAAATCTGTCGTTCTTTGAAATGATGCTTTCATACCCGTAGCTGAACTTGTATCCCAAGCACCAATAGGTTGATTAAAAGCCTCTGCATCCCTAAAAATACCTCCAAAACTCGTTACACTACTTACATCCCAACCCGATATGTTTTGATTAAATAATTCAGCATTGAAGAACATATTGGTTAAATTTGTTGCATTACTCATATCCCAATCTCCTATGTAGGAATTAAATTTAAGACACCCTCTAAACATTGAACCAAAACTCGTTAAACCACTTACATCCCAATCATTGGGTTGCATAGTTACTAAATTATGACAATTTCTAAACATCGAACCAACTGCTTCAAGTGTTGGTTTATCTGTTGCTGTAACATCCATATTAAGACAATCAAAAAAAGCACTCTGTTCAGTGTTAACATAAATTCCCCAATTTGATATTTCTATCATTTTTCTCTCATCTCCACTATTGTTAAACTTCCAACCTCTCATGTAATCAGAAATTTTTATTGTATAAGTTCCTGCTGAACTATAAGTGTGTGTAATTTCTGCTTGGTTATAGCTTGATATTGTATCTGTGCTGCCATCTCCCCAATCGACAATGGCAGGGGTAGCAACGCTTGTTCCAAAGCTACTTTCTAAAGGTAGAGTAAATTGGTCATTATTGCTTGTTCCCGATTCATCTGTCTTAACAGTAAAAGTAAATTTATTATTTCCAATTAAATCCTTGTAGGATATACCCCAACTGATAGTGTTAGTTTCTACACCAACACCAAACCAACTTAATGGCAATATTTTACCCCAATCTATGTTGTTAAAGAACATATTCTAAACCAAAAAAATTGTGTTTATAGGAATCTAATCCTGTTAATTGATTTTCTTGCCATCCATCGGGATAGATAGGTTCATCGTTTTCGTCTAATTCTAAGTCTTTCCACAATACATCTACTGAATATTTATCAGAACATACAGCAGGAGTAACTTCTTCCCCATCTTCATCATAAATAGCAGGTTCTAATTTAATGTAACCTAACTTTACTATTAAATGATTATTTGCTTCTAAAGCTGAAATTAACTGTGTAGCCTCCTCAACTGTGTCAAATGTATATTTTCCGTAATTTCTCATATTATGTTGTTAGTGATACTAATGCTGCATCTGATATTTTCTCTTTAAAAACTGCAATACACCTAAATTTACCTCTAAATTTACCTGCTGCTTCTCCGTTATCTAAATCTAATTGTGTTAATGTGTTTGCAGAAAAGTTAGGGTTTGTTGCATTCGTTGCCCTTTTTACTCCATCAATAAATAAGTCAAAACCATCTGAACTCCATCTTGCCGCAACTTTAGAAAATTCAGTTACATCAGATACTGTATGCTCTAAAACAGAACCAACATCACTATCAGCTTTAACTATTCTAAAACCTATTTTGTTCGTTTGTCCGTTTAGATAAACTATTTGTACTCTATTATTATTAGTGCCATCATTCAAGCTGATAACTCTGTCTGCTCCATGTTGATTTTCAAACGATTTTATTTCAGCATACAAAACACCTTCTGTTGAATTAATTGTACTTGTGCTACCACTATTTGTTGCGGTTTCGTCATCTCTCGTTACAGTAGAACCACTTGTAGGAATGTATGAAGTTGCAAAATTATTTTCTTCAAATTGTGCTCCATAAATAAAAGTTTTTTTAGAACCATCCCCAACAACATTTGTAGTGTTATCAGAACTCGCTAACTGTATTATAACTTGTGCATCTGCTGCTGCTGTGGATGTTTGTGTTACAGAACATCTAAACCATTCGTTTTGATAGTTTTCTATTTTTGCAGTAATACCCGAATCTATCGTACCTAAAGCACCTGTGCTTATATTAAAGTAGGCTTCTTTATCTGCAAAAGCTGAATTAGTAGAAAGGAATCGTAAACAAATAAAATCATAATCTGATTTTTTAGCAAAAACACTAAAAGTGTATGACTTAGCATCTGAAACAGCTATCGTTTCTCTTAACCCTTGTTGAGATGTTGCATTATCAGAAAGTATCTGTCCACCTATATCCGTTCCTGTTGGTGCTGTCGTTGCGTTTATTGAACCAACTGCATTACCGATTCTAGTCCATTCACTCGTTTGATTAAAACCTTCTGAATAAAGAAAAAGATTTGTTGATGGAGGCTCAATAGTAAAGTTATTACCACCTAAAAAATCTAATCTTGGTAAATCTTGTGCTACCGTTTGAATAAAACCATTACCACCAACTCTTGTTGCTGTTGCACTTGTTCCCCTATCAAATGTTAAGTCAGCAAAAGGAGATGCACTTGGCTTTACTGCATTTATACTGCCAACATCATACCCTGTTGGTGTTATAACTATACTTGCTTTTTCTAATAAATCTGCCATTATACTGTAATATTTTCAAATGATTCTAATATTTCTGTTGTTCCGATTCTATTCTCAAAATTATCAGAGCGTTCTGATAAGACATTTAACAAAGAAGGAATTGAAAACGCTAAATCGGAATATGACTTACCCCAATTAATATTGTTGTTCGTTACTCCAAGACCGAAATATGTCGTTTCGTAAACCTTCCCCCAATTTATTGTGTTTGTTGCCATCTAAATACTCTTTTAACTTTGTGATGTTTTTTTTCTTAGGCTTGTAACCTTTCTTTATAGAACCCATCCTGTGTAATTAATATCTCTCTCTGGATATACCCCTCCATCTTGATTCTGTGTAAATTCTGGGTATTTCTCACTATTAAAATTCATAAACTGAATAAACCTTTCTGTATAAAATTCCGCAGTATCTTTAGCCTTGTTTACAAGCATATTTATTTCGTCTGGGTCAACAGAAGTTGAGTTCTCACTATTATGTTTGAATATACCACCATTAGATACTTGATATGCTGCAAAAGGAATGAAAGCCACCTGCGACCACCATACCAACATCGGCTTTACATAACTATTTACTAATGTTAAATAATCGCCTTGTAATCCACTTACACTCGCTGCATCTGTCTGTAATTTCTCATACAATTTACTCCCTAACTGTAATTGAATATTCGTATCTTGTGCAACCTCCACAAATTGAACCAACTTATCAGTATCTAAATTACCATCGAATATTGACTTTCTTTTTAATTCATCTAAAGTTATAAATAGTATTTTACTCATTTTCCGTTAGATTTTCTTCATTATCTAAATTTTCTTGCTCTTTCTCTTGCTTTTTACTAAATAAAGCCTTAATTTTACTTAGTAAAATTTCCTGTGAAGATAATTTTTCCCCTGTTTCTTCTTCTCTTTTAACCTTAGTAGAAATATTCTCCAATTCAGTAAACTCTATTGGCTGTAATGTTACAAAGTATAAATTTAATTTTATTTGATTTACAGCAAGTAATTCATTAAAAGCATCAATCAATAACGTCTGGAATGGTCTTATTACAATGTTATCCATCAAGATACTTGCGGTTCTCAATTCCTCTGCGTTATTTCCAAATCCTGTATTATCTTTTATTCCTAATAGAATAGGCGAAACAACACCATGCCCAATCATAATTTTCTCTCTACTTTCTTTTGCTAAGAAGTCATATTGTGCGTGAGCATCTGGCAAATGAATAGGCTCTACTGTTGATTGAGTATCTGCATCTTCATTAAAGGCAAGTATGAATTTACCTGCGTTAGATGTTCCACTAAACTTGTTATAGACCTTATTTTCGATTATCTGTTGAGTTTCCTCATTAGGTATACCGTTGTTAAAGTTCATTAAAAGAGATGGCTGTAAACCATTCTGAATGTTGTTTATGTGATAGTTTGAAACTTCTTCTTCTAAAGAACAATACTGTAAGCATCCTTGATAATCAACAGGTGTGTAATAATAGAACCCACTTCTGTATGGTTTTATTACATAAATCTCGTTTAATTGACTTTCAGCACCATTACCAAACGAAGGTATTCTTTTTGGCTTGTCAGTTGCTTTTATATTCTTCCAATCTGGGTGGTAGTAGTATGCTTTTATTTGTCCATCAGAAGCCTTTTCAGCTCTTAGCGTTTCCATAGGAAAATGAAGAATCTTATCTATCTCGGTCTTTCCTTGTTTATAGATAACTTGCATAGAAGCCATACCAAGTAACTTCAAGTCATTAACAGTTCTTTTTACCTCTCTAGGCTTTAGAAGAACCTTCATTTCTCCAAAATGTTCTGCATTTTCTTCTGAATCAGTAGCATCTAAACCACGACCATAAATCATATCTACAATACCATTTATACATCTTGAATTAGTTGCACTACCTAAATAACGTTCTACTAAATCGCTGAAATAACAATTATCTTCGCCATACTCTACCCAATCATTTTTATGGTGTTCTTCCACCTTTGGTATTTCATATCCCGATAATGAAACAAGTCTGATGCTATCTTGATATTCTTTTTTTCTTCTTCTACTCATACTACTATGTATTTAGGCACAGTTGAATCGTTTCCAACCACCTCCGTATATTTGTCTGTGTTTAATGTATGTGAAACAGTTGTAGATGTTTGAGATGTACAATAAATCTTATCTCTGTATAATAAAACTCCATCATTCTTAATCTCGAAAGAATAAGTGTTTTCGGCAGTCAATATCGTGATTGATACTGTTGCGTTAATGAAGTTTCCAGAAAGTGCTAATGGTACGTTACTTATCGTTTGAGTATTTCTTGTGCCATCCTCCACAATAACCATAGATATTGCAGAACCACTTATTGCTTGTAAAATTGTCGTTGAACCACTTTCGTTTTCAAAGTTACTTGAACGTGCTTTTAAAATACTTAATAATGATGTTACTTCATTGTCCACAGTATAATCTCTTGGAATGAAACTTATTGTTTGCTCACTTGTAGTTGGAAGTAACTTAATCATACTAATATAACTGAAAGACTTGAATTTGTTCCATAAAAAAAGGGTAGCTAATGCTACCCTTTGATTTACCTTAACATAATTATGGTGCTATTGGTGTAGCATCACTTGTGTCTGGTGCAGCAACACAAAATGCAGGTGGTGCAGTTTCTTGTGCTGTAAGCACTAATGTGAAACCACTTAAATCGCCCATAGCTGCTCCTGTAACAATTGTTCCTCCTGTTACTTCACATCCATGTTCTTTACCAAGCAAAAAGAAATTACCATTGTAATCCTCAACAACTACGTGAGGTCTATCTTTAGCTAACTTTTTTAATTGCTCTTGCGTTAAATTATCTAACTTAGTCAATGTAATATTCAATGTACTTTCAAAGAAAGTAGTACCATTCTCTCTTGAACTGTTAATTGTCGTTTCTAAAGAGGAATTTCCTTTTATTTTATATTCGAAAAAATCAGCAGCACTACCTGTTGGTAATGTTACTATTCCCGTAGTAGCATCCGTTGAAGCTGCAACTACGTCTGCATCGTATGGGTGTAAGTAAAGAGATTTTAATCCTCCAACTGCATCTTTACAAGGTAAATTTCTACCTGCTGTTATTGCACAACTCATATTTGTTTATTTTTTTTATAAAAAAGGGATGGGCAGAACCCACCCCTTCTTCTTATTAATTAATTAATTCTAGTTGTAAAGAACGATGTCTCCACCAATTCCAAACTGAATCCCTGCGGTCATTCGCATTACTACTCTCACATTTTGTGAGCCATCAATGTCAGCCATGTCAATTACTTTTACTTCGTTTTGGTCTCTTAACAAGCCTGTTCCGAAGAATAAGTTAGATTTCTGTGCTGCTACTGCTGTGTTATCAGCAAGTCCATTCGCTAAGAATAGTTTTACACCATCAAACATCAAGTTTCCACCATTGTACCATAGAGTTCCTTGATTTCCAACACCATTTGCACCTAATCCACTTGAACCAAATCCTCCTAATGCACGAACATAAGCATAGAAAATATTAGAAGAAACATAAATATGTAAGTCATCTTCTGGCTTAACTGTACTTGGGATAGCATCGTGAATTGCTCCTAACTGGTCAATAACGTTTGAAGCAGTTACAGTTGTAGCAGTTACATCAATACAAGCATCTGCACCAGTAGCATTTTCTAAGATTGTCTCAAATCCAGAAAACTGCCCACTTGTAGCATCTGTTCCGTTCCAAATGTTTTGCTCAATTCTTTGTGAAACCTTTTCTGCAACGTGTCCGATTAAGAAATCAGAAAATTTAGGTGGCAGATTTTTGTATGCAGATAATCCCATTTGTGCTGCTTCCCAATCAGAGATAAAGTCTTTCTTACATAATTGTAAGTTTACTTGAAATTCTTCTGGTTGTAAAATTCTCTCCGTAAGAGTTACAGTAGAGGTTGGGTCAAAATCACAAGTAGCATCTTTTAAGATGTCATCAGTTGCAATTTTCTTTATCACTTCTTTATAAGCGATGTTTGGTTTGATAGTAACACCACCTTGTGCAAGAGTGTTACCATTCAATAACGCTGCGGAAATATACTCTCCTGCAAATTCCCCTGCGTATGTAGTAGTTAAACTATTAGTTGTTGCCATTTTTTATTTCTTTATTTATTATTATCCTGTAATTGTAATAGCACCACTAGAAAGTGCATTTCCGAAAATGAAGTAAGATGTTCCATCTGACCATAATTCCACGAAATCTCCGATATTGGAACTTCCATGTACAAAGTTGATGTTATCTCCTGCATCTGCATCTACTACTGCTCCTGCTACGATGATAGAACCTTCTATCTTGTCGTTACCTGCTGTTGGTGTAGCTAGAATTGTGTTTGCTGTGTCCATTGCTCCACTTGTTACAAACTTCAAGCTTAAACCTTCTTTTGGTTCTGGTAATGTGATTGTTCCACCACTACCACTTAATTTAAAAACTTTACCACTATCAGCAGCAGTAAGAGTTGCTCCGTAAGTTCCTGCTTCGTATTTCTCGAAGATTCTTGTTACGTCATTAGAAATTGTAATTGCCATTTTTTTATTTTTTACTTAATTGATTAAAAATTCTATCTAAAGTTGTTTGTTGTCTGTTTTGAGCAAATAAACTCAAAGGGTTAGATTCAACTGTTTCTTCTGGGGAATGAACGATTGGGTCAGCAGATAATTCCTCTTTGTTTAATTCTTCTGGAACTTCTAATTCTTTTTTCTCTTCCATTTTCTTTTCTCCCATCATTTTTTCGACCATACCTTTTAATTCTGAAAAGTCAGACTTTAGTTTGTCAAATTCTTCTTTAGATGGAGAATCCATTAGTTTTTCTTCTTTTTCCTCCATATCGTGAGGCTCTCCATAATGCTTTCCTTCAACATCTTCTTGGAGTTCAACTTCTTGTTCTACTACTTCTGAAATAACATCTTCAGAAGAAAGTAGCACTTCTTTAAATTTCGCTACGATTTCACTTGGTTTCATAAATTACTTTTTATATTAATATTACATTTAAATTGATTATTGTTGTATTTTCAAACTTTTCCTATGCCTTGTGCTTGTAATGAGCCATCACAACACTTAGCTTTGTATGTTTTCCCATCTTTACAAAGGCATCCTCTTTTTTGATTTTTAGGAGAACTAAAACTTGGAGTTATAAACTTGTCTTTTTTCATTTACTTGATTTAGGATGTTTAGTTGGTAATAAATCATTATCTGTTGTGTACTTAGCGTTTTGTGGTCTGCCATTCTTTACTAAGTATAAAAAAGCGTTTACCCTTGCAAATGCCCATTGCGAAGCTGATTTCACTCTTGGAGAACGACTTGTGTTAAATGCACCTAAACCCCTTTGGAATACTGATGCTAACATACCTACCGTAACACCATAACCTAACTTAGATTTATTTCTTTCGTTGAAATCGTTTGCTTTATTCTGTAAAGTCTTTCTGTCTTTAGCAGACACCTTTGCACCAGTCTTTCCAGTAGCTTTACCCTTCGCACTTCCCTTTCCTTTTGGAGATGGGTTAGGAGTATCTGACTTTGGTGCTTTAGGGGATTTAACAATAGCACCTTTCTTTCCTACTTTAGCAAGTTGAGAATGGTCTTTACAAGGCATATACCATGTCTTTCCATCGGAATTATGTGTGTGTATTCCTTCGCAACCCTTAGACTTAGCTACTGCGTATGCTTGTTCGGCAGTATCGTAGGCTGTGTGTCCATCTATTACTTTTTCTGCTAAATTAAGTTCATCTAATCCCTTTAACTTAGATTCAACCCAATTCTTCATAGACAAACCACCCCATAGCAAGTATGAGATAGTACCACAAGCCTCCGTATCTTTTGGATTGTAATATGTTTCTGCTCTTGATAAAAAACTATGTATGCGTTTTAATGTAGATAATGTAAAGTTTTCTTTAGCTGCAAGTTGTCTTGCACGAACCTTACCTACTTGTGTAGCACATTTGTTATTTACTTTTTTGTTTAATTCTATGCCACGTTTAGCATTGTTAGAAGCTGATTCTGGATAACCTCCATAAGATTCTAATTCTACTTCTTCTGATAATTGTTCTAATAATTCTAACAACTCAAATTCAGAATTTAATTCATCTAAACAAGGTTGACATTGCTCAACTTTCTTGTTACTTAAATCATATTGTTCTGCAAAATACCCTTCAATAGAAAAACCCTTTACCTCTCCTTCTTTTACTTTTGCCCAAACTTTATCGTTGTTTACTTTAACAGACACAAGCCAAGTTCCTAAAGGTAAATCAAAACCGTACTTAGCAGACTTGTCTTTTTCCTTGTCCTCCAATATCCAACTCTCAACAACTGACATACCTTCTAATTCAACACTATGTTCAAATGTTGAATTATTCTGGTTGCCTTTCATAAGGAATAATTCTGATGCTCTCCTTACTGTATCTTCTGAAAAGAATATGTAATAATCCTCATCTTCTTTATCGCCCTTACGAAATATTTTCTTATTAGGTATTAAAGCAGCACCCATAAGGATTCTTTTTTCTTTGTCTACCTCTGCTAATTTTATTTCTTTATGTTCTTTAAGTGCAATGAAATCTTCTTCTATTGCAGGACTTTCAACGACTGATATGGCTTCTATTCCACTTAATTCATCTTCTTCGTTGATAAACATTTCTATTACTTTCTCCATAATAAATTAACCTTTATTTTTGTATTTGTTTCATTATCCTAGTGATGCTCCTTCAATTATATTTCTATCTAATTCATTAGCTGTTCTAACATCTTCCGCAACTACATATGCCCTTGTCGGTTGTTCATCTGCATCGGCAATGGTTTGTGCTAACTGATTAGTTTCTGATTGACCTACTATATTGAAGTCTGGCGGTTGTACAACAGGGCTACTGCCCGAAGCTTCAGAACCCCCAGTATCAGCCGAACCACCCCCAGCCGATGCTGAAGCACTAGCACTTTTAATACTCGTAGCTATAATGGTAGCAATAGAGAAGGCAGCACCTATCTTCGTTTTAGCAATACCTTTTTTCAAACTCGCATTGTTTGATGCTATTTCTGCTTTCATGGGTGCTGCACCTCCTGGCACTCCTGCATATTTAGCCCTAACTGCCGAGTTTGCAAGACTGGTATTTGCCTTTTGTATAGCCATACTAGATTCTGCCTTTACAACTACACTTGCAATAGCAGCACCTTTTTCTATTAAAAAAGACAAAAATCTTAAAGCCTTACTTTCTTTGTCTATTGATAACAAAGATTTTCCTATTGATTGTATGAACTTAACTTTAGCAAGTTGCATTTTTTCTGTTGCTTTTATTTCTTGCCTCTCTAATTTATTTCTTTCTCTAAACCCTTTTAATGCAAGTTTATATCTGTCTGCTCTATCTTTGTCTAATCTATCTTTAAATGCATCTGATTGGTTATTTAAGAGTTCTAAGGCTAAATCTCCATAAAATCGATTTATTTCGTTTATCTCTTCTCCTCCTTCTTCAGCACCTAATTTTCTCGCTTCTCTTATTTCTCTTTCTCTTTCCAAATTCAAAAGGGCTTGTTCATCGCCCTTTAATCTCTGTTCTTCTGCCCTATCCCTAAGACTATTCATGAAAGCTTCTAATGGGTCTTTTTCATCTCCTTCTTCTTCTTCTCCTCCACTTACATCAGTAAGTTGACCTTGTAGTTCGGATATTCTTGCTATTGTCTTTTCATATTCTGATTCGATTTCACTTGTAAAGCTATCAAAAGCTAAAGATACCCTTTTACTTGTAGGTAATTGTATCAACATATTTGCTGCCCTCCTTCCAGAAACATCTTCTTCTTCTGCTAATTTATTTTGGGCGAGAACTCTTCGTTGTATTCTATTTATTCCTTTTCCTTCTAAAAATTCTAATTGGGCATCTGTTTTTTCTTGACCTTCAAGTTCTTTTATTCTTCTTAATTCTCTGTTGTCAGAGAATTTTTCTTGGTTTTCATCGAGTAAAGCATCTATCTCTAATCTTATAGACTGATTGCGAATGTATTCTTCAATAGCCATATTAGTTAATTCTAAAGCATCTTTAGAATTAAGTTCTTCTTCCGTTAAGTTTGGCAATGCTGATGTCAATTCTTCTATCGCAACTTTCCTTGATTCTTCTGATGAATTAACATTATCAAGAACCATAGCATAACCTTTTAACTCCGCAGAATTTTTAACAACCTCACTCTTTTGTTCTTTAAGTTTTTTTGCAGATTCATCTACCTTACTTCCAAATAAATCGAATTTTCTGTTTAGAAATTCTATTAAAGCAACAGCAGCTTGAAATGCAACAAGAATACCAAGAGGTCCTATAAATTGACCCACCATAGCTTGTAAAGCACCTTTAGTTCCATTTGTTTCTTGTCTCAAAGAAATAAACATAGCTGCAAACTGTTGCAAGTTGTTAGCGACACCCGTAATACCAAATCCTGCATCTGAAACACCTCTACCAAATTCTATTACAGCACCAGATGCAAGCCCAGTAGATGACTGCATATCTCCATTTACTTTTGTTAATTTAGTTCCATCTCTTTGATATTGAGTTAATGAATTTGTTAACTTTTGTATTTCCGCAGACATTCTAGTGTGTTCTGCTGACGTTTGAACAGTATTGTCTCTTATAGTAATTAGATTCTTTATAAATTTCTTTTGTACATTTACCGATTTTTCTGTTCTTTCAGCATATTTTTGTGCTACTTTGTTAAGTTCGTCAAAAGCAGTTATATTGCCTTTAGCTTCTTTATCAGTATCCTTTAATGCATCTCTTAGTTTTTTCTGTGCTGTTGATGCCCGATTAGTAGAACCACTCAATTTATTTAAGGCAGCCTCAACCGAACTAATACCTTTTCCAGTTAAATCTTTTGCAATAAAAGTTATTTCCGCTTTATTTCCTCTATTTGTAGCCATTTATTCTTTTTCTGTGTTCTTTTATTTCTTTTCTGTTTGTTGGTAGTTTATACATTCCCTTCGCAATGTCTATTGTATCACTAACGTTATAGTAATCGTCAGCTTTTAAAAGTTGTATTATTTCTCTTATCATATTAGCAGTTTGTTAAGCTACTTACAACGCCATTACTGTTGACTTTAGCAGCTTGATTGGTACTTAATTTATAAAATGTGTTATTACCCGAAAATGGAGTTGTTAACGCTTCATCTGTGAATAAAACAACCGCATTGGCTAACTCCAATCTAATATCAAAATAAACATCAACAGTAGGTGTTTGGTTAGAACAAGCATCAGAAGCGGTTGAGTCTGGGTCATTTGCAGGATGTATAAGTATGTGATTAGCAGAAGCATAATTATTTATTAATTCAATCCTACCTTTCCCTGTTGTCATATCTACATTTAAGGAGTTTATTAGGTATTTATTATCCCTATATTTTATCACATCGGACAATTTATAGTCTATTAAAAAGTTTAAAGGTAAATTTACTCTTAGTTTTGTTATTCTATTGCTCTGAATAAATACTGAATTTATGTATACTGAATAGTAATTTTCAAATAATGTTCCCGTAAAGTCATTAGATAGACTTGCATCTGGGGATGCATATTCATTGTTTTCTTGATTGAAATTTATATTTGCCGTATTACTACTAGATGTTAATGCAACACTATTTGATGGAACATAATAACTCGTTATATCTGTTTGACTTGCCGAATCTGAATGAACAGCAGTATTTAAGAACCTTATTTGAGTTGCACTTGTTAATAATATTGGGTAAAATAACAACGGTTCTCCATAATATGGGTCATCACTATCATCTACAAACCAGCCGATTTGAATATCAGTAAGAGTTGAATCATCTGACTGAAAAAGCCTTTCAAACTTCATGTGTTCAAAATTTGGTCTTACTTCATACTTATCTTTTGTGAAGTCAAAATTATCCGAACCATCAAATTCCGTAGTTCCCCACTCTACGTTAAATCTTTGTTTATGGTCTATGGCTAACTTAGTTCCTAAACCTTCAAAACCAAAATCTATTTCTTTAAATGGCAAAGATATACTAACGTCAGAATCAGATGAATCTACAAATTGAGTTATATCTCGTTCTGTCGTGTTGTTTAAATAAAAACTGTCTAATGTCTGAACCTTAATACTGCCATCATCTTCTTGAAATGCAGTTAGATTAAACATCTTAAATAAAGATGTAAGAAATTCTAAAACTTCAATATCTGGTAACTGTTCTGTTATAGTAAACTGTTGAGTTAAGTTTATTGCTTGGTCTGCTGACTTATAAAATGTAGCTGATTGTGTTGGGGTAATAAATGCTAAATTAGTTTCCGAACTTCCATTACCGTTTATAGTCATGGCAGTTTTAGTCTTTATAAAAACAGTATAACCAGCTAAGTTGTTGTCTAAGGCTACTGTAAATGCACCTTGAACCCCAGAAGCAACAATCTTTTCTGCATAAACATCTCCCCCAGATTTCACTATTATAGAGTAAGCGTGGCTTGTTGATGCTCTGTTTATTTCTATCGTCATGTTTACTTGCTGACTGCCAGTAAGATTATAGACTATAATTGAATTGCTTTGAAGAACTACGTTGCTTAGTGTTGTTGAATCGGCAGGTATATTTATTAATTGCTCTGTAACCTCCGTGCTATCAAAAGCATAACCCTTTTTTCTATGAAGCCACATATAAAGGTTATTGTAGGGTGTGTTTGAAGTGTTAAAAAAGTCATTGCTGAAAGTTATTTCAGAATACTGCTCTTGAATAGCTAATACTATTAAGTGTAGTCTTATAGCATATTTTAATTCTTCGTAATAAACCCCATGATGATTTCCAGCACCACTACCATGTGGGTATAAATTTCCACCTAGTGAGTCTAACTTTTTGCCATCAGAATAATCTGGTGTGTTAGCATTTGATTCATCATAATATAACCTAGTTGTATTGCTTATTAAAGGGGTAAGTATGGCATCTGTATATGTTACACCCCCGACAGTAACATCAGCACCATTGGCTAACAATGTTCTTACTGTGCTTGAATCATAAGTTTGATTAAAGTTGTTTAACCAAGATAAAGAAGATAAGTTATCTTCTCCTAAGATAGTTGTTAAGTCAGCAGTACCACCAAAAAATGTTATCTTATAGCTGTATGGTTTACCATCTTTCAACTTAACAGAATCTAACCTTACGCTTCCGTTTTTAAAAGGTATAGTGTTTAATTCTATTTTAGCAGAAACCTTCTTTCTTGCGTCAAACCCATTAATAATGTTAAAATTATAATAGTGTTTAAATATTTTATTGTTTTGTGGAGATGCAGGCACTGCAAAAGTTTTAGTAAACTCCGTGAATACTTTCTCTATATCTCTAACTTCTTGTATTTTTGAAGTTATAGATATCTTATCATCCTTGAATAAATCAAGCCTTTCCCCAGAAACAAATATTTGTACTTTTAGCATTACCTAATTCTATTTATCAAGTCGTAAGCATAATCGAAATTAATTTTATGACTTATTAGCTTGTCATTTACAGATGTTTTTAGTGTCTTTTTCCTATCTCTTGGAGTAACAGGGAATATTGTATCATTTATTGTCGCCCAACATTGTTCAGAAAACAACAGTTGTTTAATAGGTTCATTCATTCCTTCGTCAACAAATCCAGTTGTTAAACTTATGCTTTCATTAGCTACAACATTAAATGTTCTATTTTGATGCACAGTAGCACTAAAAGAACCATCTGTTGGGCTTGAAAGAGACCTTTTATATTTATTTCTTTTTACAGATACAGTTTCTTCGCTTTTTTTATCAAAATAAATATCTTGTAATGCACCAAATTTGTTTACAAATGTTACCTTTATAGGGTTGTATTTAGGCTCACATAGCCTCACTATTGTGAAATTAACCGAATTAACTGTTATACTTGTGGCAGTAGAACTAAAGTCTGTATAAATGATTGTTCCATTTGTTGTCGTGTTGGGTATTACCCCTGCCACTCCCTCTGGAACGTAAAGAGTTGTGTTTGAAATTAAGTTTGTGTTGTTATCTATTTGTGGTTTTCCATCTACATCTTCTGGGTATTCTTTATATCCATCAAAGCCTTTTTCATCAAGTGTTATTGTAGATGCAGATATTAAAGTTCCTGTTGCATTTAAACCTGTGTAAAATTTTATTGTTCCTGTTACAGCAGCTACTTGTGAAGAATACCCTCCATTCACAGATATATTAGTTATAGATAAAGAAGTTGGGTCTCCGCTTCTTTTAATTTGCAAGGCAGTATCGTAAACCTTACCCCTTACAGTATGCACGCCAACAGTAGATGGTATCTCAGAACCATTGGTATCATCTACTATAAATCTAGGTATTCTTAATCCTCCAGATGTACTACTTTTTATTTCATATGTTATTTCATAGTAATTCTCATCTACAAAAACAGAATTTTGTTTTATACTTGATAATTCATCAGTATTTGTAAATGTAGCAACGCCATTAGCAATAGAAACATCCCCACTAACAATCCAACTAGCAGCGTCATTCACAAAACTACCATCTGTTACTTCGTTATTACCAAAGTTAATATCTAAGTAATCTCTTACTAGTTCGGAAACCTCAAACAATGCATTGTTGTTACTATCCGTTGGTTTTACTATTGTGTATCTAAGCGTACCTCCAACACTAAGTTCAAGTTTAGCTGATAATGCAGTACTTACTGTTGCATTAAAATAATAAGGGCTTCTAAGTAGTATGTTTGCCATTTTTGTGTTATATTACTGTGGTTATTTTTACATTTTCTAATAACTCTTTTACCGTTAAGTCTTTGTCATCGGCAAAAGATTCTATGATTTCGTCAAAAAAATCGGTAGAAAATTCATCCATTATGTTTTCTATTATATCTGCTCCTTGATAACCGAACCTTTTTATAGTACCTTTTTCTTTTATTGTATTAGATATAATGGCAGCAAATTCATCTATTGATTGGTCTGGATAAAATTCAGAAGTTATATTCTTAGCAAGTAACCATTCTTTTATTTTAGAGTGTGATACGTACCTACCCCTAGCCCTACCTTTATCCGCTTGATTAAAATATTCATCCGCCCTTATTTCAAAACCTAATGTTGTATTATCTTCAAACAAGTGATTAGATATGCTTCGATACAAGTTTCCAGTCGCATAAAGCTTTTTGTCTTTTAATTGCTTTCTTATGGAATCCCTAACTAAATCCGCATATTTTTCTATCGTGTTTTTTTGAAATTGATTTTTCATTAGCAAATATCTAATTCAACATTAAACATACTAAGGTTGATTTCCAATCCCCAGCCAGCTAAGTTGTTTTCAAAGTTCTGTCTTAGTATAGTGCAGGTAGGTGTTCCTAAGATATCAAAACTATCTTTTAAACTACCTCTTCTAATTTGAGATTGAAGCATATTAGCAGCTTGTAATTGAGTGTTTAGAACATCTTGGGAATTATCGTTCCCATAGAATATGTCATCATCAGTTAAACTTTTTTCTACATCTATTATGTCTAAAAACATTATCCTCAAATCTACTTCCAATGTGTGTTCTTCAAAAGAAACATTCCTTACAATTATGTGTGATAAAGGGAATATGGTTGTCTTGTCTAAATCAACCTCTGTGATATTCCCAGTTGTTACTGAATTTGTTATGCCATTAGCAATAATACTATTTCTTATGTCATCTAATACTGTGTAAAACTGCCTCATTTTCTTTTTATCATTTTAATCTCTAACTGTGTTTTTTCTTTTTCAAACTCTAACCAGAGTAAACATTTTTTGTGAGGTAGGGCTGTGATTTTGTCAAATCTCGAGACATCACCTCTAGCGAGTGCATAAATTGATTGATACCAACCCCACTTTCTTCCAAAGCCATCCGAAGCGGTTGTCCCTCCATCTGAGCCTGTTCCGTTAAATAATGCCTCAAATAATTCAGTAGTTCGTTTCCTAAACGATAAAAAAAAACCATCGCACCGAAGGCAACGTCTAAAGGCATATGCTTAAAAATAGGTGCTGTTTCTTCATAACCATTGTAGGGCTTTATGCTGTAAAAATTCTTTCTTTCAAATAGTAGAGGTCTGTACAAAACAGCCATAGCGTTATGTAGTTTACTCATGTCTGTAATATTAGTGTCTAAATCAACAAACTCCCCCATAGTTATATCTTCTAACTTAGGTACAAAAGCAAATGTTACATGCTTGTCATTTAAATCCTTTAAAGTGAACTTTCTAATCAAAGGAGTGTGTAAATCAAATAGACCCATTAAATGACTATGTATTTCGTAGAGGTCGTTTAATGAAATAGAAGAAACATCTTTAGTTGTTGAATTACAAAATATCTCAACTGTCTTTATCAATACAAAGTCAGATGTTTGGTTCTCTTTGTTAACCTCTAAAATGTTAAGGTATTCTTGATATTGACCCAGCGTAATGTGATTTAAAGAAGTGGGTATGCTTAATGTAAAACTTTCTTTCATACTAACATAACTAAAAATAGTAGTTTTGTCGTTTCAAAAATAATGTTATCTTTGTCCAAAATAATAATAACAAATTAATTAATCATTACCAGTGCGAAAAATAGAACAAGGCGAAGAAATGCCAGAAGATTTTTGGAATTACAACGTAAACCCAATAGTAGGATATTATGTTCCTTCTGTGTTTTCCACAAGAAGAATCGGTTCTTACAAAACGAGAGTTAGTAAAAATACAACAAAGTGAAAAAACTTGGTTATTTAATTAAACAATGCAACCTCCTACAGAGGTTTGCAGTATCACTTAATGAAACCATAAAGGTTCTGTTCAATTAAACAAATAACGCAGAAGCTATGTTCAAAAGATTCTTTTCTCCGACCCTGTACTTAGTTACCATATTCTTTATAATCCACTTCTTCATTCTACTTTTATCATAAAACCCCCAAAATACAGGAAATTAAATCAGTTTGATTATTTCTGTGGCAGTAAATGCCTTTGCTTCAAAAGAGTTTGAATCTATCTATTCTGATATATCATCTTATATTACATTATATTTACGTCAAAAAGCACCTATTTTTAACCAAAACGCCCCTTTAAAATGTATTTTTTTATCTTTTCACCCATTAAGCAAGGAAAAAAGGGAAAAATCT